>ERZ827168.2832-NODE-2832-length-19063-cov-3.381313_pt1 | contig 19063 bp, 20 predicted proteins | sample MGYA00519868_ERZ827168 | MGnify/ENA primary metagenome ERZ827168 (study PRJEB31778, sample SAMEA3449271) | human gut metagenome | biome: human gut; feature: human-associated habitat; material: faeces | place: United Kingdom | collected 2010/2012 ...
GGGGCGTCCAGCAGGCAGTAGTCATAGTCCTCCCGGGCGCTCTGGAGCAGGCTCCGCATCTCGCCCTCCGTGACGCTGCGGCGGCGGAGGGAGGCCGGGGCCGTCAACAGGTGGAGGCGGGGGATCTCCGGGTGGGGGACGGCGGCGTCAGCCAGGGGGCAGCGGCCGGCGGCCACGTCGGAAAAGTCCATCAGCGCCCGGTCCGTGAGGCCCAGGGCCAGGTCCAGGTTCCGGAGCCCCGCGTCGCAGTCGATGCAGAGGACCCGGTGTCCCATCAGGGCCAGGGCCTCGCCCACCCCCGCGGTGAGGGAGGTCTTCCCGGTGCCGCCCTTGCCGGACACCACTGCGATACACTGTCCGCTCACGGCGCACCTTCCTTTCCCGCTGGTGGTGTTACCACCAGTATACTGCTGTTACTATACCACAGAAATTTCCCTGAGAAAAGACCTTTTTGCCCGGTTTTTTCGGGAAATCGACGAAAAACCATTCCGTTTTCGGATGGGACCCATCGCGATGACGGGGCAGGGGCCCTCACAAGAAATTTTGGGAGTCGCGTGGTCGTGCGTATCGGTGTGCGGCAGGCGTCGGTTCATGCAGGTCTTTCGTTAGGCGTTGCGTTCACGCCTATTGTAAGGGTGTAGCTGGGATAAATACGTCTCATGCCCAGGTCTTACTCGTAAACCTATATTTGCTGAAATTGCTCGAACCGTACGTGCTCAAAGCAAGATAAGAGACACATATTGGAGTTGTGTCGTTGATATGAATGAATGTTGACCTATTAACAACTCAAATTACTTAACTAAAATACTTGAACTACTTACCAACGCCAACGCGCCGTATGGCGCCGAAGGGACAAAACCATGCTGTTTGATGATGTGCGCGACGTGATTGTAGAGACCGTGGGCTGCGAGGCCGCTGCCGTTACCCCCGAGGCTCGTCTTAATGAGGACCTTGGTGCCGATTCCCTTGCTGCTATGGAGCTCATCATGGCGCTTGAGGAGAAGCTTGATATCGAGATTGACGACGCCGAGCTCGACCAGTTCAAGACCGTGAACGACCTTGTTTCCTACCTGGAGACCAAGGTGCAGTAACGCTGCCACTTTCAGGGAGATGATGCGCGTGGGAATGAAGAACCAAGACGTCTACGATCTGATGGATCGCTTTGAGAAAAGCGGAATCGCTCGCATGAAGTTCGAGAGCGGCGACACCTCGCTTGAGCTCGAAAAGACGATTGCGGTATCCGGTGCGCCTGCGGTGGCAGCTGCCCCTATGGCTCAGCCAGCGGTTTCTGGCGCGGAAGCCGCTTCTGCCCAAGAGCCCGAAGCGGGCCTTTTTATCAAGGCCCCGATGGTTGGGACCTTCTACGTTGCCTCTTCGCCAGATGCGCAGCCATATGTGAACCCTGGCGATGCTGTGCACGCCGGGGATACGGTGTGCATGCTCGAAGCCATGAAGATGATGAGCGAGATCCCCGCCCCCTGTGACTGCGAGATCACAGCGGTTCTGAAGGAAAACGGCGCGCTGGTTTCCTTCGGGGAGCCTCTGTTCCGCTATCAGCCATGCTGAAGCGGGTATTGATCGCCAACCGGGGGGAGATCGCCCTCCGGGTGCGGCGGGCCTGCCGGGAGGCAGGCATCGAGACGGTCTCGGTGTATTCTCAGGCGGACGCGGAGGCCCTCCACGTCCAGTTGGCCACCCGGTCCGTGTGCATCGGCCCTCCCCGGGCCGCTGACAGCTACTTAAATCCTCAGGCGCTGCTCTCTGCCGCCATAGCCACCGGCTGCGACGGTCTGCACCCCGGCTACGGGTTCCTGTCGGAAAACCCGGAATTTGCCGACGCCTGCGCGGAAAACGGCATCACCTTCATCGGTCCCTCCGGGGACGCCATCCGGAAGGCCGGCTCCAAATCCGCCGCCCGAGACCTGATGCGCGCCGCCGGGGTCCCCGTGACCCCCGGTTCCGACGGGCCGGTATCCTCCGTGGAGGACGCTCTGGCCGTGGCGGAGACGGTGGGCTATCCCGTTTTGCTGAAGGCCAGCGCCGGTGGCGGCGGCCGGGGCATCCGCCGCTGCGACAGCGCTAAAGACCTGCCCGACGCTTACGCCGCCGCCAAAGCGGAGGCCAACGCCTGCTTCGGAAACGACGAGATGTATCTGGAAAAGCTGGTGCTGGAACCCCGGCACATCGAGTTTCAAATTCTGGCGGACCGGCAGGGCCACGTCATCCACTTGGGAGACCGGGACTGCTCCATCCAGCGCCGGAACCAGAAGCTCATTGAGGAGGCTCCTGCCCGGTGCCTGACGCCGGAGCTGCGGGAGGAGATGGGCCGGGCCGCCGTGAAAGCGGCGCAGGCCGTCCACTACGAGGGCGCGGGCACTGTGGAATTTCTGCTGGACAGCGACGGACAGCATTTCTACTTCATGGAGATGAACACCCGGATCCAGGTGGAGCACGGCATCACGGAGATGATCACCGGCGTGGATCTGGTGCGTCAGCAGCTGCGCATCGCCTCCGGTCTGCCCCTTGACCTGACTCAGGAGGACGTGACCCTCACCGGCCACGCCATCGAGTGCCGCATCAACGCCGAGGACCCCACGGCCAATTTCCGGCCCTGCCCCGGCAAGGTGGAATTTCTCCACTTCCCCGGCGGCCCCGGCGTCCGGGTGGACTCCGCCCTCTATAACGGCTGCACCCTCTCCCCCTATTACGATTCTCTGGCCGCCAAGGTGATGGTCCACGCCCCCACCCGGCTGGAAGCCATCCGCAGAATGCGCCGCTGTCTGGAGGAATTTACCTTAGAGGGCTTCCCCACCAATGCGGAGCTGTCCTATGAGCTGCTGTTCCACCCCACCTTTGTCCGGGGCGGCTGCACCACCGCCTTTCTGGACCGAAGCCTGCCGGAGCTGCTGGAATTCAGCCGCCGGGTAGACGATCACAAAGGATAATACATGGAAAACATTTTTGCGAAACGCCGGGCGCGGCTGCTGGCCATGAAAGCCATGCGGGAGAATTACGTCCCCGGTGAAAAGTTAGTCACCTGCCCCCATTGCGGCGGGGAGAGCCAGCGCAAGGACGTGGCGGCGGCGCTGTCCGTCTGCCCCCTGTGCGGCTACCACTTCCCCATGGGGGCCTATTACCGGCTCAGCAGCGTGCTGGACCCCGGCTCCTTCCGGGAGCTGCATGAAAAGCTGACGGCCAGCGACCCCCTCCGCTTCCCCGGCTACGGGGCCAAGCTGGACGGTGCCCGCCGCAAGACCGGCATGAACGAGGCCGTGGTCACCGCCACCGGCACCGTGGGCGGAAGCCGCTGCGTGGTGGGCGTGCTGGACAGCCGCTTTCTCATGGGCAGCATGAGCGCCGCCGTAGGGGAAAAGCTGACCCGGGCCATCGAGTACGCCGGGAAAAACAAGCTACCTCTGATCCTCTTCGCCGCCAGCGGCGGCGCCCGGATGCAGGAGGGCATTTTGTCTCTCATGCAGATGGCGAAAACCAGCGCGGCTCTGGCCCGGTTTTCGGAAAAGGGACTGCTGTACATCTCCGTTCTCACGGACCCCACCACCGGCGGCGTCACCGCCAGCTTTGCCTCGTTAGGAGACATTATTCTGGCCGAACCCGGTGCGCTTATCGGCTTCGCCGGGCCTCGCGTCATTCAGCAGACCATCGGCGAGACCCTGCCGGAGGGCTTCCAGCGCTCGGAGTTTCAGATGGAGCACGGCTTTGTGGACGCGGTGGTCCCCCGGAAGGACCTGCGGGACACCCTCATCCGTCTGCTGAAGCTCCACGGGAAAGGAGAACGCCATGGCTGAGAAAACCGCCGCGGAGCGGGTGGCGCTGGCCCGCCATCCCCAGCGGCCCAATATCACGGACTATATCGACGGACTGTTCACCGATTTCTTTGAGCAGCGGGGAGACCGGGCCTGCCGGGAGGACCCCGCCATTTTAGGCGGCATCGCCCTGTTCCACGGGCGGCCCGTCACCGTTATCGGCACCCGGAAAGGCAAAACGCTGGAGGAAAACCTCCGGTGCAACTTCGGGATGCCGGGGCCGGAGGGCTACCGCAAGGCGCTGCGGCTCATGAAGCAGGCGGAGAAGTTCCGCCGCCCTATATTTACCTTTATCGACACCGCCGGGGCCTATCCCGGTCTGGAGGCCGAGGAGCACGGTCAGGGCGAGGCCATCGCCCGGAATCTCTTTGAGATGAGCCGTCTGACGGTGCCGGTCATCGCCGTCGTCACCGGGGAGGGCAACAGCGGCGGCGCGCTGGCGCTGGCCGTGGCCGACCGGGTGCTGATGCTGGAAAATGCCGTGTACGCCATTTTGTCCCCGGAGGGCTTCGCCTCGATCCTGTGGAAGGACGCCCAGCGCTCCGGCGAGGCGGCGGAGCTGATGAAGCTCACCGCCCCGGAGCTGAAAAAGCTGGGGGTCATCGACGGCATCGTCCGGGAGCCGGAGGGCGGCGCGCAGACCGACCCCAGCCGGACGCTGTGGAATCTGGACCGGGCGCTGACCGCCTGTCTGGAACCCCTGCTGAAGGAAAGCGCCGTCAGCCTGACGGAACGGCGCTATCAGAAATTCCGCGCCCTTGGCCGCGGGAAGGAGGACGCATGAACGGGATCAAGCTCCGGGGCACAGGCCGCTGTGTCCCTGCCAATACCGTCACCAATGACGATCTTTCCCGGCTGGTGGATACCAATGACGAGTGGATCACCGCCCGCACCGGCATCCGCAGCCGCTACCGCTGTGAAAAAGAGACTCTCACGGAGCTGTGCGTCAGCGCCGCGCGGGACGCCCTGCACATGGCCGGGATCACCCCGGCGGACATCGGCGTGTGCATCGTGGCCACCGTCTCGGCGGATACCGTGGTGCCCTCTGCCGCCTGTCTGCTGCAGCGGGCGCTGGGTCTGCCGGAAGATACCCCCTGTTTCGATCTGAACGCCGCCTGCACCGGCTTTGTCTACGCCCTGCACACTATGGAGTGCCTGCTGAACGCCTCCCCCCGGAAATTCGGTCTGGTGGTGGGGGCGGAAGCCCTCAGTAAAGTGGTAGACTGGACGGACCGGGGCACCTGCATCCTCTTTGGAGACGGCGCGGCCGCCGCCGTGGTGGAGTGCCGGGAGGGCTGGCCCTCCATCGGTGCCGTTCTGGGCAGCCGGGGGGACGACGTTCTCCTGCGTCTGCCGGGCCTTGGCCGGGGAGAGCCCAACGTCCTCTCCATGGAGGGGACGCAGGTGTTCAAATTCGCCGTGGAGACCGTTCCCGCCTGCATGGACGCCACGCTGAAAAAGGCTGAACTGACCCCGGCGGACATCGACTTCTTCGTGTTCCATCAGGCCAACGCCCGCATCATTGACCTGGCGGTGCGGAAATACCGCATCCCGCCGGAAAAATACTACAAAAACATCGACCGTTACGGCAACACCGCCGCTGCCAGCATCCCGCTGGTCCTCAGCGAGCTGGTGGAGCAGGGCCGCGTGGGTCCCGGCAGCCGCCTGCTGCTGACCGCCTTCGGCGGCGGCCTGACCTGGGGCGGCGCGGTGCTGGAAATGGCCTGAGCCTCTTTTCTGAAAAGGAGCAATACTATGAAAAAACTCAACGAGCTGCTGGGGACGGAGTTCCCCATTATTCAGGGCGGCATGGCCAACATCGCCACCGGCGAATTTGCCGCCGCCTGCTCTAACGCGGGGGCGCTGGGCGTCATCGCCACCGGCGGGATGCTGGAGGCGGACCTGCTGCGCAAGCAGATCCGCATCTGCAAGAGCCTGACAGACAAGCCCTTCGGCGTGAACCTGATGCTGATGAACCCCTGCGCCGACGAAATGGCCCAGATCATCATAGAGGAGGGCGTTCAGGTGGTGACCACCGGGGCGGGCAGTCCCGGCAAGTACATCCCCGCGTGGAAAGAGGCCGGGATCAAGGTGCTGCCCGTGGTGGCGGCCTCCATCCTTGCCAAGCGGCTGGTGAATCAGGGAGCCGACGCCATCATCGCCGAGGGCATGGAGTCCGGCGGCCATGTGGGGGAAATGACCACCATGGCGCTGGTGCCCCAGGTCATCGACACGGTGGACGTCCCCGTCATCGCCGCCGGCGGCATTGCCGACGGACGGCAGGCGGCCGCGGCCTTCGCTCTGGGGGCCTGCGGCATTCAGGTGGGCACCTGCCTGCTGACAAGCCGGGAGTGCCCCATCCACGAAAACTACAAGCTGGCCCTTCTGAAAGCCAAGGACAGCGACACCACCGTGACGGGCCGCTCCATCGGCGGGCCGGTGCGGGTGCTGAAAAACAAAATGGCCCGGGAGTATCTGGCGCTGGAAAAGCGGGGGGCCACGCTGGAGGAGCTGGAACACGTCACCCTCGGCGGTCTCCGCCGCGCCGTGTTCGAGGGAGACATGGAGCGGGGCAGCGTCATGGCCGGTCAGGTGGCCGGTATGCTCCACGAGATCAAGCCCCTGCGGCAAATTTTCGAGAAATTGTACACCGGCAGTCAGGCCGTTTTGAAGGCCACGGAGGCAGCATGGCGGTAACGATCCGGGGAAAGACCCTCCCCCTCCCGATCTTGCAGGGGGGCATGGGCGTGGGCGTCAGTCTGGACGGTCTTGCCGGGGCGGTAGCCGCCTGCGGCGGCATGGGGACCCTCTCCACCGCCGTCTGCGGCTTTCAGGAGCCGGATTTCGCCAAGCGTCCCTTTGAAGCCAACCTCCGGGCGCTGGACCGGCAGGTCCGCCATGCCAAGGTTTTGGCCCACGGCGCGGGGCTCATCGCCGTCAACGCCATGGTCGCCACCACCCAGTATGCCGACAGCGTCCGCACCGCTCTCCGGGCGGGGGCTGACGCCATCGTCTGCGGCGCGGGACTGCCCAAGGATCTCCCCGCGCTGGCCTCCGAAGTTTCCGACAGTGACGCCGCCATTGCCCCCATCGTCAGCAGCGGCCGGGCGGCGGGGCTGCTGTGCAAGCTGTGGGACCGGCACTATGGCCGCATCCCCGACTTTTTGATCTTGGAGGGGCCGGAGGCCGGGGGGCATCTGGGCTTCTCCCGGCAGGATCTGGACGCGCCCCCCTCCCTTTCCGACCTTTTGCGGGAGGTCCTGACCGCCATCGCCCCCTTCCGGGACAAGGCGGGCCGGGACATTCCGGTTTTCGTGGCCGGCGGCGTGAAAAACGGCGCAGACATGGCCCGCTACATGAAGGAGGGCGCTGCCGGGGCGCAGTTCGCCACCCGGTTCATCGCCACGGAGGAGTGCGACGCTTCCGAGGGCTACAAGCAGCGGCTCTTAGCGGCAAAGGCTGACGACATCACCCTGGTGAAAAGCCCCGTGGGGATGCCGGGACGGGCGCTGCGCAGTCCCCTGATCCGGCGGGTAGAGGCCGGCACCCAGCCGCCTCCGGAGCGGTGCGTGAAGTGCATCGTCACCTGCGACGGCAAAAACGCCCCCTACTGCATTTCCAAGGCCCTCATCGCCGCCCGGAACGGCGATTGGGAGAACGGCCTGTTTTTCTGCGGAGCCGCCGGCGGCGAGGTGAACACCCTCTCCACCGTGCCGGAGCAGATGGCTCAGATCATGGACGAATGGAGAGCTGCACAATGAAGTTAGGATTTTTATACGCGGGACAGGGCAGCCAGCACCCCGGCATGGGCGCTGACCTGTATGAGCGCTTCCCCACCTTCCGCGCCGTGCTGGACAGCGCCGCCGCGCAGGTGGATTTCGATTTGAAGGAGGTCTCCTTCACCGACACGAAGGGCGTTCTGAATCAGACCCGATACACCCAGCCCTGTATGGTGGCCTTCGCCGCGGGCATGACCGCCCTGCTGGCGGAGCGGGGCATCGTCCCCGCCGCTGCCGCCGGACTGTCTCTGGGCGAGTATTCCGCCCTCCACGCCGCCGGGGTCTTTGACGCCGACACCGCCGTGGAGCTGGTGGCCTTCCGTGGCAAAGCCATGGAGGAAGCCGCAGCCGGACGGCCCTCTGCCATGGTAGCGGTGCTGGGGCTGGACCGGGCGGCCTTGCAGGAGGCCTGTGACGAGGCCTCCGCCCGCGGCTGCGTGGTCATCGCCAACTACAACTGCCCCGGCCAGCTGGTCCTCGGCGGCGAGAAGGCAGCCGTGGAGACCGCGGCGGCTCTGGCAAAGGAAAAGGGCGCACGCCGCTGTCTGCCGCTGAAGGTCAGCGGCCCCTTCCACACCCCCCTAATGGCCCCCGCCGGAGACGCGCTGGCGGAGCGGTTCCGCACCGTGGAGTTCCGGGAGCCGCAGATTCCCGTGATCTTCAACTGTCTGGGTGCGGAGCGTCCTGACGGCGCTGCCATCCCGGAGCTGTTGGTGCGGCAGGTGCAGAGCAGCGTCTACATGGAGGATTCCCTCCGCCGCATGGCCGCCATGGGGCTGGACGCACTGGTGGAGATCGGCCCCGGCAAGGCCCTCAGCGGCTTTGTGAAGAAAACGGTGCCGGAACTGCCGGTATATGCCGTGGAAACTGGGGCGGACCTGGAAAAGCTGACGGAACTGCTGAAAGGAGAAACAGCATGAATTTTTCTGAGAAAACAGCGGTGGTCACCGGCGGCAGCCGGGGGCTGGGCCGGGCGATCTGTCTGGAACTGGCCCGGGGCGGAGCCAACGTGGTGCTCTGCTACGCGGGCAACGAAGCGGCGGCCAATGAGACCGTTGCCGCCTGCGAGTCCCTGGGGGCCAAAGCCATGGCCCTCCGGTGTGACGTGTCCTGCGAAGCCGATGTCAAGGCTCTGATGGACACTGCCCTTAAAACCTTTGGCCGCATCGACATTCTGGTGAACAACGCGGGCATCACGAAGGACGGCCTGCTCATGATGATGAAGCCGGAGGACTTCGACGCCGTCATCGCCGCCAACCTCCGGGGCACGTTTCTCTGCATGAAGGCCGTGGCCCGGCAGATGGTGAAACAGCGCTATGGCCGCATCGTGAACCTTTCCAGCGTGGTGGGCCTCCGGGGCAACGCCGGACAGGTGAATTACGCCGCCAGCAAGGCCGGAGTCATCGGCATGACCAAATCCCTGGCCAAGGAGCTGGCGGGCCGGAACATCACCGTCAACGCCGTGGCCCCCGGCTTCATCGACACGGATATGACCGCCGCTCTGACGGACGCCGCCAGAACCGCCGCCCTGGGGGCCATCCCCATGGGCCGCATGGGGGCGCCGGAGGACGTGGCCCGGGCCGTGGCCTTTCTGGCCGGCGACAGCGCCGCCTACATCACCGGACAGGTGCTGGCCGTTGACGGCGGCATGAGCATGTAAAGGAGGTTTTTTATGGAACGACGCAGAGTTGTCATCACCGGCCTGGGGGCCGTGACCCCCATCGGCCTGACGGCGGGAGAAAGCTGGCAGGCCGTGAAAAACGGCGTGTGCGGCATCGGCCCCATCACCCATTACGATCCCGCCGCCCAGAAGGTGAAGCTGGCGGCAGAGGTAAAGGGCTTCGACCCGGAGGCCCTGCTGGGCCGTCAGGAATCCAAGCGCATGGGCCGCTTCACCCAGTTCGCTGTGGCGGCGGCCCGGGAGGCCCTGTCCGACGCCGGGTTCTCCGTGGAGCAGGCGGACCCGGACCGCTGCGGCGTCATCCTCTCCAGCGGCATCGGCGGCCAGGCCATCACGGAAGCGGAGCACAGTCGGGGCCTGGAAAAGGGCTTTGACCGGGTGTCTCCCTTCTATGTTCCCACTGCCATCTGCAACATGGCGGCGGGTCAGGTGGCCATCGACGCGGGCTTCCGGGCCATGTGCTCCTGCCCCGTCACCGCCTGCGCCGGGGGCACCAACGCCGTGGGCGACGCGTTCCACTACATTCGGGACGGCTACGCCGAGGTCATGCTCTGCGGCGGCACCGAGGCCTCCATCACGCCCATGTCCATCGGCGGCTTCACCTCCATGAAGGCCCTGACCCAGACGGAGGACCCCAACCGGGCCTCCATCCCCTTTGACGCGGAGCGCAGCGGCTTCGTCATGGGCGAGGGCGCGGGCGTGCTGCTCCTGGAGGAATTGGAGCACGCCAAGACCCGCGGGGCGAAGATCTACGCCGAGGTGATGGGCTACGGTGCCACCTGTGACGCTCACCACATCACCGCCCCTCTTGCGGACGGCAGCGGCGGCGCCAAGGCCATGTCCATGGCGCTGACCGACGGCGGCGTTCCTCCGGAGCAGGTGGGCTACATCAACGCCCACGGCACCTCTACCCATCTCAATGACGCCGGAGAGACCGCCGCCGTGAAAACCGTGTTCGGTGCCCACGCCTATCAGCTGGCTATGAGCTCCACCAAGTCCATGACCGGACATATGCTGGGAGCCGCCGGCGCCGTGGAGGCCATCTTCACCGCCCTGAGCCTGCGGGACGGCTTCCTCCCCGCCACCATCCACTATCAGACCCCGGACCCGGCGTGTGATCTGGACGTGGTGCCCAACGAGGGCCGCCGGGCGGAGATCCACTTCGCTATGAGCAATTCCCTGGGCTTCGGGGGCCACAACGGCAGCCTGCTGCTGAAAAAATGGGAGGACTGACATGGGCCTGCAGTTAAATTCCAATGAGATCGCCGAGATCCTGCCCCACCGCTACCCCTTCGCGCTGGTGGACCGCATCACCGACGGGGAATCCGGCGTGTGGGCCAAGGGCATCAAGTGCGTCAGCGTGGGCGAGCCGTTTTTCTGCGGCCACTTCCCCCAAAAGCACGTCATGCCCGGCGTGCTGATCTTAGAGGCGCTGGCCCAGGTGGGGGCCGTGGCGATCCTGTCCCTGCCGGAAAACCGGGGGAAGATCGCCCTGTTCGGCGGTGTGAAAAACGCCCGGTTCAAGCGGCAGGTCATCCCCGGGGACGTTCTGGAGCTGGAATGTACCCTCACCAAACGCCGGGGTCCGGTGGGCATCGGCGCCTGCACCGCCACGGTGAACGGCGAGACGGCCTGCACCGCGGAGCTGATCTTCGCCATCCAGTGACGGTCTCTCCCCTTTCGGACGCACAGCGGAGAGAAAAGACTTTTTCGATACGTAGAACAGCAGCGGCAAATTGCCGCTGCTGCTATTCATTTACGGATAGATGTCCGCCATATTCCGTCTGACACTCCTGCAAAGCACCCGCTTTCTTCACCAAAATGCACAAAATTTGAAAATTTTGCCGCAAAGAATTGACGGCGGCAGGTGCTATCCATATAATAAAAACTCCGACCCGGCTCACACCTGAATCGAAAGCCGGGCAAAACAGAGCATATACGGCAGGTCCCCTGTTCCCTATGGGCGGCCCGCGCCGATACGGTATGAAAAATGGTGGCAAAATGACGAAACAGAGAACAACCCCGACCGCAAAACGGAATCACGGATTTACACTGATGGAAATGCTGATCGTTGTGGCGATCATCGCCGTTCTGGTGGCCGTCGCGATCCCGACCTTCAGCTCACAGCTTCACAAGGCGCGCGTCGCAACCGACTGGGCCAACGTGCGGAGCTATTACGCCCAGCTCCAATATGAGTTCATGGAGACGGGGGAGATTAACGACAAATATCTCAATGATTTTTATTTTCCCACATCCCCCCCCGGCCGTACTTCTTTTAAGTTAAGTGGGCAGGAAATCACTCTCAAAGAAGGATCTATCTCGGTGCGAGAAAATGTTGTTGAAGGCATGACCGGATACGACATTCTTTATTTATGTAATGAAAAGCACGACGAATGCCAATTGGTCCTATGAGCTGACCCCGGCAAAAAAGCAGAAAAACCGATTTGCCCCCTTCCCCCGTTGGCAAGAGAGACGAACCCGGGCGCTGTGCAAGCACAGCGCCCGGGGTTTTGTATCTTTGGCAGCAGATCGAGAGACTCAGGTAAATGGAATGGCAAAAAAACTGCGAAGTAACGATTATCAAGCAGGCTTTTCTAAAATAACATGACTGGGTTCTACGGTTACCGAATGAGCCGAAAGATGATCACCATTGTTCGGCAAGTAGAAAATCCGCGAGGTGAACGATCCGGATGCCATCCTCGATGCCGGTATCCATCTCGTTGAGGGTAACAACATATTTGGGGTAATGGTCGCGGATCTCCATCAGGTTCCCCACTTCGCGGTCCGATGCTTCTGGGATCCGGACGCAGACCTGCACATAAATGCGCTCGTCGCGGCGCGTTGCAACAAAGTCGATCTCCTTGGTATCGTTCTTGCCGATGTAAACATCGTAGCCGCGGCGCTTCAATTCGAGGTACACGATGTTCTCCATCGCGCCGTCCAGCATTTTGCGGTTATAACCCAGCAGCGCGTATTTCAGGGAGACATCGGCAAGATAATACTTCTCCTGCGTTTTCAGGATACTCTTGCCTTGCAGGTCATAGCGTTCGCAGGGGTAGATGATAAGCGCCTGCTCCAGCCAGCGCAGGTAGTTGTAGATACTCTCCACCGAGACCTTGCGGTGCTCGCTTTTCAAGAAAGTGGAGATTGAGTTTGCCGAGAAGGTCTTACCCATATTTTCGATAATATACTTCACCACACGGTCAAAAAGATCCTGCTTGTTGATGCGGTGACGCTTGACAATATCGCGGGAGACTACGGTATGGTAAATGCCGTTGACGATCTGATAAGCGCTTTGCTCATCATATTCGCTAAGTGCAATGATGGGAAAACCGCCGAAGCGGATATACTCCTCCAGCAGTTCCCTGCGGGATAAAGTGCTGTCGGCCTTGAAGTCCAGATACTCCTTGAACGACAGCGTATAGACAGGAATGGACACATAGCGGCCCGTCAGATAGGTGGAGATCTCGCTGGACATGAGCTTGGAGTTGGAGCCGGTCACATAGATGTCGGCATCCGCACTTTCCAACAGGCTGTTGACCGCCTTCTCCCAGCCGGTGATTTCCTGAATCTCGTCCAGCAAGAGGTAACAATGTCCCTTGCCCGCCATGGCAGCGGTCAGCTCGTCATACATCTGCTTGGCGGTGATGTTCTCGGGAATATCCATCTCCGTGTACCGCTTGCAGATGATCTGGTCCTCCCCAATACCGCGCCGCAGCAGTTCCTCTCTCAGCATCTCAAAAATCGTAGACTTGCCGCAGCGACGGATACCGGCAAGTATCTTGACGAGCGGCTTGTCGATAAACGGCTCGATTGCCGCAATATAATCCGGTCTGTTGATCATCGTATCGCCTCCCTACAGCTAATAGTATACCCAAAATAGTTTGTATATTCAACAAGTTTTTAAGGTCTAAAGCAAAAAAACTTTTCAGTTTGGGCATTCTAAGTGTGCGTACACCGCTCTGCAAAATTACCTCGACCGGCGAAATTGAGCAGTGGTTCCGCAGAGCGGCCAGTATGAAGGTAGTCCAGTTCCTCAAGCTGGACGCTTGTCAGTCGGACGGGTGCGTTCTCTGGCAACAAAATTTCGTTGTTCAATGCAAAGACCAGTTGACCATTTCTCTCATTTACGCTATATTAATTTGTTGACGTTTCAATTATATCGTATCTGAAACAAAATCAAGCAGTATCTTAAAGTCCCCCTTACCCACCCCTTACGGAGTGGGCTTGCGGCGGACATATTGTCAATCGCATTCCCACTCCAAGCGCAGGGAAGTCCGTCATGCAGGAATAGCTTGCGGATCCTGTAAAGCTCTGCTACAATCATTTCACCCGAGCAAAAGAGTAAATGAGTAAAAGAAGGAACCGATGATGAAAATCGATGGAAATGAGCTGGCCATTCTGCAAAACGATCTTGATCGCCGTGGGCAAAAGCAGGAGGCATGGAAGATCAAGCAGGAGTTTCTGAAGCAGGTCCGGGAGAGCGGGGATCACTGTCCCTGTCAGGAGAAGTGCCCGCACCATGGCAACTGCTTTGAATGCGTAACGCTCCATCGCGGGCATCGTGACCATCTGCCCATGTGCATGTGGGATATGCTGAATGAGCGCATTGCGGCGCTGTCACACATGACTGAGGGAACGCTGTACGAATATGAGAAAAAGCAAGCAGCCTGCACGGATTGCGAGGGCTGCCCCGGCTGCGGCGAATGAGCCAAAGCAGATCATAGCAAGCGCTCGAAGGTCTCCCCTTCGAGCGTTTTTTGGCGGAAAACGCCTTCCGCTCATAAGGAATCCGTTGTAAATCAGGAAGAAATGTGCTATCTTCTTTAGGCAAGTATCCGCGCAAGATTCCTGACAATCCCAAATAAAGGAGCTTTTTATGCACACGATCCGATCCTGGTGCCGCGCCAACGCCATGCTGGTCATCTCACTGCTGGCGGCGGCAGCGACCGCTTTCTTCGTTCCTCCCGACAGCGCATATCTGGGGTATTATGACCTCAAGACCCTCTCCTGCCTGTTCAGTGTTCTGGCGGTGGTGGGCGCGCTGCGGGATCTGGATGTCTTTTCCGCTCTTTCCCAGCGGATGGTGCACACCTTTTCCACCGTCCGGGGCGTATGCACGGCGCTGGTGGTCATCACCATGTTCGGCTCCATGCTCCTGACCAACGATACTGCCCTGCTGACCTTTCTCCCGCTGGGCTGGTTCGTCCTTTCCGTCACAGGGCAGGAAAAGCACGCCGCGCTGCTGTTCATTCTCCAGAACTGCGCCGCCAACCTCTGCGGAATGATCACCCCCTTCGGCAATCCGCAGAATCTCTACCTCTTCAGCTATTACGGCATCCCCGCCGGGACGTTCTTTTCCGTGATGCTGCCGCCCTTCATCCTGTCCACCGTGCTCATTCTCCTTTGCTGCCTGCTGTTCCCCAAGGACCGGCTTACGGTGCCGGAGGCGCAGGTCATTGTAGACCGCCGCCGGGCCGTGGTCTACGGCGGGCTCTTCTGTCTGGCCGTCGCTATGGTGCTGCGGCTGATCCCCTACGGTCCCGGTCTGGCCGTCATCGTTCTGGCGCTCTGGTTTCTGGACCGGCATGCGCTGAAAACCGTGGACTGGGGGCTTCTGGCCACCTTTGCCGCTTTCTTCACCTTTTCGGGCAACCTTGCCCGGATGGAGCCTGTCCGGATGCTGTTTGTCCGGCTCTTATCCCACGGGACCATGCTGATCTCCGCCCTCACCTGCCAGATCATCAGCAACGTCCCCGCCGCGATCCTCCTCAGCCGTTTCACGCAGGATGCCCGCGGCCTTCTGGTAGGCGTCAACGTTGGCGGCGCCGGAACGCTGGTGGCCTCTCTGGCCAGCCTCATCACTTTCCGGGAATACACCCGCCGCGTTCCCGGCGGCGCCAAGCACTTTCTCATCCTGTTTTCCGCCATCAGCTTCGCTTTTCTGGCAGTTCTTCTGGCTGCCATGTCCTTTCTGGGCTGAGCAGCCGGGGCCTGAGCGCCGAAAAACAAAACAGGCAGAAGGATTTCCAGCAGAGTTCCCGCATGAAGGTCAGGATGCTGCCGTCATTGAAGATTTACGATACCCTTTGTCAAAATTCCTCGACTGCGGGTTCTGGACAAAGGCTGAAAACACCCACAGCGGCCTGTATGGGAAAACTGTCCCCCGCCGTCCGGTGACGGCTTGCCTTTTTCCGTCAGGATTGGTATACTAAGCTTAGATTTTTTCATTCCGCGGGAAGGGGAAGCGTCATGCTGCATCAGGCTTTTAACGAAGTATACACCAAATTCAAGCTGCACTTTTATCAGGAGATCTTCCGCCGGTTTCAGGACCGGGAAGCCAGTCTCACCACGGTGGAGACCTTCTGCATGGAGAGCATCATGGCGCTGGGGCGGCCTACGGTGAACGAGTTCGCCACCTTCATGTGCATCTCCCCTCCCAACGCCGCCTATAAGGTGAACAGTCTGGTGAAAAAGGGCTACATCCGCAAGGTCCAGTCCCCCTCGGACCGCCGGGAATTCCATCTGGAGGTCACCCAGAAGTATATTGATTACTACAACATCTCCTCCAACTATATGTCGGAGGTCATGGACCGCATCATGGCCCGCTTCTCCCCGGAGGACTGCGGCAAGTTAGAAGAGATCCTCACCGTGGTCAGCCGGGAGCTGATGCCGGAGGTCCCCCTGCCGGAACGCACGGAGGAGTGACCCCCCTGCTTCGCCCTTATCCAGCACCGCTTCGGCGGTGCTGTTTTTTTCTGAATTCAGCATCCCTTTTCCGACAAGCCGGGCGGGTTGTCTATTGTGTTCTCCGCCGGAACGCAATATAATGGGGAAAAACAAAGAAAGGCGGACGGCGCATGAACACCCTGATCGAACTGTATGACGAACGTGCCATCGAAAATATTCTGGCGCCGGATATGTTCCGCCCCCGGCGCATCGTCTACCTCTGCCCCGGTGAGATCGCCCAGGACCGCGCCCGGCAGGAGACTCTGGCCGCCTTTTTCCGGCGGCGGGGCTGGGAGCCGGAGCTGATTTTTGTGGAGACCAGTCTCTTCAAGGCAGACCGCATCCTGCGGCAGCTGTTTACCATCGGGGAACGGTTCCCGGACTGCGCCATCGACGTCACCGGCGGCAGCGACGCGGCCCTCTTCGCGGCGGGAATGTTCGCGGCAAAAGAGGGCGTGCCTGCCTTCACCTATTCCCGGAAGAAGAACCGCTTTTACGACATTTCCGGCGCGGCCTTTGCCGACGAGCTGCCCTGCGGCCTGACCTATTCTATCGAGGATTTCTTCCTCATGGCCGGCGGCACGCTGCTGCCCGGACGGGTGGACAATCAGATCCTGTCCCAATATCTTTCGGACTTCGACCCGTTTTTCGACTGCTTCCTCCAATTCCGCCGGGACTGGCCCAATATCATCTCCTATATCCAGCGGATCTCCCCTTCGGAATACGGCCAGACACCGCCCCTGTCCGTGGTGGGCGGCTACACCGTAAAGGGCGAGCGGGGCTCCCGCAACACCGCCAACGAGGAAGCGCTGCGGGAACTGGCCCGTATCGACTTTATTCAGGAGCTGGAGATCGTCCCCGGCCAGCAGGTGTCCTTCCGGTTCCGGGATCTGAACACCCGGGCGTGGCTGCGGGACGTGGGCAGTGCGCTGGAATTGTATGCCTACAAGGCCTGCGTGGATTCCGCCATTTTCCATGACGTTATCAGCAGCGCCGTGGTGCGGTGGGATGAGGTACTGGGCCACGGCAGCGTCTCCAACGAGATCGACGTCATGGCCGCCCGGGGCGTGATCCCCCTGTTTTTAAGCTGCAAGGCCTGCGACATCAAGACGGAGGCCCTGAACGAGCTGGCCATCCTCCGGGACCGCTTCGGCGGCAAGGGCGCCAAGGCGGCCATCGTCACCACGGAGGTCTGCAACGCCGCCGCCCGCCACCGGGCCGCCCAGCTGGGCATCGCCGTCATTGATTTAGAGGAACTGAAAACCGGCCAGATCGTCCACCGGCTGAAGGTCATCATGAAGGCGGAATGACCCGCTCCGGTGGGATTTGTCCTCCTCAATACAAGCGGTACGAAAACCCCTAAAACACATTCTGTCGGCAAGTCCAGTCTGCAAGACTGGGCTTGCCTTGCACAAGGAACTTCTGCCTCTGACCTAAAGTCTAGAGAGATGCTTCCTTGTGCATTTTGCGTCTCTTGATCGCCCTGGCTTCCCGGCGCTCCCGGTAAGTAACGGTGACTATCCCCTCCATAGCGAAACCTCACCGAGACTCTCGGTGAGTCTCGGTGAGGTTCATGGATATTCTGGCACACTTCGCTGGATATTTCAATCCGGCCTATTATTTAACGCTTATCCTGCAATTTTGAAATACCTGAAAAGATCAAAACAATTCGGGGTGAGCAAAATTGCCTACACCGCCGCCTGTATGGATGAATACTACCGTATGGTCACGTGTCAAAACGCCCCGACGGATTAAATCCACCATCCCAGCAAACGCCTTACCCGCATAGGTGTGGCATAGAATCAGTCCCTCCAACTCAGCAGCCATGTGAATAGCTTCAATTGCCGCATCTGTTACTGCTCCATATCCTTCACCGACATAATCATAGTTCACTGAAATATCGTTTGGAGTGAAGGGCTGCTCATGAATTCCCAGAAATTCCATAGTGGTATTACACAATGCGGCAATTTCCACTTCTTTAGGCTGTGTGTGATGGCTAACACTGATGCCCAACATTTTAGCCGATGCGTTTGCCAAGCGAAGTCCGCATTCGATTCCGGCCTGTGTTCCTCCAGTCCCTGTGCCAGCAATCAAGTAATCGGCATGAATGCCTTGTTCATCCATCTGATACATTAACTCATCTACAGCGTTAATGTATCCCAAGTTTCCCAAGGGCGTAGCACCACCTAATGGCATAAGATAAGGATGCTTCCCCCTCTGGTGATAACTCTCTGCTACCTTGCTCGTAATTGGGCATATTCCTTGAATCTCCTGATCCTCCAGTTCCTGCGTGATATTAGAATCATAAATCAATTGAGCCCCAAAAATTCGATCCAGGAGAACATTGCCCTGATAAACCTGCGGCATTTCACCTTCAAGTACTGCAACGCTATCCATTCCCAATTTTCTCGCCGCTGCCACACACTGACGCACCCAATTAGACTGGACACCGCCTAATGTAATAACTGTATCCGCATTTTGCTTTACTGCATCTGCCATTAGGAATTCGAGTTTTCTGGTCTTGTTTCCACCAAAAGCGATAGCAGTCAAATCATCTCGCTTCACATATATCTTTGGCCCGCCCAGCATTTTTGTCAGTTGTGGTGCGAATTCCAATGGGGTGGGAAGCGGGGTTAGGTGGATACGTGGGTATTTAGCAATCACTTTTTTAATATCCATAAGATTTGGCTCCTGTCCTCTTTATTTTTTTGCTTACAACAGGCTAGGCAGCCACATGGTGAGTTCTGGCACGTAGGTAACCACCATTAAGGCAATCAACAGTGGGACATACAGGGGTAGGAGTTCTTTCAGTACTTTGTGCGGAGCTTCCTTACCCACGGTAGCCACTGTGTATAGGCCAACACCAAAGGGCGGTGTCAGCATGCCAATGGTCAGGTTTAGAACTAAAATGACACCCAGATGTACTGGGGCCACACCGATTGCTGCAGCCACAGGCAACAAAATGGGGGTCAAAATAGTCAAAGCCGATATAGTCTCCATGAACATGCCCACTAACAAGACCAAGAGGTTTATCAGTAGTAAAATTAAAA
>ERZ827168.2833-NODE-2833-length-19044-cov-5.385908_pt1 | contig 19044 bp, 18 predicted proteins | sample MGYA00519868_ERZ827168 | MGnify/ENA primary metagenome ERZ827168 (study PRJEB31778, sample SAMEA3449271) | human gut metagenome | biome: human gut; feature: human-associated habitat; material: faeces | place: United Kingdom | collected 2010/2012 ...
CTTGCGGCGGCTCTTGGCGCGGAGATCCGCCGGAGCGGTGCTTAAGCCGTCAGGCGGGAATTGTGCGGTGTTGCCCTTAGTCGGTGATGGGGGCAAAGCCCGGCTCGCCGGGCAGAGTCACGCCGTTGTCGGCCAGCATTTTTCGGAACTCTTCCTCGGGAAAGTCAAAGACAACTTCTTTAATCATGCTCTGCTCATGGACGAGTATCTTCCACGGCGCACCGTCGGGCTGCTGCAAAAACAGGATGCCGGACACGCCGTCGAGACTTTGCACGCCTTCGTCAGCCCAGAAAGCAGGGGAGGGGGTGACAAAGTAGTGATCCACCATCCGCCCGCCCGGGAAGTCATGTTCAATGACCGCAGGGACCTCGCCGTCAGCCTGGGCGGATTTGTATTGCAGGTGCAGGTTGGTGAAGTCGGAAGCAGTCATAAGTTATTACCTCTCGGGTGATTGTAGGGGTCGCGTAAATGCAAATCAAACGCGCAGGCTGGCGGACTCAGGCTCGTTGCTGCCCTCGTCGAACTCGTAGTCGTTGCCGGGCAGGATGGCGTTCAGCAGGATACCGGCGATGGCGGCGATGGCCAGGCCGGACAGGTTGATGGTGACATTGCCCAGACCAAAGCTGATGCCGCCCACAGAGTTGAAGCCTAGGGCGCTGACCAGAATGACGGCGGCGATGATCAGGTTGCGGGAGTTGGTGAAATCGACCTTATTCTCAACGACATTGCGCACACCGATGGCGGAGATCATGCCGTACAGCACAAAGCTGATACCGCCCACGATGCCGGCGGGGATCGTGTTGATGACGGCCTCAAACTTCGGGCAGAAGCTCAGAATCATGGCAAACACAGCTGCAATGCGGATGACGAGAGGGTCGTAGATCTTGGTCAGGGCCAGCACGCCGGTGTTCTCGCCGTAGGTGGTGTTGGCGGGGCCGCCCAGCAGGCCGGCCATGGCGGTGGCAAGGCCGTCGCCCAGCAGGGTCTTGTTCAGGCCCGGGTCACGGATGTAGTTCTTGCCGGTGGTGGCGGAGATAGCGGCAATATCGCCGATATGCTCCATCATGGTTGCCAGCGCGATGGGCACGATGGTGAACACGGCGCTGATGAAGGTCTCGCTGCCGTCGATGGCGAACAGACCCATGGAATCCTTATGCAGGGGGATGCCGAACCAGGCCGCCGCACCGATGGCCTGGAAGTCGATAGCACCGGTCACGAGCGCGACCGCGTAGGAGACCAGCACGCCGATGAGGATGGGCAGGATCTTGATCATGCCCTTGCCCCAGATGTTGCAGACGATGACGGTTGCCAGCGCGACGAAGGCCAGCAGCCAGTTGCTCTGGCAGTTGTTGATGGCGCTGGGGGCCAGAATCAGGCCGATGGCAATGATGATGGGGCCGGTGACGACCGGGGGGAAGAACTTCATCATCTTGCGGATGCCGAACGCGGAGATCAGTGCGCTGAACAGCACGTAGACCAGGCCGGACAGGGCCACGGCCGCGCAGGCGTAGGGAAGGTTTTCCGGGTTGGCACCGCCGTTGGTCACGATGGTAAAGCCGCCCAGATACGCGAAGCTGGAACCCAGGAACGCGGGGACCTTGCCCTTGCACAGGAAGTGGAACAGCAGCGTGCCCAGACCTGCGCAGAGCAGGGTGGTGCTGACGCTCAGGCCGGTCAGCAGCGGCACCAGCACGGTAGCGCCGAACATGGCGAACATATGCTGTGCGCCGAGGATCAGCAGCCTGGGCGTGCCCAGCTGTTTGGCATCATAGATGCCCTGCGAGTAATCGATTTTTTCTGCCATAAATGAAATTCCTCCTCACAATGGCCGCAAAAAAGGGAGACTGAACGTTTTTTACCCAAAAACCACAGCCTCCTTGCTTATCTTTATAAGGATAGCAGAAATAGCAGGAAAGTGCAAGATGTTGGGAAAATTTTGTCGGCATGTAGGGGCCGGGCACGCCCGGCCCTCAACTTTCCCTCAAATGGTCGTCCGCCTTACACGCGCGGGCCGGGTATGCCCAGCCCCTACTATCTTTTTGTCGGAAAGTGTGTTATTATAAATTAAATAAAAAAGTATAATAGGAGATATTGACTTATGCTTACCCCCGGTATCAAGGGGCACGCGGCGCTGCGTGTCACCACCGAAAATACAGCCCAGGCCATGGGCAGCGGCGAACTGCCGGTGCTGGCTACCCCGGCCGTAGCCGCTTTAATTGAAAAGACCTGCTGGCAGTCCGTCGCGGCAGAGCTGGAACTGGACCAGGGCACCGTCGGTACGTCGCTGACGCTGGCCCACACAGCCCCCACCCCGGTGGGGATGGTCGTACAATGCGACTGCGAACTGACCGCTGTTGAGGACCGCCGCCTGTGCTTTACCGCCCGCGTCTACGACGATGTTACCGAAGTCGCCACCGCGACCCATGAGCGGTATATCGTGGATAACGAGCGTTTTACCCGCAAGGCAAACAGCAAACTGACGGCGAAGTAGGAATCTCCCAGTCCGCTGCCGCGGACAGCCCCCTTTAGCAAGGGGGGCTTTAAAGCCTCCCTTGTCAAAGCGAGGTCGGAGGGATTCCGCCCCCGCCGCCTCTTTTAATAAATTGCCTCCTCCCGCCAGTCCACCAGGTCCCGCACGGTCTCCTCGCTCTCCACCCAGCCTTCCCGCCTGTCGGCGTGGGCGTCGGGGGCGTAGCGCTGCATCGTGCCGGGGCTGCGGCCCTGCAAGTATTCCTTGGCTTGCTTCTGGCGGCTGGGCACCGTGCGGCTTAGCAGTTCGTCCTTTTGTTTTCTATCCAATTTCTTATCCAACAAAATCACCTCATTTTCATTCTGCCCGCCGCAGGCTCTACCCAAACCTGCCAAATCGTGGTATAATAAAATTTATCGCCATTTTTAAGGAGCTTTGCAAACTATGGAACTCAAACTCAACCAGGTCGTGCTGCACCTGCTCGACCCCGGCGCGTCGGAGCCGGTCCTGTCGGACCGCGCTATGGATATGGACGCCGACCTGTACGAATACTACACCGCCACCCTCGAGCGCGCCTTTGCCAGCGACGAGGTCAAGAACTGCCGCTTTCTGCCCGATTCGGCCTTTGCCGCCGAAATGGCGCAGAACAACGATTTCATCGACCTGTCCCGCCGCATTGCGGGCGTGATTTTTGAGCAGATGCTGCAATACCAGGCCATCCCGGCGGGCGATCTGGCCGTGGTGGATTTCACCGCCGACGGCGTACCGTTCTACGGCGTGCTGAAATTAAACTACCGCCCCGGTTACACCCACCACACCGAGCTGATGGGCAACGGTCGGTTCAGCAGCATGGTCCCGCAGCGGACCCTTTTGCCCGGCACGCCCAAGGCCGACGAGGCCGCCCTTATCGACCGCGCCAACGGCACGGTGCGGCTCATTGAGAAAAAATTCACGCTGGACGATAAAAAGGACTTCTACCTTTCCACCCGCGTGTTCGGCTGCACCGAGGCTTTGCAGGAAAAAGCCAAGCTGAAAGCCGTCTGCGAGACTGCCGTCGCCGCTGTGAAGGAGGCCTACCCCGAACCGGAGGAACTGGACGATGTACCGCCCTTTGACGGTGGCACCGAGACCGCCGTGGAGCTGCTGGTGCGCAACCAGGCCGTGGACAATCAAATCTCCGTCGAGGACGTGCGCGAGCGTATCCGGGAGAATTTTCCCCTGGCCGCGCCGAAATTTGAGGAAGCCTTGGCCGAGACCGGCGTGCAGGAGAACGACCGCGTGACCGTGACCCCCGCCCGCATCAAAAAGCTGGAAAGCCGCAGTTTCAAGACCGAATCCGGCATTGAAATTAAAATCCCTGCCGAATTGTGCAGTTCCGACGATGCCGTTGAGTTCATCCATTCGGCCACCGGCGGGTTGAGTTTGTTGATCAAGGACGTATTGGTGTAAAAAACAAAACATGGAAACAAAACAAAAAACCACACTGACACAGGGCAGCGTGGCCAAAGGGATGCTGCTGTTTGCGCTGCCGATTTTCGTCAGCAACCTGTTCCAGCAGCTGTATAACGCCGCCGACTCCCTGATCGTCGGCAACTTTCTGGGCGGCGAGGCGCTGGCCGCCGTCGGCTCGTCCGGCAGTTTGATTTTTCTGCTGACCGGCTTCGTCAATGGCGTTTCGCTGGGTGCGGGCGTCGTGGTGGCACGGTATTTCGGTGCCAAAGATTGGGACAGGATGCGTCGCACCATTCACACCACCGTGGCGCTGGGCCTGGCCGCCGGTGTGGCGCTGACCGTCGTCGGCGTCATCCTGACCCCGCAGATCTTGCGTTGGATGGGCACCCCCGCCGACGTGCTCGTCAACTCGATTTCCTACTTCCGTATGTACTTTATGGGCTCGATCGCCGTTGTTATGTACAACGTAGGTGCGAGTATTTTACAGTCTGTAGGCGACAGCAAAAGCCCGATGGAGTATCTTATCACAGCGTCCATCATCAATATTATTCTGGATTTAATTTTGGTCGGCTGGCTGCGCTTCGGCGTGGGCGCGGCAGCCTTCGCCACCATTGCCTCCCAGACGGTCAGCGCCATTCTCGCCTTCGCCAAGCTGATGCGATCCCAAGAAGAATGGGCCGTCCGCTGGCGGGAAGTCAGATTTGACGGCCCGTCGCTCAAGGCGGTCATTGTGCAGGGCTTGCCCTCCGGCGTGCAAAACTCGGTCATTTCGATTGCCAACGTTATTGTGCAGTCCAACATCAACTCGTTCGGTGCGCAGGCCATGGCAGGCTGCGGCGCGTACAGCAAGGTGGAGGGCTTCGCCTTCCTGCCTGTAACCTGCTTCTCGATGGCGCTGGCGACCTTCGTCAGCCAGAATGTTGGTGCAGGCCAGCCTGACCGCGTAAAAAAGGGCATGAAATTCGGTTCCCTCTGCTCGGTGCTGATGGCCGAGATCGTCGGCCTGTGCATTTACTTTGGGTCGCCGTGGCTCATCGGCGCGTTCAGCCGTGAGCCGGAGGTCATTGCCTTCGGCGTGCAGCAGGCCCACACGGCCGCACTGTTCTACTGCCTGTTGGCGTTCAGCCATTGCTCGGCGGGCATTCTGCGCGGGCTGGGCCGCCCGGTCGTGCCGATGATGGTCATGCTGATGGTCTGGTGTGCGCTGCGCATCACCTATATCACCATCACGCTGCACTTTATCCATCAGATCGGTGTCGTGTTCTGGGCGTATCCTATCACCTGGAGCATCTCGTCGGTGCTGTTTGCCTGGTATATCAAGCACTGCCCAATCCCCCGATTGGGCGGGGGAGCGCCGGAATAATTACAAAAAACTGCCATGCATCGCGAAAGATGCATGGCAGTTTTTTTATTTCTTGATCACAAAGCACGGCAGTGGGGCAGTGTCAGCCCAGTTGGCAAACTCACAGACCAGCACCGTATACTTCGTCAGCGGCAGCGTGCGGAAGAACGCCAGCGCCGCCTGCTTTTCGGCATCGCCGATGACCTTGCCGCTGTACAGCACCGCCGCCAGCACCCCTCCGGGGCGCAGGGCATCCAGCGCCGCACGCAGGGCGGGCACACTGCCATCAGCAGTCGAATGTATATCATGCTCGGCCCCGGGCAGCCAGCCAAAATTGAACAGCACGCAGTCCACCTTGCCGGGCTGCACCAGCTCGCCCAGACGAGCGTGATCGTAGAGCACCGCGCGGCCGATTTTATCATACCCGGCCTCTTTCAGGCGGCGGTTCGTGCGGTCCACGGCCTGGGGCTGGATATCCATGCCCAGCACGCGGCCATTCTGCCCGGCCAGGCGGCAGAGGAGCAGCGTATCGTTGCCGTTGCCGCAGGTCGCGTCCAGAAACAGCCCGCCGGGGGTCAGGTGGGCCTCCAAAAATTCATGGCAGAGCTGCACAGCAGACAAGTCAGGCACGCGGCGGCGCACCAGCCGCCCGCCCTCGGGTAAAAAGTCGAACCGCCGCGCCAGCGCACGGCCCGCCTCGTCCCGGGGCAGGGGCGCAGTAAACCGGGTGGCCTGCTTGGGGTCCAGCCCGCCACCGCGCCGCAGCAGCTCTTTGACTAAGTAACTGCCATAGCCGCGGCCGCGCCACTCGGGTACGATCTCCAACCGCAGGATGGTCGCGCCGTCCACGACCGCCATGCCGATGGCCTCGTTCTCCTTATATAAAGTGTAGTGCCCTTTTTCCTGCTTGATCTGCATAGTCGTTACCCGCCAATCGTGTTTGTGTTCAGGTCGTAATGGATCACATCGTCCCAGTTGCGGCGGAGGGCGATCTGCGCGGTCAGCGCGGTATCGTCATACACCAGCGACCACTGGGTATTGCTGGTCACGTCCTCGGGGTTGGGGTCCTGGGCGGATGCCTGCAGCGCCCGCCAGGCGGTATCTGCAGGGATATTTCCATCAGAATCGCGCATTGCCAGAACGTCCATAATGGCGTCATAGCGCTCTTTTCCATGGCCGTAGATGCCATTTTTCTGGTTCGGCTGCACTAAATAGGCATAGCAGCCGTAAAAGTTCGTGATGGCCTGCATCGCCGTCCAGCGCAGCGGGCGGCCTTCCTGCTCCGGGTCGTACTCAATGACACGGGCATCGCCGGCAGCATCGGTGACAAAGAAGTGGTAGTCTCGCCCCGACGTTGCAAACATATCGTAGCTGTCCAGCAGGTCCACCGCCTCCTGGGTCGTGGCGGCGCGGTCCAGCACCAGGCGGATGGCAAGTGTCGTAAAAATTTTCTGCTTGCCAGTGTCCTGGTTGACCGGCTCACTGTCCAGCGTCAGCACGGCGATGGACACGCCCTTCTCGTTCATACCGTCCAGACAGATGAACGGTGCGGTCAGGCAGGCGAGCTTTTTCGCCATGCTCACATCCGGCTGGTTGGCCGAGATATTGTCCAGCGCGGCCAGCGCCACGGATTTGTAACCGTCCTTCGGCGTACAATAGACCATCATGGCCGAGGTATCACGCTTGAAGTCGTAGTTGCGGCCCATCACGATATGCCTATCCTGCACCGTTGCAAAGGCGCTGCACCCGAACTGTGGGGCTTTCATATGGATGGGCAGCAGGGGAAGCGTTTCCTTTAGGATGGCATCGATCATCGATTGGTTGTCGGCGATGCCGTAGTTGATGACATCGTCGATGCTGTAATCGTACCGGACGTCCATGCGGTAGAGATTATAGTCGCTGTAATCGGTGATTTTTTCAATGCTGTTCACCGTGCGCAGCCGCCCGGCATACAGCACGCCAAACCCGGCTGCCGCCAGCAATACCAGCAGCCAAAGCGCCAACAGAACACGCAGGATCATCTTTTTCACAGAAAACGCCTCCCTTTTATATGTATACTTTATAATTTGATTATAGCACATCCTGTTGCGCGGCGCAACGGAGAATTTATCACGGTTTTCACCGCTTTTCACAGAGTTTTCACTCTCTGACGAAACCTATTTCACAATTACCCTGTATACTGTAAGCATCGAAAGCGAAAGGAGACGACCCATATGAGCAACGAATACGATTACTCCGGTCTCTATAACAATACATCCGGCGGGCAGCCTGCACAGAACAATGCACAGCCCGAACAAACCGCCCCGCAGCAGCCCGCACAGGACAGCGCCTACCCCAATGTAGGTTCCAGCGGGGCCAACACCGCAAACACCGCCCGCACGGATTATTCCGGCTGCGGCGCAAGCCCGCAGTTCCAGCAGGACAACAGCGGTTACACCAGCAGCTTCAGCGGCGGCAATGGCGGCAGCGGCGGCTACAATGGGTACAGCTACGCCAGCGCCCCGCAGCAGCCCCCCATGCCCGAGAAGAAGAAGGGCGGCCGCAAGGTCCTGCTCCGCGTGCTGGCCGGTGTCGGCGTTGTGGCGCTGGGCTTCGGCGGCGGTTTTGGCGGCGCGCGTTTCCGACACGATAAAAAAGCTTTCCGGGGACATTGGCGATTTGCGCGCGAGGATTCTCGAAGACCTCGACAGGCCCTCCCTCTGGGCGATGCAGACCCCGCAGGTTTTCCGGCTTTCGGAAATCCGGGCGGCGTACGAGAAAATCGCCGCCTGCGGTGGAGACGTCACCGACGACGTCGCAGCGGCGAACGCCGCGGGCATAGGGGTGAGCATTGTCGAAAACTTTTCCCCAAACCCGAAAATCACGCTGCCGGAAGACATCGCGCGGATAGAATTTATGCTCTCGCGCGGGGCGGCGAAAATCTCTTGATTATGGCAGGACAATTCAGAATCGGATACGGATACGACGTCCACAAGCTCGTCGAAGGGCGCAGGTGCGTCATCGGCGGCGTGGAGATAGAAAGCGCGCTGGGGCTGCTCGGGCACTCCGACGCCGACGTGCTCAGCCACGCGATAGCCGACGCCGTCTTGGGCGCGGCCGCCCTTCCGGACATAGGATTTTACTTCCCGCCGTCGGAAGACTCGTGCAAAGGCATAGACTCCCAGGAAATCGTGAAGCGCGCCGTCGCGGAAATCCGGAAGCTCGGGTACAAAGTCTCCAACGTGGATTCCTCCGTCATAGCGGAGGCTCCGAAAATCCTTCCGCATGTGAAGGCGATGAGGGAGATTTTGGCGAAGTCGCTCGGCGTGGAGCCCTCCGATGTCGGAATAAAGGCCACGACCAACGAGAAGATGGGCTGGGAGGGGCGCAGGGAAGGCATAGGCGCGCACGCCGTCTGCCTTATAGAAAAATTTTAGATTAACGCGATTAAAATAGGAGAAAGATGAAAAAAACAATATTCGTTATGGCAGTTTGCGCAGCCGCGTTTTCGGCGGTTGCCGGCGGAAAAATCCGCGTCCATTCGCACAGGGGCGAGACTGATTTCGCCCCGCAAAATACCGCCGAGGCCATAAAGCTTGCGTACGATATGGGAAGCCTTATGATTGAAACCGACTTTTGGCAGACTAAGGACGGCTCCATAGTCTGCGTGCACGAGCGGCATGAGCTCAAAAACCTCTGGGGAATAGACAAGGATCCGCGCGACCTTACAGCGGAAGAGATAAAGTCCGCGCGCCTCGCACATCCCGAGAGGTTCGACAAGAAATACGCCGACTGCCGGTTGCCCATGTTGGACGACATATTGGCCGTAATTCCCAAGGACAAAAAATTCGAGCTCGAAGTAAAGTGGTATGGAAAGGGGTTTGCCGACAAGGTGGACGCCGCCCGCGAAAAGGCGGGGCTGAAACGCGAAAATATTCTCATAACAAGCTTTTCCGCAGATGTCGTAAAGGATTTCAAATCCAAATATCCGGATTATGAAACCATGCTGATATTTAGTTATAATCCCGAAAAACATTCTCCGGAAAGTATTATTTCCACTGCGAAGCGCGCGGGGGTCTCGCAGGTGGCGCTCGGCAATTACCGCAAGATAGACAGGGATTTTGTCCGCAAAATCCAGGACGCGGGTTTTAAAGTCGGGGTGTGGCAGGTCCAGAACCTCGACGACCTCGCTTACGCCGCAAAGATCGGCGCGAACCGCGTGTGCTCCGACCACGCGTACAGGCTGCGCCGCGACTTCAAGAGGCTGAAAACCCTCGACTTCAAATAGCATACGCCGCCTTTCGCTTCCGGCGCGGTTCCGCTTTTCGGGGCCGCGCCGGTTTTTTTGTGCCCTGCCGGGGCTTTCAGCCGCCCATTTGAAAAGCCCTGAATGCTTTTGGGAAGCGGATTTTAACTGTCTAACAAATTTCTTCCTTTTGCGGTTTGACAATAGGCCGTTTTGTCCGGAAACTATTTTTGTTCTCGGGGGTTGCGCAGAAAATGCCCCCCGAATAAATTATACATAAAAAGGCTATCATGGAAAACAGAAGAAGTTTTATAAGGAAGATGGCGATATTCGGGGGAGCGGCCGCCGCGTTTCCGCACATCGCCGGAAATCTGAACGCGCAGGACGCCGCGAAAGATTCCAAATTCGACGAAACGCCCGTGCGCCTCGGCTTCGTCGGCACGGGGCTGATGGGCGGCGACAATATGAAGGCTTTCAAGCGGCTCGGCCAGAGGCTCGTGGCATATTGCGACGTGGATGCCGGCGACTACGGGTTCGGCAACGCAAAAAAATACGCCGACGCCGGCGCGGAATCTTTTACGGACTACCGCGAGATGTTCGGCAAAATGAAGGGCAAGATGGACGCCGTCGTCATCAGCACGCCCGACCACAACCATTTCGCGGTGGCGATGAGCGCAGTGAAGCACGGGTACAGCATATATCTCGAAAAGCCCTTATGCTATTCCATATGGCAGTGCCGTGAGCTCGCCAAGGCCGCAAAAGCCGCGGGCGTCAAGACCCAGATGGGCAACTTTGTCCACTCCGGCGACGGCATACGCACGGCCAGGGAGTGGATAGACGCGGGGCTTATCGGAACGGTCAAAGAAGTCGTTCTATGGACGTGCCGCCCGCTCGTAGGCGTCAACCAGCGCCCGGGAGGGTTCACGAGCTGGCCGAAACCCGATCCGATTCCGCCGAATTTCGATTGGGACAAGTGGCAGAACATCGCCACCCCCACCGTTTCGTTCACCAGGAGGGTTGTACCCCTCAACTGGCGCAGGTTCTGGAAATTCGGGACGGGCTCGCTCGGCGACATCGGCTGCCATATGCTCGACGTTCCGATTGAGGCTCTCGGCCTGAAATTCCCGAGCCGCATAGAATCGCGCCAGCGCGGGGGCACCGACATCTCCGTCCCGTTGCAGGACAACGTCAACTATTATTTTGACACCTCGTCCTCGGGCTCTCCCGTCGTCTTAAAATGGCACAGCGGCTTTGTCCGCCCTAAGAACGGGAAATTCGAGGACGGCTACGACGAGTCGTTCCTGCCGCCGCTCCCCGAGGAGTACGTCAAGACGGGCAGGGGATACGACCAGCTTCCGAACGACGGGCAGTTCATAATCGGCACCGAGGGCGTCCTCTTCGCCCCCGCAATGCACCTGATGGGCCATCCGGTGATTCTCCCGAAGTCCAAGACCGACGCCGCGAAGGCCGTGCCCAAGAAGATTGCGCGCGTGCGCAACAACGACCACCGCCTGAATTTTCTCGACGCCGTGAGGGGCAACGTTTCGGAGGCTACGTCGAATTTCGAAGCGGCCGCCCCGCTCGCGGAAGTCGTGCTTTTGGGCAACATGTCGCTGCGCACCGGCTCGAAGATAGAGTGGGACCCGAAGAATATGGTCTGCGCGGGCAATCCCGCGGCGAACGCGCTCGTAAAGCCCGCAATGCGCGAGGGCTGGTACTGATAGCAGGGGGACGCGAAATGAACAGAACATTGTTTCTTTCCGTTTTGGCGGCGGCGCTTTTGTCGTTCGGCTGCGCCGGCGCGGACCGCGCGCAGGAACCCGCCAAAAAGCACAGGAAAATAGCCCTGCACGGCTATGTCTACCGGGACATCTCGCTCGCCGAAACCGTAAAAAAGGCGGCGGAGATGAAGGTAGACGGCGTGGTGCTGACAAAGCGGCAGTTTATCGGCGGCAAATACCCGAATGCGAGAGTCGACGAAAAGATGACGCCCGAACAGCGCGAATACGTCAAAAAGATGTTCGCCGACAACGGGCTTGAAATCGCGGCTTTCGGGGTTTACAGCGTTCCGGCGGACCGGATAGACGCGCATCTCGATTTCTGCAAAGACATGGGAATCGCGGTGTTCACCGAAGAGCACAAGCGCGCCGACCAAAAGTTGTGGAACGATTCCGCCGAAAAGCGCGGCGTAAAAGTCGCCCTCCACCACCACGGCAGGAAGACGAACGAGTATTGGGATCCGAAAGTTATCGCCGAAACGGTGTCGAAGTACGGCAATATCGGCGTGTGCGCGGACAACGGGCACTGGGCGCGCGCCGGGGTAGATGCCTGCTATGGATACAAGACGATAGGCAAGAAGCTCGTAATGCTCCACTTCAAGGACGTGATTCTCCCGCGGGGCGAAGACACTTGGCTCGGTGGTGGCTCTCTCGACGTGCCCAAGATGCTCGAAACCCTCGACGGAATCGGGTTCGACGGATATTTCGTCCTCGAATACGAGGGCGGAGACAAGAATCTCGACCCGATAATGCGCAAGAGCATAGAGTTTCTGCGCGCGCATTAGCAAAATCCCGCAAGGACTTAGTCGGGTTGAAGTTTTGGCGGGCTCCTGCGGGAGCCCGCTTTTTTGGGGCGGAACCGCGCGCAGCGGCATGCCTGCCTGCCGCCGGAGGGGCGCGCGCAAGTTCCGCGGCGGTTTTATAATAGGCTTGCCCGCGGGCGCGTTCGGAATTTAATCGGTTCAGTTTGATTTCGATATTTTATTTGCGCCACATTATGAGAAAAACCGCACATTTGCTTTTCTGCGCGCTATTCTGCGCGTGCTTTTCCGCCTCCGCAGCCGCCGACAAGGAGGGCGGCAGGCCCGGCGAGGTCGAAATCGAGGCGAATTCGAACCTTCTGTTCGTCCCCGTTTCGGCGGATTCAAGGTACCGGAAAATATCTCTCGAAGATCCCGAGAGCGGAAAAGTCATAGCGTCTTTCGATGCGCTTTTGAATTTCGGCCCGTCCGATTCCGAGTGGGAGGCGGAAATAGACATTTCCGCGCACAAGGGAAAGAAGCTCGTATTCAAGTTCGAGCCCGAGGGAAATTTTGCGCCGAAGCTCCGGCAGGGCGACGTTCCCGCGCGCCGCGACTACCTCCGCGACCGCGGGCGGCCCATGTTCCATTACACCGCCAAAAACGGGTGGCTGAATGACCCAAACGGGCTCGTGTATTTCAAAGGCAAATGGCATCTCTTCCACCAGTACAACCCGTTTTCGATGAACTGGAAGAACGGTATGCACTGGGGGCACGCCGCGAGTCCCGACCTCATGCGGTGGGAATATCTGCCGACGGCGTTTTATCCGAAATTTTCCGCGTCAGGAAAGGCGGACGAGGCGTTTTCGGGCAGCGCGTACTGCGACGCTGAAAACAGGAGCGGGCTTTTCCCCAGGAGGGGCGGAGGGGTGATTTTCGCCTATACGAGCACCGGCAGGGGCGAATGCCTTGTGGCGAGCGACGACTTGGTAAATTTCAGGGAGCTTGACCAAAACCCTATAATTACCGGCCGCGGCCGCGATCCGCGCATATTCTTCAACCCCGACTCCGGCCTTTGGACGATAGTCAGATACGAGGAGTCCGGCTCCGGAAAGGACAAAAATTTGAGAAAGTTTTTCGCGATATACGTCTCGAAAGACTTGAAGAAGTGGGAAAAGACCGACGAGTTCGCCGAAGGTTTTTACGAGTGCCCCGAGTTCGTCAAAATGCCCGTTTCCGGCAGGGACGAGTCCAAATGGGTGGTTATGGACGCCGCCGGAAACTACATAGTCGGGGATTTCGACGGCAAAAAGTTTTCGCAGATTTCCAAAAAGCCGCTGCGCGTGTTTTACGGGGCGAATTACGCGGCGCAGTTTTGGAACAACGCGCCCGGCGGGAAAATATTGGCGACCTGCTGGATACGCCAGCCCGCGGAGCTTATGCGCGCGGTGGGGCAGAGTTTTTCGCAGACGATGAGTTTGCCGTGGGAATTGCGGCTCGTCCGCCTCAACGACGGCCAGTACCAGCTGCGCGCGTCCATTCCCGAGGAGGTGGCATCGCGCATAGAGCCGTCCGGACGGGACGCGGCGGGGCTTCCCGGAATGTCGTTTTCAAACAACATATTCGAGATGCCCGACGCCTACGGAAACTGCTACGTTTTGCAGGGCTCTTTCGACATATCCGGGTGCGAGACTTTCAGGCTCGAGGTCGGCACGAGCATATTCACGATACAGCCGCGCGCCGGCAGGTACATGGTCGGGCGTCTCGGCGGCGGGGCTCCGGAAGTCTATGACGCCCAGTTCTCGGACAGGGGCGAAACTTTGGAGCTTACGATTTTCGTGGACAAATACAGCGTCGAGGTGCTTGTAAATTCAGGGGAGGCGGTTCTATTTGCGGGCGACTCTTTCATCAATCCGGAGCAGCGCATAAAAATCGGCTCGAACGGGGCGCTCACCATAAACGACTTTTACAGGTACAGGCTTTACAAGGATTCCGCCGCCGAGCGCAGGCAGCGCAACGAAAAAATCATGGAAAAACTTATTGAGAAAAAGAAGCCGGCGCCATAATAGACGTCCATGTTTTTCCAGATAATAGAGACGTCCAGCGCGGGAAATTGCGCGTTTTTGCGCTTCCGCGGGGCGAATATTCTCATAGACGCGGGGGTGGGCATACGCAAGGTGGAGGCATATTTGAAGCCTTTCGGCCTGTCGCCCCTCGACATAGACGCGATATTTCTGACGCACGAGCACACCGACCATTGCAGGGCGCTGAAAAGTTTTAATAAGGGGAGGGCGAGGGTGTTTGCAAACAGGCTGACTGCGGAGTCCGTCATGTGCGCGGAGCCCGAGACAAAGCGCCTCGAATGGTCGATTTTTGAAAACGGTTCCGAATTCGGCTTTTCGGGGCTTTCAGTGAGCCCGTTTCCCACCCCGCACGATTCGAGCGATTCCGTGGGCTACTGTTTTTGCGCGGGTGGAAAGAGACTCGTGTGGATGACCGACCTCGGCAAGGTGACTTTTCTGGCGCGCGACTTCGCGCAAAGGGCCAATATCCTCGTGCTCGAGAGCAACTACTGCCCGAGAATGCTCGAAAACTCCCCGCGCCCGTATTCGCTCAAATCGCGCATAAAAGGCAGCCACGGGCACTTGTCCAACGCGGACGCCGTGGCGCTCCTGAAAACCATGGATTCTTCCGTCAGCGAAAAGATATATCTGGCGCACATATCGCGCGAGTGCAACAGCGTCCCGCATATCCGAGAGCTTTTGTCGGGCGTGGGGGAAATTCTTCCGAAAATAGAGATTGTGTCGCCGTTTTCCGAGAGCAGCACGCCCTACGACGACGGCGAAGCCTGAGCGATTTTTCCCCCTGCGCAATCCCGTTTGGTCAGTGGCCCGATTTTTTATCCACGCGCGCGTTCGGCGGGGAAAGCCCCGGGGCGGCGGGTTGCAGCTGGGTTTTGGCGGGGCGTCCGGAGAGGTGGCTGCCGCGTTTTGCATTCCGGATTTGCGCCGCGGGATATGGCGCAAAAAATTTCACCCGCTTCTGAGGAGAGCGGGCGAAATTGTCCGTAAAGCTCTAAAAACTGCTATTTTTTAGGCTGCTTTATTTCTATTATATCGTGCGGGGCGCTCTCGCGCTGGCCCGCGCCCGTCACGCGGATGTAGCGGGCGTTGGCGCGCAGGGCGGGGAGGTCTGCCGCGCCGAGATAGCCCATTCCGCTCTGGATTCCGCCGACGAACTGCATCAGCACGCTGTCGAGCGAAAGCGAAACCTCTTTCAGCGCCTCGACGCCCTCGGCGGTAATCTTGTCGCTCTTGACTTTGAAATCGTGGCCGTACCTTGCGGCGCTGCCGGCTTTCATCGCGGACAGGCTGCCCATGCCGCGGTACTGCTTGTACATCTTGCCGTTGATTTCCATCACCTGCCCGGGCGCCTCGGGGCATCCGGCGAGCAGCCCGCCGCATATCATGGCGTCGGCGAGCGTGAGGGCCTTTACCATGTCGCCGCTCTTGGTTATGCCGCCGTCGGCAATGGTTCTGACCCCGAGCTTGCGCGCCTGCTTCGAGCACGCGTAGAGGGCGGTCAGCTGCGGTATGCCGACGCCCGCCACCATGCGGGTGGTGCAGATTGAACCCGGGCCCTGTCCGATTTTTATGGCGTCCGCGCCGCATTCCGCGAGGTATTCCACACCCGCCGCGTTTGTGACGTTGCCGCCGACAATCGTGATTTCGGGGAAGGCCTTGCGTATGGCTTTTACCGCGTCGCCGACGCCCTGCGTGAAGCCGTGAGCCGTGGACACCGCGGCGACGTCGAGCCCCTCGTCGATCAGCTTGCCGACGTGCAAAATTATGCTGTCGATGTCGAGCGAGCCGTCGGGCTTGCGCATGAGCGCGATGGAGGCTCCGCAGAGCAGGCGGAATTTGGAGTCGCGCGCGTTCTTCTGGACGGAGGAGCGCTCGTCGGAAATCCTCTCGATGTCGCTGAGGGTAAAGAGCCCGCGCAGCTTGTCTTCGGAGTCCACGACGAGGAGCTTGTGCACGCCGAAGTGCTCGTCGAAGAAGGCGTCGGCGACTGCGATAGGGTCGGAGCCCAGGTTTTTCTGGGCCACCGTGAACACGTCCTTGCGCGGGGTCATGGCCTTAGCCACCGGAAGCGCTGCGTAGCGCTCTTTGACTATGCTTCCGGGCAGAAGCCCCACGAGCTTGTTTGCGGCGTCTACGACCGGAAATGTCCTGAACCTGAAATTCTTGTCCGCAACGAGCTTCAAAACGTCGCCGATGTGCATGTCGGGCGAGACTTTTATCGGGTCCTGTATGAGCCCGTGAATGTAGTTTTTGACGCGCGCGACCTCGACCTGCTGCTCCTTTTGCGACATATTGCAGTGTATCAGCCCGAGCCCCCCGTTGAGCGCCATGCCGATCGCCATCTGCGACTCGGTCACGGTGTCCATGTCGGACGATATTATGGGCAGCGACAGCGAAACCTTGTCGGAAATCGAGGTGTCGAGGCGCGTCTGGCGCGGGAGTATGTCGGAGTATTGCGTCGCCAGCGACACGTCGTCGTAGGTAAGCCCGAAAGCCGCGTTTTGCGCGAAGAACTTGTCGGCGTTTAAAAAGAAGGTTTCGTCAATGCTATTGCTCATAGTCGGTGGATTTTCCCCTACGTGGGTTAGACTCAGAAGACGGAATTGTCAAATTATTTTTTTGGGGCGCGAAAAAACGCCCTGCGGCGGAAAATGCCGGAGGGCGTTTTTGGCGCTTTTGGAATGCCGAAAGGGCGGGGAAAGGCGGCGTTTGCGTGCGCGGCGGGCGGCTATTTCGCCCCCGCGCGGGCTTTGAGAAATTCGGCGCTCCTGTCTGTCGTCACCGAATCAACGCCCCATTTTATGAATTTTTCCATGTCCTCAATCTTGTTGACTGTCCATACGGCGACGTAAAGCCCGCGGGATTTCAAGTCGCGGACATAGTCTTCCGTAAGCCCCCAGTAAGACACGTCCACGCCGTCGAGATTTGCCGATTTCACGCGGGCGGCGATTTCGCCCGCCTCGGGCAGAATCTTCCCGTCGCGGTTTTTTATGTTGTACAGAAAATAGCACTTGTAGCGGGGATTCCTTGACTTGGCGTCTTTGAGGGCGTCGAAGTTGAAAGATATCAGCGAAATTTGGCTCTCGTCGAGCCCCGCCGACTCCCTCGCCGCCTCGAGCTTCTCAAAAAATCCTTTGGGATAGTTTTTGATTTCAAAGAAAATGGATTTCCCCTTTGGAATTGCCGCAAATACCTCCTCCACGGTGGGGATTCTGACGGGGGAGAGGCTTTTAAAGTTTTTCGACGCCAAATCGAGCGCCCGCAAGTCCCCGCGGCCGAGTTTTGCAATCGGCTTGTCCGAGTCCGCGAGCTTTTTCAGTTCCCCCGCGCCGTGTATGCAGACCATCTCGCCTGATTCGGTGAGGTAAAAATCCCCCTCGATTATGCTCCCGCCGTTTGCGAAAGCCGCCTTGAATGCGGGTATGGAGTTTTCGGGCGCCTGCGTGTTTTCGCCGCGGTGCGCTACGATGTCCGCGCCGTATGCCGAGACGGCGGCTGCCGCCGCCAATATTATAAGTCGTGTTTTCATAAATTTTAAGTTTGTCGTCACAGGTTTTGAATCCAGATGTTGCGGTATGAGACGGGGTCGCCGTGGTCTTGGAGTTCTATCGGCCAGTTGGCGGGCTTGTGGACATATTTTGCGCCCTGGGCGGGGTGCAGGCGCGTGTCGTAGTATACGGGGTCTGCGTTGTGGATTCGCACGCCGTTGTGGTATACCGTAAAGGTCGGGTGGCTTATCAGCCTGCCGCCGTCGAATTGCGCGGGACGGTATTCGATGTCGTAGGTCTGCCACGCCTCGGGTTCGAGCGACGCGTTCACTTTCGGCGGGTGCTGGCGGTAAATCGAGCCGCAGTCATACCAGGAACCGTCGCGCCCGAAAGAGTTGAATACCTGAATTTCGTACGGGCCAACGTATACTCCGGAATTTCCCGACCCGTTCGGGGGGATTTTAAATTCGAGATGCATTCTGAACGCGCCGAATTTTCCCTTGGAGCGTATGGTGCCGTCGCGCCGCTTGCCGTCAACCGAAAGCGGCTTGGAGACCATTGCGCCGTCTTTCAAATCCCACGCGCACGGCGAGCCGTCGTAGGCCTGCGTCCATTGCGCCGTATCCTTCCCGTCGAAGAGCACGACCGAGCCCGCGGGCGCCGCGAGCCCGAGCGTGGGGGATTTTACGTCCATGCGCCTGAGGGAGAGCTCGACTTTGTTCCCGTTGGCAAGTTTGCCCGAGGCCTTTATCCCGTCGGGCGTTATCTCGCCCGCAAGGTTTGCGCCGCTCGTGTTTTTAAGCTCTATTTTACCGTCTTTGGCCGCGAGCCCCGATGCGCTGCAATGCGATTCCGAGCGCGCGAAAACCGCCGAGAGAAGGTCGAATTTATAAGTGTCGCCCTCCTTCACGACGCGCCCGTAAACTTCGGGGGAGTGTTCGAGCGGATAGGATTTCGCCCCGAGGATTTTGCCTTCATAGAATCCGGTGAAAGGATCCTTTGCGGATAGGAAAAACGGCGCGGCCATCGCGGCCGCCGCACACAGGATTTTGAATTGAATGCGCATAAACTGATATTTTGTTGACGAATTAAAACATTATCCGGCGCGCTTGCAAAAGTCAAGCGCGGCATCTGGCAGATTTGGGGCGGGCGCACGCGGAATTGCCGAAAGAAAAGTGCGTGGGTGTATGGGTAATGAAGAAGGGAAATCTTTTTGGGAGGAGCTGAAATTTTGATAGAATCCCTGCGCGCTCCGGAATTCCCGAATGGTTGGGTGCAATATATGGAATATTTGAACTTTTTTAATCTTTACATAGTTGAAACTTTCTATATTTCTCCAATTATTATGAGATACCAAAATAATAGAATATCCTCAGTCTTCCTGTGCTTTTCGGCTTTTGTCTTGTCTGCCGCCCTTTCCCATGCGGCGCAGGATTTGTACTTTAACGAGAGTTTGAGTTCTTCC
>ERZ827168.2834-NODE-2834-length-19043-cov-11.196545_pt1 | contig 19043 bp, 15 predicted proteins | sample MGYA00519868_ERZ827168 | MGnify/ENA primary metagenome ERZ827168 (study PRJEB31778, sample SAMEA3449271) | human gut metagenome | biome: human gut; feature: human-associated habitat; material: faeces | place: United Kingdom | collected 2010/2012 ...
TTCTTGAACGAAATCCGGCTGTAGCTTGATGAATGGGATTGGTTTTTCGACAAACTGCGGAACGGGCAAGCCCGTTCCCTACGAGCGGCTGTTGGCCGCAGCGGAGAGCTAATAGCTGATAGTTAATAGTTTTTTAATTCAACCCCTCGGCAGCAAGCTGCCTGCTCCCCTTGACAGTGGAGCCAATGAGGTGCGGCGCAAATTTTGCACTAATATAGCACAACCTTGCGTAGCGCGGCAGTTTCCCGGTTTCGTCGGTACTTTCGATACCGGGCTACCAGAGATATATGTATTGGTAGGTGCGTCAATTCGCCTCTAAAAACAAGTCTTTGTCGATTATGGCCTGGAGGGCTTGCTGGACGGCGGTCTCGAAGCCGAGCTCCTTGAGCTTGCAGACACCCTCGACGGTGGTTCCGCCGGGCGAGCATACGCGATTCATGAGCGCGATGGGGTGCTCATCGCTGTCCATAGCCAAAGCGCTGCTGCCCATGACGGTAGCCGTTGCGATCTCCTCGGCCATCGGCCGCGAAAACCCCGCGCGCACTCCGGCCTCGGCCAGCGCGTCAATGTAAAGCAGCACAAATGCACCGGAGGCTCCGCCCAGCGCGCCGAACGCTGGGAACATTTTCTCCTCAATGTGATATATCTTGCCGACGGACGCAAAAATGCCGTCGGCGATTTTTATATCGTCGGCCGTCGCGCCCTTGCCGCCGCAGATCGCGGTGACCGAGGCCTTGACCTTTGCGTTTATGTTCGGCATGCATCTTACAACGGGCACGCCCTTGGCAAGGCGCTCCTCATACCAGCCGATGCTCTTGCCGGCGGCGATGCTGATAACGGTTTTATCCTTGGTGATGCCCTTGGCTATCTCCGGCATGACCTCGGGCAGCACCTGCGGCTTGACCGCGAGAATGATCACGTCTGCCTTTTCCGCGACCTCGGCCGCCGATGCGCAGGGGATCAGCCCGTGCTTTTCCTTCAGCGCAAGCGTCTTGCCCTGACTGCGATTAAAGCCGTAGAGATAGTCGTTTTTGAACTTGCCGCAGGCGGCCATGCCTGCAATGATGGCTCCGGCCATGTTGCCGAGTCCGATGAAGCCGTATTTCATAGCTCACACTCCTTGTTTTTTTGTATTTGCATTCATTTTACCATCTTGCAGCCGTTTTCGCTATACAATAATTATAAAATAGTATTGCAAAATATTATGTAACCTGATATAATAAATGACACCAATTTGTAACCATGAATCTATCGCCCCGGAGGTTTGCCCATATGAAAAAAATTCGCAGAGTGTTGGCGCTGGTGCTTGTTGTAAGCAGCCTGCTCGCCGTCGCGTCTGTCGGCGTGCTGGCCGATGCGATCCCCGGACAAAGGCTCGCTGTTTTTGACGATATCGGCCAGATGAACAGCAGCACGTTCACCGATGTAAGCTCAAAAACATGGTGCTATTCCGGCGTCAAGACCGCCTATAACAAGGGCATCATGCTCGGCTATACGGACAAGACCTTCCGCCCGAACAACAACGTCAGCTGGGCCGAGGCCATAACGATAGCCGCGCGCATCCACGCCGCGTATAACGACAATCTTATTGCCGAGCCGAGCCAGAACGAGGCTTGGTTCATGACCTATTACAGATACTGCTCCGAGCGCGGCATGCTGCCCTCGGCAACTCCGGCGGTGGGAAAGCTCAGCCAGAGCATCAATCGCTATAACCTTGCATATCTGTTTGCCAAGACGATCGACGATCAGGACATGCCGAAGATCTGCGACTACGCCATCGGCGATCTGAGCAGCATCCCCGGCTACTACAAGGCCTCGGTCGAAAAGCTCTATGCCGCCGGCGTAATGATCGGCGTTGACTCGTCCTATCGCTTCTGCGGAACGAGCACGACCAGCCGCGGCCAGATAGCAACGGTCATCTCTCGCCTTGTTGAGCCTGCGCTGCGCCAGGGCCACGATTCCAAGGTCAACGCCGACATGGCCGCATACGAGGCAAACCTCGAAAACGACAGCATCGCCGTCCAGATCGGCAAAACGAACTACTGCCTGTATAAGGGCTACGACACTGTGGACACTGTAAGCTACGGCCTGTACGCCGTCAGCTCCGCCGGCGTCAGCACCAAGCTTTACAGCGCGGCGGTCGGCCAGTATCTTGACAACATAAGCGTGTATAACGGCAAGGTGTATTTCTGCCGCAGCACGACCGGAAGCGAAAAGGGCGCGCTCATGTGCTATGATCCGGCAAGCGGCACATTCTCTACTGTCTACGATGGCTATATCATCGAGTCCTACTGCTTCTATGACGGGCAGCTTTACGCGCTTGCGTTCACCAAATATGCCGACAAGCCCTCCGGCTACACATACGCATTCGGCAGGATCGTAAACGGTGCGTTCAACGCGATACGCTCGGATATCCCCTATTCCCAGGTGCCGAACTTCGTGCCCTACGGCTGGAACGGCAAGATCTATTTCAAGATGGCCGAGCTTATGGTTTTCAAAAACGAGCAGGGCGTGGAGTCAAGCGTAAACATCGATAAGCTCTATGCCTACGACATCGCAAGCGGCAATATATCAAAGGTCTGTGACTATAAGATCAACACAAGCTTTTTTGACGGACACGTCATGTACTTCCTCGCATATGACACCGAGGGCAACTATGACCTGAACCTGTACGCCGTTTCCGTTGAAGCTCCCGGCGCGATAACTCTCGTCGGCGAGTTCCCCAAGACGACAAACGTGCGCAACCGCTCGCTGTATAAATTCGACGATAAGTTCTACTGCCTGTCGTCCTTCAACCGCTATGTGTACAGCATGGATAAGACCGGCAGCACCCGGCTTGCCCTTATCTGCGGCGGCGTTTATGACAGCCTGAACTTCACCGCCGACAAGCTCGTGCTCATCCCCAATACGCTCACAACGAGCAACCCGAACGAGCTGAAGGTGTATAACGCCAAGAGCCTTGCCGCCCGTGCTCTTTACGGCGACTGGCTCGGCCAGAGCGTTTACTACACCGGTGCGCGCTTCGTTCCCGAGGAGGGCAAGGGCTTCTACTCGACGACCGAGAGCGTCAGCACGGTTTCCAATCTGCCGATCACCGTTACCAAGGCATTCTCGCGCGGCAGCGATTTCATCGTGCAGACGAAGTACACAAACCAGCTTGATTCGGAGATACTCCTCCGCTCATACATCGTAAAGGTCTATCTCAACGGTCAGCTCGTTGCGTACGACCTCAACCGCATGGTGGGCATCAATATGAGAGCTAACGATATCGAGACCTTCACCTTTGTCATCGCCGGCAGCGACGTTCTGACGAACTTCGAAGTGGGCGACGGCGACCTGAGCATCGAGGTCGTTCCGACCTTCGACATTGTTCCGCCCGAGACCAAGGCGTGAGCAAAATAATTTAAGCAGCAAGCAGCCGCGGCAGAGCATTCTGCCGCGGCTGTTTTTTGCCGGAAAGCTTGACAATAGTACTCTCAAATGCTAAAATAGTATTTACAAGGACTAATTTTCTCGGAGGATATATGGAAAACAATCGGTTTTGCGCCGCGTGGGCGCAGTGCAACGCGCTGTATGCAAAAGCGGCTTCGGTGCTTGGCGTCGGATATCCTGAAATGATGGTGCTGTACGCTCTGGAAACCATGGGTGAGCTTACGCAAAAGCAGGTCGCGGAAAATTTCGGGATGCAGAAGCAGACGGTTCATACCGTTGTGAGCGCGCTCGGCAAAAAGGGCTTTTTGCGGCTTGCCCCGGGCACGAGCGATAAGCGCGAAAAGCGCATTATCCTCACCGAAAGCGGCAGGGAATATGCCCACAGGCTCATTGCGCCGCTGCTCAAAGCCGAGGATCGGGCGAGCGAAACGATAGGCAGCGAAAAAATGAAAGAAATGTGCGAAACGCTTGAGCTGTTCAATCTTCTCTTTGAGCGGGAGTTGAACGGAGGCTTAGGCAATGAGTAACAGACGGACGTTTTTCCAATATGTCATACCGTCCGTGCTGTCGTTTGCGCTGTCCGGAGTGTATGCCATAGTTGACGGCTTTTTTGTCGGCAACTCCATCGGCGATGCCGGGCTTTCCGCGATAAACATTGCCTATCCCGTAACTGCTGTCCTTCAAGCCGTTGGAACGGGGCTTGGCATGGGCGGCGCTGTTAAATATTCGATCCTGAAAGCCGAGGGAAACGCGGAGAAGGCGCGGGAATACATTGCCGCGGCGACGTGGCTGATGCTGCTTTTCAGCGTGATTTTGACCGGAGCGGTGTACCTCGCCTCAAAAAGCATTCTCTCCGCGCTCGGCGCATCGGGCGAGCTGCTCACGCTCGGCGATGAGTATATAAGGGTGATCGCACTCGGCGCCGTTTTGCAGATATTCGGCACAGGGCTTGTTCCGTTTATGCGCAATTACGGAGGCTCGGTGTGGGCAATGCTTGCCATGATCTGCGGCTTTGCCGCGAACATCGTCCTCGACTATGCCTTCGTGTGGGTCATGGGACAGGGCATGTACGGCGCAGCTCTGGCGACGGTCATCGGGCAGGGCATCACGATGGCGATAGCTCTTGTTTACTGCGCGGCTAAAAAGCATCTCGCTTTGAAGGTCGCAGCTGCCGGCGCTCCTGAAACGGCACTTCGGATATTGAAGATCGGCCTTGCACCGTTCGGCCTTACCCTCGCGCCGAACATATCGCTTGTTATCATAAACCGTTTTTCGGTGTCCTACGGCGGACAGGAGGCGATCGCGGTCTATGCATGTATATCGTACATCATCTGCATCGTCTATCTGCTCTTACAGGGCGTCGGCGACGGAAGCCAGCCGCTTATGAGCCGTTTTTACGGCTCAGGCAACAAAAAATCGCTCAAGCACACAAAGACGATGGCGTATGAATTTGCCATGGCTCTGGCGCTTATCGGAGGGCTGCTTATCTATCTGCTCAGGGGGAAGATCGGGCTGCTGTTCGGCTCGTCCGCCGCGGTGAACGCAGGGGTCATAGCGGTCATGCCGATCTTTCTTGTCTCGGTCCCGTTTGACGCGATAACACGAGTTTCAACGGCGGCATTTTACGCAACCGAGAAGAACGTGCTGTCCTATATCCTTACCTTCGCCGAGCCCGTGCTCATGCTTGTTCTGATGCTCGCTCTGCCGCCTCTGCTCGGCGGCCAGATAATGATCTGGTGGAGCACAGTTTTCGCAAAGATGATCACAGCACTGATAAGCATCGTCCTGACTGCCCGATACAGATAGAAAAAAAGGCGTGGCCAAACGGTCACGCCTTTTGTGCATTTTGTTTTTTAATCTTAAAATAGTGTACTGCCATAAGGATGATGAACACGCTGCTGCAATAGCCGAATATGGGATACACGACGCCGATGAGGTCGCCGAAGCCGAACAGGCTGCCGAGGAACATGCACAGAGCGCACAGCGCGGTGAACTTATTTTTATGCCCGGAAATGCGCGCAGATTTTGCCGCCAGCATACTAACGAAGGCGACGAGGCTCGAAAGCGCCGTGCCGAACATGGCAAGCAGAAGCAAAACGCCGTAAACATAGCCCCACACGTTGCCGCGGCTCTGAGCAAGGGCGAGCATCGGAAGCTGCGCATCGGCGGTTTCCGGCGCGGCCGAGACGGAAGCGAGCACACTTCCGGCTATCAGCAGCAGAACGCACGCACCTATCGCAATGCCGCCTACCGCGGCTTTTTTGCTTTTTACATACGGGCCGAGCGGCGCGATCATGGCAATGCTGCCGAACACGTTATAGCAGGCGAAGCTCACCGCCGCGACGAGCCACGAGCTCATGAGCGGATTGCTGCCGCCGCCCGACTGCGGCAGAACAAGGCCGTTTGAGCATATACTCATGATGCCGAATATGAGCGTCACGACCGACAGCACCGGCACGGTTGCCGAAAACGCCGAGACCATGCCCGAAAATCCGGCCAGAGATACGACCGCGACAAGCGCCGCGAACACCGCCGAGCCGATAAACGGCGCAAGGCCGAACAGCTGCTCGAGCAGCGCGCCGACGCCGGCCGACATTATCGTGCCCACACCGAACAGAAACAGCAGCTCCAGCACCGTCACCGCGCCGCGCAGCAGCGGCCAGTCACGGCGCACAACTATCTTGTCGATCTCGCTGAGCCTCGTGAGTCTGCCCAGCAGGATCATTATGATTCCCGTGAAAAACAGCAGCGCCACGGCCAACAACAGCCCGGCGACGCCCTTCGCGCCGAACGAGCCGAAAAATTGCCACAGCTCCTGCCCGGAGACATACCCTGCCCCCAAAAAACATCCGGCAAACGCCAGACCCAAATTAAAGCTTCCGATCTTCTTCATTTTTTAATAGCGAATTAAGGCTTCTCCTATACGTTTATGTTAGTGCCCGGTTTTTTAGCGGCGAATTGACGCAGCTGCGGATACATATATTGCGCTTGCCCGGTTCGAGGGTGCGTGCAAAACCGTGTGCGCTTCGCGCTACATTAGATTGTGCTATATTAGTGCAAAATTAGGCTGCACCCAATTGTCTTCCCCTTGCGGAGCTTGAGGGGAAGATGCCGCTTGCGGCAGATGAGGTGTAATTATATCTGCGCCGTAGGCGCTACATTTTTTTAGAGGCGCATTAACGCTGGTGCCGATGCTTTTATTGCGGTTGCCCGACCGGTGGGTGCCGACAAAACCGGCATATGCGGAACGGATAAATCCGTTCCCTACGACTGTCGATTTTCGTGCCGACAAAACCGTGGCGACGGGCGAGCAATGCTCGCCCCTACATGGCGCGGTGCAAGATTCAGCGCCGTACTTGCGTTACGCGAAACGTCACGGTTTTGTCAGCAGTTCCGATACCGGGCCACCGGAGATAACCGTATCCGTAGGCGCAGTAAAGCGCTGCTAAAAAGCATGGAGGGCGGCGGCAGCGGCCAGAGCCGCGGAATAGATACGATGGCGCTGCATTTTCGAGGTCTGATCCTTTGCCATGTGGCAGTCGGCGATGAGCACGACGCTGACGGCAAATGCGGCAGCACCGCTTGCGGCCTTGCAGCCGCTCGTCTTCGGTGACGTTGCCATGTGCAGCAGCGCGGCGAGGAAGTACGCACCGCTGGCCGCCTCATGCGCCTGCATCAGCGCGGCATTGGCCTTATGCATGCCCAGCTTCCGCAGTGGGTATTTCACCAAAAGTGCCGACAGCGCGGCCGCCGCGGCATATCCGGATGTCTTATGTACTGCATTTTTAACTCTCATTTTTTCAGTAGCGCTTTGGCGCTCCTCCTATACGTTTATTGCGCGTTTATTGCGCGGATTCGTAGCGGCGTCAATGCGCCTCTAAGAAAACATTGGCATCGCCGCAGAGCTCTTTCAGCTCGGCGATGAGCGAGGGGTGGATCAGGCACTTTGCGCCGATGCGGCGTTTTTCGCGCTCAAGGTAAATTATCATCTGCTGCTGGCCGGGGAACATGGTGAGGATAAGCTCGATGCGCGCAAGGCGCGGATCGTCCTCGCCGGGCAGCTTGACCCAGAGCTTGGAGTCGGCGTTTGTCCTCGGCGGCTCGGGCTTGAGCTTGCCGAGATCGGCTATCGGGCGGATGCTGTCCGCCATGAGCTGCGGCTCCTTCTCGTCGCGCATGGATATGCGGCCGCGTACGATGATGGGCGCGTTGTCTTTGATATACACACTGCCGGTGTCCAGCGCGCGCTGGAACGCGATCAGCTCCATCGCGCCGGTGTCGTCCTCGAGGTTGATGTAGCTCATGAGCGTGTTCGACTTCGTCGTGCGCGTGCGGCTTGACTGCACGACGCCGGCAACGGTGACGACGGCGCCGTCGGGATAGGTCTTTTTCTCGCTCTCGGAGGCGGAGTCTGTCAAAATCGCGCCTATGGGTACTATCCCGGCTCTGCGCACGGCGGCGCGGTACTCGTCCATCGGGTGGCCGCTCAGGTACAGACCGGCCGTCTCCTTTTCCATTGCAAGCAGCTCTGCGCGCGTGTACTCCTCGACCTCCGGGATCTTGATCCTGATGGCACCGGCATCCTCGAAATCCGGCTCGCCGAAGAGATTGAGCTGCCCCTCGACGTTGTTGCGGCTTTCCTGCTGGATGCCGTCGATCATAACGCCGGCCACGCGCAGCAGCGCCTTGCGCTTAAAGCCCATGCTGTCGAACGCTCCGGCGCGGATGAGGTTTTCGACCGCGCGGCGGTTGAGCTCCCTGCCTGCCATGCGGCGGCAGAAATCCTCAAGGCTGCGGAACGGCCCGTCCTCCTCTCGGCGCGAAATAAGCTCGTTTATGAAGCCGCGGCCGATGCTTTTTATCGCAACAAGGCCGAAGCGGATATCGTTTCCGCTGACGGAGAAGTCGGCAAACGACTCGTTGACATCCGGCGGCAGCAGTTTTATGCCCATCTCGCGGCATTCGGCGATGTACTCGGCGATCTTGGTGCTGTTATCGAGCACCGACGAGAGCAGCGCGGCCATATACTGGCGCGGATAGTGCTTTTTCATGTACGCCGTGCGGTAGGATACGATCGCGTAGCTCACCGCGTGCGCCTTGTTGAAGGCGTAGGACGCAAAGTCAAGGATCTCGTCATAGATGCTGTTTGCGATCTCCTCGGTAATGCCGCGCTTTACCGCGCCGTCGATGCCGCGGCTCTCGTCGCCGTGGACGAAGGCGACGCGCTCGGCGTCGATGACCTTGTGCTTTTTCTTGCTCATCGCGCGGCGGATCATGTCCGCCTGGCCGAGCGAAAATCCGGCAAGACGGCGGAAAATTTCAATTACCTGCTCCTGATAGACGATGCAGCCGTAGGTGACCTCGAGTATCGGGCGCAGAAGCTCGTGCTTGTAGCTTATCTTCTCGGGATGCGCCGAGCACTCGATAAATCGCGGAATGCTGTCCATCGGGCCGGGGCGGTAAAGGGCTATGACTGCGGTGATGTCTTCAATGCTCTTGGGCTTAAGGCCGGTGCACACGCCGGTCATACCTGTGCTCTCAAGCTGGAAAACGCCGCTTGTATGCCCCTCCGAGAGCATTTTGAAAACCTCCGCATCGCCGTCGGGTATCTTCTCGACCTCGAAATCCGGCTCGGTGCGCCGCACCATTTTCGCCGCGTCCTCGAGCACAGTGAGGTTTCGCAGACCGAGAAAGTCCATCTTGAGAAGTCCCAGCTCCTCAAGCGTCGTCATCTGATACTGCGTGACGACCGATTCGTCGTTTTTCGACAGCGGAACGTATTCATAAACGGGCTTATCGGTTATTACGACGCCGGCCGCGTGCATGCTCGCGTGGCGCGGCATGCCCTCGAGCGCTTCGGCCACGTCGATGAGCCTGTGCAGCATCTCGTCGCCCTCGTACATGTCGCGCAGTGGCTTTGATACGCGCAGCGCGTCCTTTATGGTCATGTTCGGCCCCATGGGTATGGCCTTTGCAACGGCGTCGGCGTCGCCGTAGCTTATGTCGAGCACGCGCGCAACGTCGCGCACGGCAGCGCGAGCTGCCATCGTGCCGAAGGTGACTATCTGCGCAACGTGGTCGTGGCCGTATTTGCGGTTGACGTAGTCGATGACCTCGCCGCGGCGGTTGACGCAGAAGTCGATGTCGATATCGGGCATGCTCACGCGCTCGGGGTTTAGAAATCGCTCGAAATAAAGGCTGTATTTTATGGGATCGACGTCGGTGATGTTCAGCGTGTAGGAAACGACGCTGCCGGCTGCCGAGCCGCGCCCGGGGCCGACGGGGATCTTTTGGCTTTTCGCGTAGGCGATGAAGTCGGAAACGATGAGGAAGTAATCGACAAAGCCCATCTTTTTTATCATGGCAAGCTCGTAGTCGAGCTGCTTTGCAACGGTTCCGTCGTCGTTCGGGTATCTGCGCGCAAGTCCTGCGCGGCAGAGCTTTTGCAGATAGTCAAAGCTGTCGCTCTCGCCCTCGGGCAGCTTGAAGCGCGGCAGCTTGTATTTTCCGAACTCGAAGTCGTAGCCGCACATGTCCGCGATCTTCGCGGTGTTGTCGGCAGCCTCGGGGTATTCGGGAAACAGCGCGCGCATCTCGGCCTCGTCCTTGAGGTAAAACTCGTTGGTCTCAAATTTCATGCGCGCAGGGTCGGTTATGGTTTTCTGCATCTGCACGCACATCAGAACGTCCTGATAATACGCGTCGTCTTTTTCGACATAGTGCGCGTCGTTTGTGACGGCAAGGGGAATGCCGGTCTCGCGGTGGATGCGCAAAAGCCCCTCGGCCGCGCGCTTTTCGGCCTCAAGGCCGTGATCCTGGATCTCAAGATAAAAGCCGTCCCTGCCGAAAAGCTCGCTCAGCTCCAGCGCCTTTTTCTTCGCGCCCTCGTAGTTTCCGGCGTTTATCATGCGCGGTATAGCACCGGCGACGCAGCCGGAAAGGCAGATAAGCCCCTCGGCGCGCTCGTGCAGCAGCGCCCAGTCGATGCGCGGCTTGTTGTAAAAGCCCTCGGTGAAGGCCATGGAAACGAGGTAGCACAGATTTTTGTAGCCCGTTTCGTTTTTGCACAGCAGGATAAGGTGCGTGTACTCCGAGTCAACGCCGTGCTCCTTGTCAAAGCGCGATCTCGGCGCAACATAGACCTCGCAGCCGATGATCGGCTTTATACCGGCCGCGCAGCAGGCCTTGTAAAACGCGACGGCGCCGTACATGACGCCGTGGTCGGTGACGGCAAGAGCGGTCTGCCCCAGCTCCTTTGCGCGCGCAACGAGCGGCTCGATGCGGCAGTCGCCGTCGAGCAGCGAATATTCGGTATGAACATGCAGGTGAACAAAGCTCATATGATGTATCCTCAGTGCGTTACTTTACTATAAATGGCTCGTCGCTTTCGCTATATATTATACTTTGGTCGTTCGGATCACAAATATAGGTTCTAAAGAGTTCGGTTTCAACTCTATCTGTGTAAACCGCGCCACAATGATTGCATTCATTATCAAACCAATCGCCCATTTCACCACAGTTTCCACAAATGCTGTAAAAGGCATGACCGCTATTTACATAATTGCCATCAGGGTCAAACCAACGATTATAGCAGTAAAATACATTGGCCGTCGTTCCTGTCGGCTTTTCCTGCGCTGAGATTGGTTCAGCCTGTTTCTGCGTGAGCGTAGAAGATGCATCGGGTACGGATGTATGCTGTGCATCGGGCACAGACGTAGGAGTTGGCTTAGGTGTTGCCGTCATATTTGGCGTTGGTAGCACAGGCGTGGCTTCTGGCTTAGTCGGCTGAGACGAGCAAGCGCTCAAGCATATAATAGCAATTAGCGTTGTAGTAGCAAGAAACTTTCTCATATTCAGTCTTCCTCGGGAGTGTATGTCAGCAGCTTCTTGAGCCTGTGGCTCAGGCAGCTTTTGGATACCGGCGGATACGAGAGCGTGGCAAGGTCGGCAAGGCTCGCCTCGGGGTTTGCGTAGCGCAGAAGCGCGGCCTCCTGAAGCTTATCCGGCAGCGAATCAAGCCCATAGAGCTTATCTATGCGGCGGATGGCCTCCATCTGCTTTGCCGCGGCCTCGACGACCTTGTCGGCGTTTGCAGAATCGCAGTTTACCTTGCGGTTTATGCTGTTTTTCATGTCCTTTTCGACCTTGGCGGACATTATATCCATCGCAGCGACCGGCGCGCCGATCGTCGTCAGCAGGTCTTCTATATGCTCGCTTTTTTTGAAATACAGCAGGTAGTCGCCCTTGCGCTGCGCCTCCTTGGGCGAAAAGCCCATCTCAAGCAGCACCGAGTATGTCTCGCGGCTTACGCTGTAGTGCGTCGTGGCAAGCTCCATGTGATAGCGCTTTGCCGGGTCTGTCACCGAGCCGCCGGCGAGAAACGCGCCGCGGATAAACGAGGCCTTGCAGCACGGCTCCTCGATGACGCCGAAGTTTATGTGCAGCGAGGGGCTGTTCATGTCGTTTCCGACAACGTCGAACACCGCACGCAGCTTATCCGGGGCGTTTACCCGGAACGAATGCTTCACGCCGCGGCTTTTCTCCGGCTCGTCGAAGTCGATGCCGAAGGCGCGGCGCATCAGATGCGGAAGACGCGCGGCAAGCTCGTCGCTTGCCGTCGTTATGCGTATTTCCTTTGCCGAAAAGCTGTGCGCATACAGCAGAACGCCGTAGGCCTCGGCGACGGCGCAGCATTTGCGCTCGACCCGAGGCTGACACAGCTCTGTTTTAACTTTTTGTGCGAAGGTTTTTTCCATACTTATTTGTTTATATCGCGGTTTATGCTCACCGTCGGCACGCCGAAGCACTTAAGATGCCCGGCAAGTGCCGAGGCCACGGCAACGCTGCGGTGCCGGCCGCCGGTGCAGCCGATGGCGATCGTGAGGCTGTACTTTCCCTCTTCTATGTACAGCGGCAGCAGATACTCTATCATGTCCGTGAGCTTGTCCATGAAAACGTTCGACTGCTCAAAGCTGAAAACATAGTCCCTGACCGGTGCGTCAAGGCCGCTTAAAAGCTTCAGCTCCTCAACGTAAAAGGGATTGGGCAGAAATCTCACGTCGAACACGAGGTCGGCATCCAGCGGCATGCCGTATTTAAAGCCGAAGGACATGACGTTTACCATGATCGCGCGGTCGGTAGCGGAGTCAGAAAAATAAGTGTACAGCTCGTTGTGCAGCTGCCCGAGGGTCAGGTGCGAGGTGTCGATGATATAATCGGCAATGTCGCGTATCGGGCGCAGCTGCTCGGTCTCCTTGAGTATCGCGTCCTCGATCGAGCCGCCGGACTTTGCCGCCAGCGGATGCGGACGGCGCGACTCCTTATAGCGCTTTACGATGACCGACGGCTTTGCCTCCATGAACAGGATCTTATAGCCGAAGTCCATCTCCCTGAGCGTTTCGAGTGCGTTGAAAATGTCCTTTATTCCGTTTTTTTCGCGGATATCCGTCACCAGTGCGACCTTCTCGTAGCGACCCTTGGTCGCCGCGCAAAGCTCGGCAAACTTCGGGATGAGCGCAACGGGCATGTTATCCACACAGTAGTAATCCAGATCCTCTATTATGTCCGCGGCCTGGCTCTTGCCGCCGCCGGACAGGCCGGTTATGATAAGAAACTCCATATATCTTCTCTCCAAAACGCTCAGCTCGGCCGAACGTCGCTGCTCTCGGCCGCCGAGTCTGCGGCATTCTGCTTTGCCTGCTCGAGCATACCGTCGATGATGGTCTGCTTTCTCTCGCGCCAGTCGTCAACAAGCATCATGCCCTTGGGGTAGATGCGTATCTCCGGCTCGAGGGTGATCTGTGTCTGCGCATAGACCTCGCGGCGGACGTGGTCGAGCAGCTCAACGACATCGTCGTATGTTGCGCTGCCCGTATTGACCGCAAATCCGGCGTGCTTCTGGCTTATCTGCGCGCCGCCGACGGTGTAGCCCTTCAGGCCGCACTGGTCAATGAGCGCCGCGGCATAGCCGCCCACGGGGCGCTTGAACGCGCTGCCTGCCGAGGGCATATCCAGCGGCTGACTTGCCGTGCGCTTTTCGTTCATTTCCTTCATTCGCGCGCCGATGGCCTCGGGATCGTCGGGCGTGAGCTTGAACACCGCGCCCATGATCGCGCAGTTTATCTTCTCAAAGCCGCTGCGGCGGTATTCAAAGCCGCAGTCTTCGCCCCTGACTTCGGTCAGCGCCTGCGTCGGAACGTAGTACACGACAACGGATTCGATGACGTCCTTCATCTCGCCGCCGTAAGCTCCGGCGTTCATCAGAACGCCGCCGCCCACCGAGCCGGGAATGCCGCTTGCAAACTCAAGCCCGGAAAGGCCGTTGTCGCGCGCAAACTGCGCGAGCTTTGCAAGCGATACGCCGGCTTCGGCGTAGATGGTGTTCTCCGTCTCGCCGAGGCGCAGCTTGCGCAGGTTCTCCGTGCTGATGACCATAATATCAAGCCCCTCCTCGGGGAAGATGACGTTGGTGCACTTGCCGAGCGTCAGCGGCGAAACGCCGTTCATATGCAGATAGAACATGACCTTCGACATCTCAAAAAGATCGCCCGGCACGGCAAACGCGCGCACAGCGCCGCCGACCTTGAACGAGCAGTGATTGCGCATCGGCTCGTTTTCTCTCAGATCGAGCTTGGGCATGTTCTCCTTTATCTGTTCAATTGCTTTTTCAAGACCTTCCATAATATCTCCTATTAAAACGTGCCGTTGTCAACGGCATGATCTACGTTTGACGCGAGTGTCTCCGCGGCGTTGTAGCCCATCTTCTTCTGGCGGTTGTTCATTGCCGCAAGCTCGAGGATAACGGCAAGGTTCCTGCCCGGACGCACCGGAATCGTCACGCTCGGCACCGTCACTCCGAGGATATCCTGCGTCTCGCTTATAAGGCCGAGGCGATCATACGCCTTCTGATCGTCCCAGACCTCGAGGTTCACAACGAGGTCGATCGCGCCCTCGGGCTTTACGGCGCCAACGCCGTAAAGATGCCTGACATCGACAACGCCGATGCCGCGCAGCTCCATGTAATATCGTATAAGCTCCGGCGCGGTGCCGACGAGCCTGTCGCGCCCTATGCGGCGAATATCCACCGCATCGTCGGCAATGAGCTTGTGTCCGCGCTTTATAAGCTCCAGCGCCGTTTCGCTTTTGCCTATGCCGGAGTCGCCGGTTAAAAGCACGCCCTCGCCGTGAACTTCGACGAGCACACCGTGCATCGTCGTGCGCGGCGCAAGGTGCGTGTGCAGCGAGCTTATGACGTCGGCCATGAAGTCGGAGGTATCCTCGGGCGTTACGAACAGGTTGCGGTCGTATTTCTCCGCGACCTCGAGGCATTCGGGGAACACCGACGCACCGTGGCAGATAACAAGCGCCGATATGTCATAGCGCATAAGCTCCTCGAAGCAGCTGCGGCGCTCGGCCTCGGTCTTGAGCTCAAGATATGTGCTCTCGACCCGGCCGATTATCTGGAGTCTGTTGGGGTCAAAGTAGTTATAAAATCCGGCAAGCTGAAGCGCGGGGCGGTTCACGTCCGCCACCGTCAGAAGCCGCGTGTCGTAATCGCTGGAGGTGTGCAGCGGCTCAAGGCCGTTTTCCTTCACGATCGTCCGCAGCGGAACAGAATATTTACTCGCCATTGCCGATCTCCTTTTAACTATATTATTTCATTATTAATATTAACCTCAAATGCATTATTTTGCAACGATTTTTACAACGGCGAAAATTTTTCTTGCAATTACAGGCTTATTCTGTTATTATTAATAAGCTGTCTGCAAATTGCACGCAGTTAAACACAAGCAAGGAGGTGCTTCAACTTATGGCAAAATGTCAGTTTTGCGACAAGGGCGTTGCCTTTGGCATTCAGGTGTCTCATTCCCACAGGCGTTCCAACCGTACTTGGAAGCCCAATGTGAAGCGCGTCAAGGCGATCGTGGACGGAAGTCCGAAGCATGTTTATGCATGCACTCGCTGCCTGCGCAGCGGTAAGGTCACCCGCGCTGTGTAATAACCTGATATTACCCGAAACAAGCTCGCCATAACGGCGAGCTTTTTTCGTTCTTTTAGTTGCGATTTACCGCACCTACGGATACGCATATCTCTGGTAGCCCGGTTCGAGACTGCCGACAAAACCGGGAGACTGCCGCGCTACATAAGTGCGCTGCTGAATTTTGCACCGCACCCTTGTAGGGAACGGATTTATCCGTTCCGCGCGTTATAGTTTTGTCGGCACCCTCCGGTCGGGCTGACGCAATATATGTATTTGTACAATGTGAATGCGCCTATAAAAAAGCGCCACTGAAAAAACGGATTTATCCGTTCCGCACACCGCGGTTTAGACAGCACGACCGGTGGGTGCCGACGCAATAAATGCGTTGGCAATTATTCACTATTCATTGGGACGGTCATAGACCGTCCCTTTTTGTCTTCCCCTTGCGGAGCTTGAGGGGAAGGTGTCACCTTTGGTGACGGATGAGGTGTTATTATATCTGCGCCGTAGGCGCTACATTATTACATTCGGGCGATCAATGATCGCCCCTACGGTTATAGATTTGAGTGCAGGCAAAACCGTGGCAAACGGAACGGATAAATCCGTTCCCTACAAGGGTGCACCGTAAATTCAGCACCGCACTAACGCTGCGCGAGGCACCCACGGTTTTGTCGGCAGTCTCGAACCGGGCTACCAGAGATAAATGTATTGGTAGCTGCGTCAATGCGCCTCTAAAAAAAGGAGGAAGTTTTATGAGAGACAGAGAAGTCAAATTGAAGCCGCTGGCGGCAAGCATACTGTCGCTGTCGCTTTTAACGGTAATGGCCGGCGCGGCGGTCGCCCCGGCGCTGGAGGTCATACGAACGCACTTTTCCGACGCGAGCCAGCTCGAGGTGCAGCTTGTTGTGTGCATGCCGGCGCTGTTTATCGTGATAACGAATATGTTCTTCGGCCGCCTGGCCTCGCGCTTCGGCGCGCGCACACTGACTATGGTCGGCCTTGCGCTTTACACGGTCGGCGGCGCTGCGGCAGGCTTATTCAATTCGATCTGGGCAGTGCTTGTCATGCGCGCCCTCGTCGGCGTTGGCGTCGGTATGATCATGCCGCTGTCAACCGGGCTTTTGACCTATTACTTTGCGCCGGAAAAGCGCGAGGGGCTGATGGGCCTGTCATCGGCGGCAAACCAGCTCGGCGGCGTTGTCGCAACGCTTCTGGCAGGCGTGCTTGCAAATATCAGCTGGAGGCTGAGCTTTCTGGTGTACCTCATGGGGCTTATCAGCATCGTGCTGTGCCTCATCTTCATGCCAAACGACCGAATCCGCTCGGTTGAAAGCTCCGGCGCGGAAAAAGGCGGTTCGGGCGGCGTCTGGCGCAGGAACTGGGGCTATATCCTGTGCATGTTCCTGCTCATGACCGCGTTCTTCATCTACCCGGCAAACTTCGCCATCGTGACCGCCGCCGAGGGCGCGATACCCATGAGCCTGTGTGCGGTGATCATGGCCGGAACCGACCTCGTCGCGTTCGGCGGAGGTCTGGCGTTCGTGTGTGTAAAGCGCGTAAGCGGCAAATGCGCGCGCCTTGTCGCGCCGCTGCTGTTCCTGATCGGCTACTGCCTGCTCGCCTTCGTCGGCGGCTGGGTCGGAACGATCGCAGGCTCGGCTCTCGTCGGCTTTGCCAACGGCATCGGCGTGCCGTTTATCATCTCGTCGGCTTCGGCAAACGAGGGCAAGGCCGCCGCGACTACGGTCATGCCGCTCATTTCCGCGTCGCTGTATCTGTCGCAGTTTTTAAGCCCGTTCATCCTCTCGCTCGTGTCGGGCCCGGCCTCGGGAGCGGTGAAGCTTCCGTATTACCTCGCAGTCGGCGTGAGCGCGGCGTTTTTGCTGTTTACGCTCTGCGTACCGGGCAAAACAATGAATAAATAAGTATGATCGCCGGGAGCGCGGATTTTTCCGCACTCCCGGTTTTTTGCTGCCGATTACGCTGCCGATTGCGCCGTTTTCAGCATGTCCCGGATGCTGATGCCGTAGCCCGAGGTCGGGTCGTTTACGAAAACGTGCGTCACCGCGCCGACGAGCTTTCCGTTCTGGATGATGGGGCTTCCCGACATGCCCTGAACGATGCCGCCGGTCTGCGCCAGAAGCTCGGGATCTGTCACCGTCAGCATGACGGTCGCGCCCTCCGCCGAGGAGTACACCTTTTTGATCTCGATGCCGTATTCGCGCGTTTCCTCGCCGCTGAGCGTGCATCTTATCGTCGCCTTGCCGGTCTCAAACTCGCCGGTCTCGAGCGTCGGGCCGTCAAAATCGGCCTTGCCGAAGATGCCGCAGCCGCAGTTTATGCGGATATCGCCGAGGAATTTCGTGCAGTCGGTTTTGCCGTCAAGCTGCCCCGGCGCGCCGACCTCGCCGGGCACGATGCCGACTATCTGCGCCTTGTAGATGCCGCCGTCGCCGAGCGGCAGCGCTTCGCCGGTAGCCTCGTCGCTGATGCTGTGGCCGAGCGCGCCGTAAACGCCGGTCTCGGGGTCGTAAAACGTCAGCGTGCCGACGCCGCTCACGCCGTCGCGCAGCCAAAGCCCGAGCTTCCACGCGCCGTCGGCGTCCTGCGCCGGCGTGATGTTCAGCTGCTTTGCCTTGCCGCCGCGCTCGATCGTCACGGTCGTTTTGCTGCCGTCAAGCTGCGCGAGCGCCGTTTTGAAGTCCTGCGCCGTGCCGATGTCGGCTCCGCCAAGCCGCGTTATGACGTCGCCCTTCTTTAGCCCCGCCTCTGCCGCCGGAGAGCGCTTGCCGTTTGGCGTTTCGACCTCCGAAACGCCTGCCACCACAACGCCGTCGGTCGTCATGCGTATGCCGACGGCGCCGCCGCCCGGCACGAGCGATTCGGCAAACGCCGCCGCGCTCAGCACGACGCACAGCACCGCCGACAGCGCCGCCGCCGACAGGAATATCCACCACTCTCCCTCGCCATACAGCAGCGACACCAGCAGCGGCAGCAACAGCATCACAGCCTCCACGAATAGCAAGCTGCCCGTCACGTTGCTTACCGTCCGGTAATCGATATGTATCCTCGACAGACGTTTCATCGGAACAGTTTCTCGTATTTGTTCAGCGACCCGGCCAGGCTGAACACCACCACGTGGTCGCCGCCCCGGATCTGTGTGTCGCCCGACACCAGCATTCCCTCGCCGTTCCGGACTATTCCCGCAAGGGTTATTCCGGCCGGCAGCTTGAGGTTGCGGACGGCCCCTCTTGTAATCTTGGAATCCGGAGCCGCGACAATCTCCGACACATCGGCGTCCTCAAGCGACAGACAACGCGAGGTCTCCATATTACGGCTGTCAAGCAGCATCTGCAGGATGGTGCTTGATGTAAGCAGTTTCTTGTTGACCACCACATCGATGTTGAGGTTTTCGGCCTCGGCGAAATACTGTATGTCCTCTATTTCGGCTATTGTCCAGGGCACGCCCGCATCCTTGGCCAACAGGGAGCCGACGATGTTCATTTCCGACGAATCGTTAACGGCGATGAACGCATCGGTGCTCTCCAACCCCTCGTCGCACAGCACCTCGTAGTCCCGCTGGTCGGAATTCACCACTGTTACCGAAGGATAGCGTGCCGACAGCTTGCGG
>ERZ827168.2835-NODE-2835-length-19043-cov-2.699547_pt1 | contig 19043 bp, 20 predicted proteins | sample MGYA00519868_ERZ827168 | MGnify/ENA primary metagenome ERZ827168 (study PRJEB31778, sample SAMEA3449271) | human gut metagenome | biome: human gut; feature: human-associated habitat; material: faeces | place: United Kingdom | collected 2010/2012 ...
CGAGAATGCGCCCCATTTCCTTGACAAGGAGCGCAAACTCCGATTCTTCACGTACAGCGCCGGCAAGGGTTTCGCTGTCATAGCTCTGGAGCGAACGTGCTATCGGCTGTACTGACGTTTCTTCGGTGGCGAAATAGCCTGTTCCGCGGCAGAAAGCAAGCGCGGAATCGAATTCTTCCTTTGACAGACCGAGGGCTTCAGGTGTTTCGTCGGGTGATATTTCGCCGCCCGCGCAAAGTGCTATGAACATGCGAAGCTTCGGTGCATCCATCGAAGGAAGCAACTTCAATATGCCGTCGGGCAGGATTATTCCGCCGAAATTGCGTTTTACGTTTATACGGCGCTTCATGTGCGATAAACCAGCTTATCCTCGCTCCAGTTTTCAATGACCTTTGCATAGTCCGCCGCAAGAAGCCTTGCGCCGGGAAGGTCGTGTGCCTTATAGTTGCCGCATTCGATGCGTGTCGCGCCGGGTATCGCGCCTTCATACGTCGAAATGAATGCAAACGTTTTTTTGAGAAGGGCAAGCAGGTCGTCAAATTTCAGACCGTCGAACACCACGAGATAAAAACCCGTCGCGCAGCCCATCGGTCCGAAATAAACGATTTTGTCGGAAAAATCGCTGTTTCTGAGAACGGTTGCGGCGAGATGTTCGATTGTATGTGCCTGTTCGAGGGTGAAATAATCACCCGCATTCGGCTTTTTGAAGCGCAGGTCATAGGTTTTTGTGTTGCCGTCGATTCTTGAAAGGTAAAGCCCTTTTTCAAGCAGGTCGTGGTTTACGGCAAATGACTGTATTCTCTTTGAAATGTCCATTGTTATATACCTCTTGTCAGGATGTTAATATGCTTTCGTGCGGCGAAACGGACATTAAAATATGGCTGCGTTCCGCTGTGTTGCCCGCGATCTGGACTGTGTAGTCGATATCAAGCTTGCCGCCCTGCGGTGAAATACTGTTTCTGAGGCGGTTTGTTTGTATGCGGAGCTGTACGGGCACACGTTCGCCTGTGTACAGGCAGGTATGTGCCTTGCCTTCTTCAAAGACCATATATGTGTTCAGCGCGCCGATACGGTTGACGGCAACTATGTTGTCCTTGAGCATCGACACGGTTGTCACGGTGTCTCCGAAGGTTTTGTCTTTGCTTTCAAGGTACTCAAGCTCCATGCCGTTTTTTGTCTCTCTGAGGAAGCCGAAGGCGTTTGTATGTATCGATTCGGAAACCGGCTCGCCCTGCGGCGTTTCGATATTCTGGTCGGTTTGTATTGATATGTTCATCGGGATTTTGTTTTTCATTTTATGCACGGTCTATATCTGTTTTTTCTATTCTGTCGGTTATATCATGCTCAAGGAACAGCTTTGCGGTTGAAGCAAACTGCATCGGGTCGTCGCTGACATAAAAGCTGCGCTCACCGGATGATACCGCATTTTCGGAGAGGATCTCCTTCACGGTTTCGGCAGAGCAGTTTACAAGTGTGCTTTCCGGCAGATACTTTTCAAGTACTGCCGACAGGAGAGGGTAATGAGTGCAGCCCATTATGACTGCCGACGGTTTGGCTTCCGCAAGTCCGGATACATATTCCGAAACGGCGATGTTCGCGAGCGGGTCGTCGACGGATATACGTCCGTTTTCTACAAGCGGTACGAGAAGGGGGCAGGCTTTTGACGTTACGGAAAGGGAAGGGTCGAGCTTTTTTATACTGCGCTCAAAGGTGCCGCTTTTGAGGGTCGCGGAGGTGCAGAGTACGGCGATTTTCCCGTTTCCGGCGGATGCGATTTGCGCTGCGGCTCTTACAGCCGGTTCTATTACGCCGTAAAACGGTATGTCAAAGGTGTTTTCCAGTGTGTCAAGGCAGTTGGCGCTGACGGTGCAGCAGGCGACCATTATCGCATCGACTTTTTTTGAAATGAGAAAGCGGCTGTCCTGCACGGCATACCGGTCGAGCACTTCCTTGCTTCTGCCGCCGTAGGGAACACGCGCGGTGTCACCGAAATATACATATCCGGCATCGGGACGGCGAAGCTCAAGCTCACGCACGGCGGTAAGTCCGCCGAGACCGGAATCAAAAATACCTATTCTCATGATCAGTGTCTCTCGGCAGATTCGATGAGTGCGGTCACAAGCGATTTCCCACCGAGACCGATTGCGTTCATGAGCTGAGGGTACATCGATATTGAAGTGAAGCCGGGGATTGTGTTGATCTCGTTGAAAACAACGTCATCTCCGTCAACAAAGAAATCAACGCGGGAAAGTCCGTCGCAATCAAGTTCTCCAAAAATGATTTTTGCCCATTCGCGCACCTTTTCCGTTGCTTTTTCGCTGATCCGGGCGGGGATGAAAGTCTTTGCGGTGTCGTTTTTGTATTTTGTGTCGTAGTCGTAAAAATCGGCGCACGGTTCGATCTCGCCGGGTACGGAGACTGTGATATTACCGTGGGAGGCGAAAACGGCAGTCTCTATCTCTTTGCCGGAAATGTTTTTTTCAATGAGTATCTTGCGGTCGTTTTCAAACGCTTCGGTTATGCCCTTCATAAGCTCCGCGCGGTTTTTCGCTTTTGTTATGCCGACGGATGAGCCGCTGTTTGAAGGTTTGACGAATACGGGATAGTCGAACGCTTCCTCTGTTTCACAGACAGTACGGTTTATGTCGAAATCTGGTGTCTTGCGGACGAGCAGAAACGGCGCGGTTTTTATGCGCTTCCTTTTGCAAAGAAGCTTTGCGGTTGCTTTGTCCATGCATACGGCAGACGAATACGCGGATGGTCCGACGTAGGGAAGGCCGGCAATCTGAAGCAGACCCTGCATTGTGCCGTCCTCACCGTTTTTGCCGTGAAGTACGGGGAAAACGGTATCAATATGTATTGCTTCGTAAGTTTTCTTTTCTTTGTTGAAAACGAGTATCCCTTGGTGCGCAGAGCATGGAGAAAGAATTGCCGGACGGAGGTTTTCTGTATCTTCATTCCATGAACCGTCGCGCATTTTTGCGGATGTGCCGGAGTAAAGCCACCAGGCGCCGTTTTTTGTTATTCCTATACGGTATATGTTGTACTTCTCACTGTCGGTGTTGTCAAAGACAAAACCGGCGGAAAGGCATGAGATTTCGTGCTCGGTGGAAACGCCGCCGAATAAAATCAAAACGTTTTTCTTCACGTGTGTTACCTCACAAAATTATAAATCACTACTATACAGTATATCACCAGACGGCTGAAATGTAAATAGTAAATTTGTGAAAAAGCCGTATGACGGCGGATTTTAATTGCTGAATCTCAACTGCAAAAACAAAACCGACTCCGTACGGGGAGTCGGTATATGATGTCGGAACGGAATTTCCGCTCGGATTCCTAAGCGTTACGATTTTTTCTGTAATGGGGCGGATCCGATGACGGTTCCGTACGGTACAAAGGTCTTTTCGAATATGTAGTCCTCGGCGATTTCAGAAAGAGAGGCAGGCGTGGCGCAGTCTTCAACCATTTTGACAAAAAGCGATATCGCTTCATCTCTGGTTTCGCAGACATCACTGACCTGTTCGGCATCGTCAACGCAATCCGAATGAATTTCGACATTGAACAGATAATCCGTTCTGCCGTTTTCCACGACCTCAAAAAGCAAATAGCGGAGTGTGAATCCGTTTTCCGATACTGAGCTGTCTCTGATTACTGTTTTCATACTGAGTGACTTCCTTTTCTTCTGTTTTATTTGTGATGCTAACATTATAACATCCTATTTATATAAACGTAAACAGAATGTCATCGACAAACCATGGCTGTTGTGCGTTTTTTGTGTTGTCACTTTATCATACTAAAGTGATATGTCGAATTACCCGCTGCGGGGTTGCGAAAAGAGTCGAAAATCTGTCCACACATTGCTTTTGATGGTGCAAAACTCCGCTTGACGCGGAAGACAAAATGTGGTATATTAAAAATCACAGAACCTGAAAGGCGGTTTTATCATGAAAAAATATTTTTTCTTTGATCTTGACGGCACCCTTTGCGATACCGGCGAGGGAGTGCTGAACGGTGTTATATTTGCTCTTTCCCACTTCGGGATCAATGTGACGGACAAAGCTTCGCTCGGTGGATTCATGGGACCTCCGCTTGACGATTCGTTCAGGCGTTTCTTCGGCTTTAACGATGAACAGGCGTCTGAAGCGGTGAAGATTTACCGTGAGTATTATTCGGAAACCGGTGTTCTGGAGTTCACGCCTTATGACGGTATTAAAGAACTTCTCATTTCACTGAAAAATGGCGGCAGAAAGCTGTTTGTCGCGACATCAAAGCCTGTGTTTTATGCAAACAAGGTGCTTGACAAATGCGGCTTTTCGAAATACTTTGACGGCATATACGGCAGTGAATTTGACGGTACCCGTTCAAAGAAGATCGATGTATTGCGCTATGCGGTCGTGCAGTCCGGAATATCCGATATGAACGAGGGTGTTATGATCGGCGACCGTGAATATGACATCATCGGTGCGAAAACCGTGGGACTTGAGAGTGTGGGTATACTGTTCGGGTACGGAAGCAGGGAAGAGTTCGAAGCCTGCGGCGCCGATCACATTTTTGCAAAGCCTTCGGAAATATATGACTGCTTTGTCGCCGGAAAATAATGCGGAGTGACTTGCTGCACTGCCACTCCGCATTGCTTCATTCCACGTTGACGAATCTGCGCTGAACAAAGCCGGTTATTCCGCTGTACTGTATCGCGTACCAATTGCCGTCTTCGCCTGTTATTGTGACAAACGCTCCGTTCGGCACTTTTCCGATCACGGCTGCGTTTTCTGATGGTGTGCTGCGTATGTTCAGACTGCCTCCGCCCGTGCTTACCACGCCTTCTCTGAGCTGCTCAGGCTCGGTAAACGGCACACCGAGATATTCTGCCGTTGACAGCGCAAGATTATACGCAATGTTCCGCAGATTACTTTTAATCCACTCCGCATCCTCAGGGTTGTCGTGATAGGCAAGCTCAATGAGTATTGCGGGCGCTTTTGTGCGCCTCAGCTCCGCCAATGTCGTATTCGCGACGGTTTTCACTCTGTCGGGATACGGATATATGTCCCGAAGATTTGAGGCAAAGATTTCGGCTGCGCTTTTGCCCTTTGCACTTGTTGCGTAGTAATAAACATCCGTGCCCTGTTGACGTCCGGCGTTTGCCGGTCCCGCGGCGTTTGAATGCAACGCAAGGTGCAGGTCATATGTTCCCTGATTGGACTTTGCCACCGATTGGTTCACATCCCCGCTCGGATCGTTCCGTGTGTACTGTATTCCGCTTGCGGTGAGATACGGCTCCATGTAATCGGCGATGAGGTTCATGTAATATTCCTCACTGCCGCTCCCGTCGTAGTATTCGTTGTACTCCTGAGTCGAAGGAGACAGGAAAATTTTTGGCATATGATCATCCCTTTCAATAGATATTGTATTCAAAAAGAGAAAATTTGCGAAAAGCTATTGACAAAAGGAGCTTTTTGTGATATACTCCGAATGTTAACAAAGAAGAACAGCGTTCTCACCCGCCGCAAATTGCAGGCGCGGTCAATACACACAAGGCTTTGAGCTTTTTTTCGTGTGCGGATCGCTGTTCCCACACGTTCTTTTATTTTACGGGGGTGCTTTACAATAGCAAAGAAAATTCTTATCAACGAAGAGATCCGCGCAACAGAGGTCAGACTGGTCGGTCCGGAAGGAAACCAGCTCGGAATAATGAAAACCTCTGCCGCACTGCGTATGGCAAACGAGCAGGGCTATGACCTTGTTGAAATCGCCGCAGAAGCCGCTCCTCCTGTCTGCAGGATAATGGATTACGGCAAGTTCCGCTTCGAAAAAGAAAAGAAAGAAAAAGAAAACCGCAAAAAACAGCAGATTGCCGAACTCAAGGAGCTTCAGCTCACCTGCAGCATAGGTGACCATGACTTTGAAACAAAAGTCAACCATGCCAACCGTTTCCTCGGTGACGGCAACAGAGTCAAGATCGTTGTCAAGTTCAAGGGACGCGAAATGGCTCATACCGAACGCGGTGTCGCTCTTATGGATCGTTTTGCCGACTCTGTGTCCGAGCTCGGTGTGATTGAAAAGCCCGCAAAGCTCGACGGCAGAAACATGATCATGATCCTGACGCCGAAAAAGGCAGCTCCCAAAAAAGAAAAACAAGAGAAAAACGATAATTCAAACACGAAAGGATAAATCCACAATGGGTAAGATTAAAACTCACAGAGCCAGTGCGAAAAGATTCAAGGCTACCGGCACGGGCAAGCTCAAGATGTACCATCCCGGTCATCGTCATAACCTCGGTATCAAAACCGCAAAGCGTAAGAGAGCGCTCCGTAAAGGTAACTATGTCGCCAGCGCAAGAATGAATGATCTGAAGCGTATGCTTCCTTATTCATAATCGTGTTCAGGAGGTAAAATAAAATGGCAAGAATCAAACCGGCTCTCACAACGAGAAAAAGAAGAAAGAAGATCCTGAAGCTCGCGAAGGGCTACTGGGGCAATAAACACAGACATTTTAAAATGGCGAAACAGCAGGTGATGAAGAGCGGTAACTACGCTTTCGCCGGCAGAAAGATGAAAAAGAGAGACTTCCGTGCTCTCTGGATTACCAGAATCTCCGCAGCCTGCAAACAGAACGGCATTAATTACAGCAAGTTCATCAACGGTCTCAAGAAGTCCGGCATCAATCTCAACAGGAAGATGCTCTCCGAGCTCGCTATCACAGATAAAGAGGCTTTCGCAAATCTCGTCGAAACCGCAAAGAAAGCTCTTTAATTCTCTTGACAAAACGCAAATTTTCTGATATAATATCATTTGCTGTTTTACAGTGTAACAAATCCTCGCATTCGCGGAGGGAGGGAAAACAGGATGGCTGAAATCAAGGTCAAAGAAAACGAATCCATTGACAGTGCGCTTAAAAGATTCAAGAGATCTTACCTCAGAAGCGGTGTACAAGCCGAACTTCGCAAGAGAGAACATTACGAAAAGCCCAGTGTCAGACGTAAGAAGAAGTCCGAAGCTGCGAGAAAACGCAAGTACAAGTAAGTGAAATTGACGCATCCGTCCGGATGCGTCTTTTTTCGTCATCACTATTGACATATCCATAATCTTGTGGTATAATAATCACAGAATACAACATATGGAGGTATGAATCATGGAACAGAAATTTTTGATCTGCAAGCATTGCGGCAAAATGGTCGCTGTCGTAAAGGAGACCGGAGTCCCTGTCATCTGTTGCGGTGAAGCGATGAGCGAGCTTATTCCGGGAACGACTGATGCGGCTGCCGAAAAGCACGTCCCTGTCGTCACCGTTGACGGCAGAAACGTAAAGGTTGCCGTCGGCAGTGTCGCTCACCCGATGCTTCCCGAGCATTATATAGAGTGGATCTCACTTCACACAAAGCAGGGTAATCAGCGCAAGGAGCTTAAGCCCGGTGAAAAGCCCGAAGCATATTTCGCACTCTGCGACGGTGATGAGGTCATCGCCGCATATGCCTACTGCAACCTGCATTCGCTCTGGAAGAGCTGAATAAACTCACATTTTCAAAAATCGAAGGCTTGCAAAACCGGAATTGTTTCCGGTCCGCAAGCCTTTGTTTTTTAAAATCAGTCTATTGTGTTAACTGTGCCGATGAAAATCGGGAGATTGGTTTCTGTGTCTATGATAGCGTATGCGAACGGGCGATCGAGAATGATCTGTATTTCCGGCGGCATTTCTGCGGATTCAGCTGTCATATCCACCATTGTTGCAGCGGCTGCCTTCGTTCCTTCTTCGTCAAGCTTGATGAATGTTTTGTGCGTAACTTTTCCGATGCAAACGTTTGAACCATCGCGAATGTTTTTGCCGAGGCTACTGAACCTCGCATTATGACTGTCGAACGCTTCTTCCATCCCCAGCGTCTTGAGTGCATCGTTCATATTACATGCATACTCGTAACCGAACTTGGGCATACGGCAGAGAAGGCGCCCGTTTGTGCTGCTTTCAAGAAGTGAAACAAGCCTGTCGCCGCTCATACCCGCAAGCCATTCGTCGGGCGTTATGCTGCTGTCATCGGGAAGGAACGCTGCGAATGCGTATTTTCCGCCCCGGTATTTTTTGATGAAACCGGTAACGCCTTCACCCTTTATATAGGTATTTTCTTTTGATGTCATCAGGTCGCAGCTGACGGTACCTTCACTGCCGCGGAACAAAGCGTTTTTCTGCGTGTCGGTCGGGTTAAACTTGCTTTCCCATTTGCAGTCAAAGCATATAGCGTTGATGAGGAACATGACACTTTCGTAATCGATTTCTTCAAGCATTTTTTTGATCATGCCGTCGGTTTTGCCGTTGACCCAGCTGTTTATTGCGTTGACAGTCGAGGAGTCGAACGGAGCGCCGTATATGTCAGGCGAATAGAAATCGCAGACTTTCTGGAGGAAGTCCTCCGATGGCTCAAATGCGTCCTTTCTGAACCATATCGAATTTGCGATAGACATTTTGAACGAATCGCCGGAAGGCAGGGAATCGACATACGACTTGAGATATGCGTTCAGTTTGTCGATTTTTATTCCGCCGAGAGCTTTTTCCATGCCTTCAAGAGTTGCGCCGTCGGCGCCGTTTGCGGTCATGGCAAGCGCAAGCATGACGGAAAGCGGTGAAATAAGGGTATTCTTTTCCTTTTTCACCTCACCGTAGAGGCGGAGTGCAAAATCCGCATATGCGTCGCGGAAAGTACTGTCAAGTGTTTCGGGCGTTTGCTGTGCGGGGGTGATGTTTTTCATGTAATCGACAACGCCGTAGCGCGATATGTCGCCGCTGACGGCGCATGACGACATTGCGATTGCCGAAAGTGCGAATACGAGGATGAGCGCGAGTGCTTTTTTCATTGCATTTTCTCCTTTATATTGTTTATTGTCTTATCTGCGCGATTATCTCGTTGGCAGAAGCTGAAGCCGGGTCATAAGCAAATTGAGTCGGGTTTATCGGAACGTCATGACCTTCGACGGGACGTACCGTGCAGAATAAATACTGCGCTCCGACAGTCAGCTTGGACGCGTCGGCGTCGGTTGTAACGGGAATACCATGATATTCATCAAACAAACCGGCTTTTTCGATCATGCTGTATTGCACTGATTCTTTGTATCCGATCAGTCCGCCGATTCTGTATATTTTGATTTCATCAGGATTTTCTCCTTTGAAAGAGTTGCTGAGCTGTACGGTATATACCGTATACAGCATACGCGAAGCCTCTGAAGAATCCGAAGTATCGACCGTCTCTCCTGTCTGCATACAGATTATTTCGAATGATATGTCTGTGACCGTTCCGGTATATACGTTTTCAGCAGCTTTCGCGACCTCGGCTGCGCTGCTGTATGACGGATAATCGAAGTGTGTCAACACAGTATGATAGTATGAACTCTCCTCCGCTTCGCTTGTGTCGTCAGGTGTCATTTCGGCTGTGCAGCCGGTTTCGGTTGCATTGGCTGTGTCCGTTTTTTCAGCCGAAAACTGAAGCGTTTCGCCTGCCATTTCATTGTTGTTACGCATTCTGTTGCTCAGTGACACTGCGGCGCCCGAAAATGTCAGTACGGCGACAAGCGAAAACGCTGTGAATGCCGCAGCCCTTTTGCGGGTTCGCATTTTATGCTGAGATACCTTGAGGTACACCTCTGTTTCAAATTCGTATTTATTCTTCATAAACAAATCCCTCCTTTTCCAGCTCGGAGCGAAGCGATTGCCTTGCGCGATAAAGGATATTTTCGATCTGCTTGGGTGATTTTTTCATTACCTTTGCGGCATCCGCATAGGAAAGCTCTTCAAAATACACAAGATGAAGTGCGGTTTTGTAATCGTCTTTCAGAGCCGAAAGCGCTTTATTGAGCATGGCTTTCTGTTCATCCTTTTCGATCTCACGTTCAAATGAGGCGTATTCGTCCGAAAGCTCGCAAAGCCCGTCGATATCAACTGTGCGGTATTTTGCGGCGTGACGGATATAGCTCACGGCTTTGTTGCGTGCGATCGTGAAAAGATATGTTTTAAGCGACGATTTGAAGCCGAAACGTCTTTTGTGTATGATAAGCTCGGCAAAGCTGTCTGCGGCGATATCCTCCGCGACGGCAAAATCGTTCACCGTGCGGTTGATGAAAAATATCAGGCTTTCGCGATACATGTCCAGTATCTCACCAAAGGCGTCGTTCTCTCCGTCAAGGAAACGGCGGTAGCTACTTTCACCGTTGTCCATGTCTTGTCCCTCCGTAATGTTAGTCGAAAAAATAAGCGTTTGCACTCATTAAATCCGCATAAAATATTGATACCACAAAAATGTTAACCTGTCATGAACGCCATTGACATATTGCTGTCCGGATGTTAAAATAAAGCTATAGCGGAGGATAGTTATGACTGATAATAATATTGAAATAAAAGAAAGACGAATGAAATTCGCGGGACATGACGTGACTGACCTCGCAGACAGATATGGCACGCCGCTTTATCTTATGGACGAAGCGCGCATCCGTGAAAACTGCCGCAGGTATACCGACTGCCTTGATATCATGCCGGAAGGCTCGATGATCCTTTATGCGGGAAAGGCGTGCTGTTTCAAGGATATGTACCGTATAATTACCGAGGAAGGCATGGGAGCGGATGTTGTGTCATCCGGTGAGCTGTTCACCGCTCTTTCGGCTGGCTTTGACCCGTCAAAGCTGTTTTTCCACGGCAACGGAAAAACCGATACGGATCTTGAATGTGCCGTAAATGAAGGAATAGGATATATCGTATGCGACAACGAGGATGAGCTTTACGCGCTTTCCGCCGTTGCGTCATATTGCCGCAAGACGCAGAAAATACTCCTGCGCCTGACTCCGGGTATTGATCCCCACACACATAAAAAAATCCGGACAGGGGGAATCGATTCAAAATTCGGCAGCCTGATTTGTGACGGCACAGCCGAACGCCTTGCCGTTGCGGCGTCGCATATGGACGGTGTCGAGCTTTGCGGCTTCCACTGTCATATCGGTTCTCAGATATTTGACGCGCAACCCTTTGTTGACGCGGCGGAGATTATGTCCGAATTCTGTGCCGGTCTTTACAGAAACCATGGTATCAAGACGAAAATTCTTGACCTTGGCGGTGGATTCGGTGTTCCGTATACGGATTCAGACCCGGAACTTGATGTGAGATCAACAGTCAGAAGCATTGTCGATGAGGTAAAACGCCGTTTCGGCGACGTTGCGCTCCCCGCAATAATGCTGGAGCCGGGCAGAAGCATCGTTGCCGATGCGGGACTGACGGTATACACCTGTACATCGGTCAAGAACGCAGGAAAAACGAGCTATGTTGCCGTTGACGGCGGTATGCCGGACAATCCGCGCTTCGCGCTGTATGAGGCATCATATAAGGTGAGAAACGTCACACGCGCCGCAGAGGAAGGCACAAGACTTTATACGATTGCCGGAAGATGCTGTGAAAGCGGCGACCTGATCCAGAAAAACGTAATCCTTCCCGAAACAAAGCGCGGAGATTTTATTGCCGTCGAGACAACAGGTGCATATAATTATTCAATGGCGTCGAATTATAACCGTCTGCCGCGCCCCGCCGTAATAATGCTTGACAAAAACGAAGAGCATATTGTTGTACGGCGTGAAACCTTCGGCGATATTCTTGACAACGACCTTTGAAAAAATATATCGGTGTTGTTTGATAAGCGCTTTTGCGGGTATAATAAATGCCGGGGTGAAAACGTATGAAAAACAGCAAAAAACAATCAAATACCGCATTTGAACGTGATTTATACCTTCAAAATCCGGTTGCGTGTGCAACGGAATGCACCGGCCGCAATGCTGTCGAACCGGAAAGCAAAGCAATGGCTGACGGCTTTGAGGAGCTTTATAAAACCATTCCGAAGCCCGTCGGGAAAAAGCCTGCTGACAAAAAATAACATGAAAAATCATCCCGCTCTGCATACACGGAGCGGGATGATTTGCGTTACGGATGAAACTGAGCAAGGCACAGCTTTTATTGCATTTTTAAGCTGACAGGAGGACTATTTGTTTTTCTTTCCGTTTTTCTTGCCGAAGCGTTTTTTCGACATGAAAGCCGCAACGATTGTGACAATTATCAGGTCAACTGCGACGACGGCGGCGATAACCAGCTTTCCGCGCGAGGTATCTGTTTCGGCAGCCGACGGGTCGGAGACTGCGGTTGTTGTATCGGATTCATTATCCGAGGCGGCTTCGCTCGCACTATCGCTTGTGTCTGCGGGTGTTTCATCGGTATAATGAACTGCAAGGCGATTCATCAGTTTCATATCGCTTTCAAGCGCTTCCTTTGCGTTGCTGTCTGATATTTTTGCGACGGCTTCGGAAAGGGAAGTCATATCTTCATCCGACAGCGCGTTGTTTTTCAGTTTGCCCAGTATTATGAGCAATGCATTTGCTTCGTTTTCGGATATTGCTCCCGATGGAAGCATTATATCATTCACGCGCTTTGACATGAAGTCCGCGTATGTATGAATCGAAGCGGAAACATTCAGGAAAGGCGGAAGCGCATTCTGTGCGAAAGCGCTGTTTTTCAGCTTTTCGCCGACGTTTTTTGTGTTGAAGGCTTCCAGCTCGAAGAACGAATAACCGTCGCTCCCCATTTCACGGGCGCTCATAAGCTGTTCACGCATTGTGTCTGCGTTCTGGCTTGCGATATATATACCGAGTCCGGGGACTGCCATAACGTTCTTTCTGCCAAGCGAAAGATAGCGGTTTGCGAAGGCTTTCATTTCCTCGGTTTCGCCGTATGTCATGGGGAATACGATATCAAGCAGCCCTTCCTCGATCCACGCCTTGCCGTTCTGGTAAACGGCGCCCATAGCGTTGTCCATATTGCCGTATACATCTGCGCTGAGCATGACATCCGGAGCGACTTCGTCGATCAGGGAGCGGACACGGCGGACGAAGTCCGTTACGTAACTTGCCCTGAATGCGCACCAGTCCTTCCAGTATGATTCGGATGGCTTATATTCGGGCATTACGCCGTACTTACTTTCAAATGCGCTCAGGGTCGCGTCATCGTAGCCGTAATCGGTATCGGTACCGTTGTGTGGGTAGCGGATATAGTCGAGCTGTAAGCCGTCAATATCGTAGTTTTCGAGGATGTAACGGTATGATTCGATCAGGAAATCGCTGACCTCGGGATTTGCCGGGTTCAGGAACATTGCAACGCTGTCGCCGTAGCATCCTCCGTTGTTATCGGTTATACGCCATTCGGGCTTTTGATTGAAAACCGAAAGAGAAGCGTTTTTTCCGTCTTTGTTTCCTACGTAATAAACCGTAATCCATGCATGGAGTTCCATGCCGAGTTTATGACACTCATCAATATATGCGGCGAGAAGGTCGAAGCCGTGCAGCGCGGGATTCTGCCTGAAAAGGCTGCCTTCGGGAGTGGGGTATATCATTGTTGCATTGAACAGAGTTTCGAGGCATATTGTGTTTATTCCGCTGTAGTGTGCGGATTTTACGGTTTTGCGGACCTGCTCCGGTGTTTTGTCGGATGGTTCGATCCACATTGCGCGGTATTCCACGGGTCTGCTTTCGGCAGATCCGTCGGTTATGGTGTCAAGGAGGCTCAGAAGCTCTGTTCTGGCTTCGAGGTATTGCTGTTCGCTGCCGCTTTCCGTATATCCGGTTTTCATGGTATCAAAAAGGGATGTGGCTTTGTCGACAACCGTAGCAACTGTATTTTTGTCAATGACATAAAAGCTGTTTACGGCGTTTTCAAAAAGTGCGGTCGCTTTGTCAAGACGCACCGCGTCCGACCGTATCATTGCGTCGGCATCATAGGAAAACGTGATTTTTTTGTTTCCGGCATCATATCTGACGCTCATACCGACCACGGCGGCGCTTTTGAGTGCGTTTGCACCTGCGCCGTTGCCGGAAATTACGTATCCATCGTTCGGTATCGGCGAATCGTTGCCGCCGCAATGTGTGACAACGCCGTTTTCTACCACAACTTCAAAGCCATAGGCATTGGTTCCGGTCTTTGAACCGCTGTTGGTATATACGACAACGTAATCCGTTGCGCGGTATACGTTCATGCCGTTCATGGCGACCTCAACACTGTAAAACGGAGAAGGGACACCGTTGCCGATTGAGACGATCATGCTTTCTTCCAAAAATGCGACTTTGTCGCCTACACTGATGTTTTCGGCAAGGAAGGTCGCCGCTTTGCCATGACCCGAAAGGACGAAACCGCCCTCGGGTATTTTGTTGTTGTTACCGCCGACGGATGTGACCTTGCCGTTCTTGCCGACTGTGACTTCGTAGCCCCACTCATTTGTTCCGGTTGTGCCGGCGGTATTATATACTATAAGCATATCAACATCACGGTATGAATTCATTCCGTTGACGACATAGGTTATATTTTCGTTTTCAGCAGACACTGCAAACGCCGCAAACGACAGTGACAGTGTAATTGCGCTGATGAGCGCGATGATTCTTTTCATGAGTACCTCTGACTCCGGGAGAACGCGAGCGGGTGCGCATCACTTTCCCTTTGTATTAATAAAACCGGCGAATAACGCCGGTTTTATGTTTTTTGTTATGGCCTTATCAGCCCTGCTGACCTTCCTTGAGGGGAGCGAACTGGTAATACTGTTTCTTGAGACGCGTTTCGAGGAAGAGTGCGAAGTAGTCGGAGTTTTCGTCGATGACTGTTTCCTCTTCTTCAACAGGCGTTTCGGCATCGGACACATCGGATGTATCTGATACGTCGGATGTATCTGATACGTCGGAGGCATCGGATGCGTCGCTTGTGTCTGTGGTTGTGCCGGTCTTCTTCTTGACGAAGCCGACGGCGTTATTGACATAGTCAGAAAGGACCTTGTTGTATTCGGACTTGATCTGCGCGTTGGTAACAAGATTAAGTTCGATGAGCTTCTGACGTTTCACTTCGTCGGTAAGACGCTTCTGGACTTCGACATCAATGTCGTCAGCCTTGGCGTCGGGCATTTCAGCTCTGACGGTGTTAGTCATGTCGCGTGTGATTGCCTTGAGGTTCTTTTCAATTTTAATGAGGTTATCGAGTGCGTCGTTATAGAGCTTTGCAGAACGCTTTGACTCATCTGCGAAGTCGAATTTCTTCAGAGTGTCGCTGATGAATTTGGTATATTCCTTCTTAATTGCGTCGGAAAATTCCTTGTGAAGCCCGGCGCTCTGTTCGGTAAGCTTTGCAAGAATTATTGCTGCAAGTTCATCCTGATAGAGATAATAGTTATCGGCGGCAAGCAGTGCGTTCTTTTCCCGGAGGCATTCGGCAGAGTTAAGGACTTTTGCGAGGTCTGCTTTGTATTCCTCATTGTTCGCAAGGTTCTTCTTCTCTTCGCTTACCTTCGAGTTGATGGTGTTGAAGATCGTGCTTTCGGTCTTGTTATCTATTTCAGCGGCGCTGACAGTTTCGATAACACGGTTGCGGAGATATTCGTCGGTCATGCGCTCAGCGACGAGCTTTGCGACATCTGCGGTACTCATATCGGGATTCTGCTTCTTGATCTCATTTTTGAGAGCAGTTCTCGCCTTGTTTTTGAAAGGAGTGGTTATATACGATTTGATTGCAATATCACGTGCCTGGTCGCGGATGGAAGCCTTATATTCTTCTGAATTGTACTTGGCTTCGATATTGCGGTTATAGGTTGCGGTAAGCTCGTCGATATATTTGTCATCGACCTGCTTTGTGAGTGCGGCATTGACCTTCTCGATTATTTCAGCTTCAAGTTTGCTGTAATCGACAATGCCCGCTTCGCCGGTCATTATCTTAGAATAGTACTTCTCGGCGATGGGTGTGATGAGAGCGATGTAATCGGGCTCTTCATATGTGAGCTTGTCATCGTCAGGGTCAGCATAGCTGTTGGGATAATATGCGAAGCCGAGAGATTTTGCCTGTTTCTGACCTTTTGCGGAATCAAGATTCTGCTGTTTGAAGATTTCCCACTTCTGCGGGTTCTCGCCTGCCATTGTGTGGATGAGGAAGGCGTTGCCGATGTAATTGCTGCTGACTACATAGGAATCGTTGAGACGGACGACCTGACCGTTATTGTCAAGCTGATAGTTCTCGTTTTCGATACCGTATGCGAGGATGTTTGCAACTTCGCTGCTGGTCTCGATGAGAGCGAGGAGCTTTGCGGCTTCGGTCAGCTTATCCTTCTGGACGGTGCTGTTTATGCAAAAAAGGTTCTGCAGGGTGTTTTCGTTTGTCGGTACGGGGTAGGAGTGAACGGCGCTGACATAGGTGTGACCGGTCTGTTTTTCGAGGGCTTCGAGATCCTCAAAGGTACCCTTCACAAACTTGACTGCAAAGCGCTTGTCTGTTGCGCTGTCATCAAGATAGCCGAGAGAACGGTAACGGGAGATGTATGTGTAGTAATCAAGGGCTGCTTTGTCTTCATACGGATTGACCACAACGCCGTCTTCCTTGACCATTGCGGGGAAACCGTCGGAGAAGATATAAGTGCAGTAGGTGGAATCGAACGCATTGGCGAGCGGAACAACATCCGGCTCGTTTTCCTTGATTATTCTGAGGTAGTACTCAAGGTCTTCAAGGGTGTTCATTGTCATTGCGTCGATTTCGTATTTGTCGAGAAGCTCTTCGTCAAACACGACATATTCGTATTCGCCGATCGCGGTATTCATGGGAACGCCGAATGTCTTCGGCTTGCCGGAGGAATTTGTCACCTTTGCGGCGCTGAGGAAGGTGGGATATATTTTGTCCTTGATGAGCTTTGCTTCGCTGGAGAGTTTTTCGTCAAGCTCGGCAAGCTTTCCGCGACCTACGAGGTCGATATACTTATCGAAGCCGCGGACGAGGAAAATATCAAGTCTGGGTTCTTCGAAGGTATATTCTTCGCCGTTTTGCAGCATTTCAATGAATCTGTCGGCGGTCAGAACATCCTGGGGTGCATCGCTTGTTTCATCGGAGGCGGTATCGGAAGCGGCATCGGAGTTGTTTTTCTTCTTGTTTTCTTTTGCTTCCTTACTCTTGCGATCCTGCTCTTCTTTATATGCCTGGATCTCGGCGAGCTTTTCTTCGACGAGGGCATCGTACTTGTCTTCGGTGACCATTATGAGCTTGATGCCGATGCCGAGCTGGTATGCCGTGATACGGTTGAGAGCAAGCTCGACCTGCTTTATTGCATCTTCGGTCGTTGAGTCTTCACAGATCGTGTACAGTGTGTAGACATTGATTGCGACTTCTGCGGGATCTGTTTCCTTGTTGCATGAAGCAAGGGAGACCGGCAGAAGCATCACGATTAACAGCACGAGTGCTATGATTCTTTTCTTCATGGGGTAACCTCCAAAATTAAATAGCCATTGATGGTTTGGATTGCGATGCGGCAGAAGAATTCCGCGCGATATCCGCCGGATGCGCATTGTTAAAACAGCTATAAAAACAAAAACACCATCCGTAAAATATCATTATAATCATACAACAAAAACGCTTTTATGTCAATACCCAAATTCGATAAAGCTGTGAATTTTGAAAAAATAAAATCGAATCGGGCGAAAAAGCGCGTTCGGTATTGCAAAAGAGCGCTGTTTTGTGTATACTTAAGTGAATGAAAACGTTCTGAAAGCGTCTGACGGTTATGGTCGGGCGACGGGTGAATTTATGGACGACAGAAGCTATCGCGGGCTTTTCGGCGATCTGCCGGAATTGAAAACAGAGAGGCTTACGCTTCGTAAAATGGAAATGAGCGATGCAAACGATATGTATTCCTATGCGTCGCTGGACGAGGTGACACGATATCTGCTGTGGACACCGCATCTGAATATTGACGAGACAAAAGGATACATCGAATATGTGCGGCGGGAATACCGAAAGGGCAGCGTTGCCGATTGGGCGATTTCGCTTGACAGCGAGAGCAGAATGATCGGAACGGTGGGCTTTTCCGCCGTTGACCGTGAAAACAACAGCGTTGAGCTCGGGTATGTGCTCAACCCGTTGTATTGGGGAAAGGGATATGCGCGCGAGGCGCTCAGGAGGGCTGTTGAAGCAGCGTTTTGCGAGCTTGGCGCTCATCGTGTGCAGCTTCGGATCATGGACGGGAATGTCAGGTCTGAAAATGTCGCGCTTGCATGCGGCTTCAGAAAAGAAGGATCTCTCCGTGACCTGCTGCTTGTCAATGGTGCATACAGAACAATCCATATTTATTCGCTTGTTTCGGATGAATACTTCTCACTGTGAAAATGAATACGGAACCAATACGCCGCTGCGGGCTTCTGAACCTGCGGCGGCGTATTTTTCGGACCCCTGAATGATATAATTATTGTTTTTTGCGGATAAAGCGTATCACACGGCAGCACAGAAGCATATGCTACTAAGGGAAACGGTGAGTTTATATCGGCGTTTTCCCGAGGGCGAAGCCCTTAAAGCAAAGCCTGAATTTTTATATATGCAGGTAAATGACATGAAAAACGTAATTATTGTCAGCTCGGTAACATACGCCATGAAAGGGCAGAGCGCACTTTCGGAACGCGGTATAACCTCTGCGCTGACGCGTGCGGAGGGTGTACGCTCTGTGAAGGGCTGCGGATACGGTCTGCGTATCTACGGAGATATCAGCGAGGCGGCGCTCACCCTCAAAAGAACCGGTATCCGCATTCTCGGCTACACCGAGGAAAGGTGAATATGATATATTTTGACCACGCCGCAACGGGTTTTCCGAAATCCGGAGCGGTTATTGACGCAGTAAAGAACGCAATGGAAATCTGCGGTAATCCCGGGCGCGGCAGTCATGAAGCGGCAGTACATGCGGCAGAAGCTGTATACGGCTGCAGGGAGGCTGTAGGCGCGCTCGTCGGATGCCCGCCGGAACACGTCGTCCTCACGCCGAACACGACATTTGCACTCAATGAGGCTATAAACGGACTTATCGACGGCGGCAGGGTCATTATGTCTCCGCTTGAGCACAATTCGGTCTGCCGTCCGCTTTACGCTTTGGAAAAGCAGAAGCGGGTCCGAACAGAAGTGTTCGATATGTCGATCGAGGACGACCGGTATACCGTCGAATGCGTGAAAAAGCTTTGCAGAAAGCATATTACTGCCG
>ERZ827168.2838-NODE-2838-length-19021-cov-6.069809_pt1 | contig 19021 bp, 18 predicted proteins | sample MGYA00519868_ERZ827168 | MGnify/ENA primary metagenome ERZ827168 (study PRJEB31778, sample SAMEA3449271) | human gut metagenome | biome: human gut; feature: human-associated habitat; material: faeces | place: United Kingdom | collected 2010/2012 ...
ACACCGGCGAAGCCAGCATCCAGAACTTCTGGGGCGGTCTGGGCGAAGTGACCACCGCCAACGCGGACGGCACCTACACCCTGAACAATCCTCCGGAGGGCACCAGCGCCGACGCGTGGTACTGGGATCGCTCCCTGCGTGACTTCGGCCCCAAGTACTGCTCCATCGAATTTGACAAGAAGATCATTCTGGATCCCACCGAGGGCGACGGCCTGAAGGTGGCTATGGACGCGGAGACCGCCCAGTATGTGCGCCCCTGCTTCCCCGAGCTGAAGTACACCGCCGACGAATACAACGAGCTGTCCTTCCTGCAGGCGGACATCGATACCTACGTGGATACCACCCGGGCCCACTGGGTCGCCGACGGCGGCATCGACGAGGAGTGGGACGCCTATGTGGAACAGCTGAAAACCATGGGTCTGGCAGACATGAACAAGATCTATGAAGGCGCTTACGCCCGTTATCTGGCGGCGCAGGACTGATCGAACGTTCGATCTTCTGACTGCTTTATGAGCCGGAGGGGCGCGCCGGGTACGCCCCCTCCGCGCCCTTAAGCGCCGCCCGGCGGGAAACCGGGCGGCGCTTTCCGATTCGTCCGCATTTTCCGGGGGAGCCCCGGTTTTTCAAAAGGAGGGTCGCGCATGACCACCACCGACCTGACGGGCAGGAACTATCGTATCACTTTTTTGACGGAGCGGCTGGTTCGGCTGGAATATCAGTCCGAGGGGCGCTTTGAGGACCGCCCCACCACCGCCGTCCAATGCCGGGATTTCCCGCCGGTAACGGTGCGGGAGCAGCGGCTTCCGGGCCGGGTGGAGCTGGATACGCCCTTTTTGCATCTGTCCTACGACGAAAAGCCCTTCTCCCCGGAGGGCCTGAGCCTTTCCGTCAAGGGCGGGCTCAGCGCTTATATGAGCGACTGGCGCTACGGGCAGCCACTGTCCACGCTGGGCGGAACGGCCCGGACGCTGGATCAGGCGGATGGGGAAATTCCTGTGGGGGACGGGCTGATCTCCCGAAACGGGTTTTCCGTGCTGGACGACAGCCGCTCCATGGTTCTGCGGGAGGACGGCGCGCTTCGCCCCCGGGACTATGCGGAGGAGGACCTGTACTTCTTCGGCTACGGCCACGACTACGCCGCCTGCCTGCGGGATTTCTACCGCCTGTCCGGTCCGGCCCCGCTGCTGCCCCGATGGGCGCTGGGCAACTGGTGGAGCCGTTTTTACCGCTATACCGAGGAAAGCTATCTGGCGTTGATGGAAAAGTTCGCCGAGAAAAAAGTCCCCTTGTCGGTGGCGGTCATCGACATGGACTGGCACCTGACCGACGTGCCCTACGGCAGCGGCTGGACGGGCTACACCTGGAACCGGGAGCTGTTCCCCGACCCGCCCCGCTTCCTGCGGGCGCTGCACGACCGGGGAATGCGCGTAACGCTGAACCTTCATCCCGCCGGGGGCGTGCAGCCCCACGAGGAAGCCTACGAAAGCGTCTGCCGGGCGCTGGGCCGGGATCCGGAAAAGAAGCAGGGCGTGGATTTCGACGCGGCGGACGAGGGATTCCTGCGGGCCTATCTGGACTGCCTGCATCATCCACTGGAAGAAGAAGGCGTGGATTTCTGGTGGATCGACTGGCAGCAGGGGAATACCAGCGCCATTCCCGGGCTGGATCCTCTCTGGGTGCTCAACGAGCTGCATTATCGGGATAACGGTCGGGACGGCAAGCGGGGCCTGATCCTGTCCCGGTATGCCGGCCCCGGCAGCCAGCGCTGCCCGGTGGGCTTTTCCGGCGATACCATCATGAGCTGGAAATCGCTGGCCTTCCAGCCCCGGTTTACCGCCATGGCGGCCAACGCGGGCTATCCGTGGTGGAGCCACGATATTGGCGGACACATGAACGGCGTTCGGGACGACGAGCTGTCCGTCCGTTGGCTGCAGCTGGGGGTTTTTTCGCCCATCCTGCGGCTTCATTCCAGCTGCAGCCCCTTTACCGGCAAGGAGCCGTGGAGCTATGGGCTGGAGGCGGAGCTGGCCATGGAGGATGAGCTGCGCCTGCGCCACCGGCTGCTGCCCTATCTGTACACGGCCATGGAGCGCACCTTCCGGCTGGGGGAGGCGCTGGTGCGGCCCCTTTATTACCGCTGGCCCGAAAGCCCGGAGGCCTACTCCGCGCCCGATCAGTACCTCTTCGGCCCGTCGCTGATGGTCTGCGCCGTGACCCAGCCCATGGACGCCCGGCTGAAAAGGGCTTCCGTTACCGCGTGGCTGCCGGAAGGGTACTGGTTCGACTTTGCCACCGGGCAAAGCTATACCGGCGGGCGGCTTTTGAAGCTGTGGCGTGCGCTGGACGAATACCCGGTGCTGGCCCCGGCCGGGGCGATCGTTCCCCTGAGCGAAGAGCCCCGGGCGGACGTGCTGCCTGCGGAAATGACCCTGCGGATTTTTGCCGGGGCGGACGGGGCCTTCGACCTGTACGAGGACGACGGCGAGAGCGTGGAGGGCGAGACGGTGCGCACGGCCCTTCGGTTCTCGTGGAAAACCGGCGAGCTGACCCTGCGGGCGGAGGGCGCGCTGCATCTGCTGCCCCCCGTCAGAATCTGGCATGTGGAGGCCGTCGGCTTTGCCAAAACGGCGGTCAGCCTTGAGGGAAAAGCGCTGGAAACGGCCTGCGATCCGGCTCGAAACGCCCTCTGCTGGACGGTGGAGCTGCCTGTGGACGACGCGCTTCACACCCTTCGGCTGGAACGCTGCGCCGTGGCGGAGGACGACTGGAAGCGCCGGGCGGAAAAACGGCTGCAGGCCATGCAGACGGCCAACGATGAGAAGGAAGCCGTCTGGCGGCTGTTGAATCAGAAAAAACGCGGCGCTTCCCTGCTGGGCACGCTGCGGCTGACGGCGAAAACGCCGGGCCTGGCCGAATGTCTGGAGGAATGCGTTTTTGCGCAGGATGAACCGGGCCTTGAGCCGCGGGGGGAGGAAAAATCATGATACGTCATTTGCCGGAAGGACTGGTACCCTTTGAGGACTGCGGCTATGCCCGTCAGCCACTGCACCCGCTGGAGGGACAGGAAATTCGGCTGGGCTGCCTGTGCGACAGCCCGGCCCCGGTGCTGGAAACGGCTGACGGACGGAAAACTCCGGGCGGGCCGGGAACGCAGGCGCATTGCTATGGGTGGCGGCTTTCCGCAGAAGAGGGAACCCTGCGCTACCGCTTCGTCAGCGGGGAGGAAAGCACCCCGTGGTTCGAGACGGACATTCTTCGCCCCGTTTCCGTGACCCGTCCCCTTCGGACGGGCCGGGGCTGGGCGGAGCTGTGCCCCGGCGTTTATCTGTGCGCCGAGGGTGAGAAGGGCGGCGCGGCGCTGACCCTGAGAAGCGCGCCCCGGGAGGCGGAAAGCCCCCTGCGCTTTGGCGATAAGACGATCTGGACGCTGGGAACGCTTTCCTGCACGGAAATCACCCTCCTTCTGCGGCCGGACGGAACGCCCGCCCGGATGGAAACGACGCTGCGGGGCGGTCAGCGCCATGTGTACGGCACCGGCGAGCGGTTTGACGGCCCCGATCAGCATGGCCGGGGCAGCTGCGGTCAGGTGGTGGAGCACTTTACGCAGCAGGGGCCGTGGAGCTATCTGCCGGTGCCCCTGTTCCTGACGGACGGCGGCTTCGGCTGGTTCCGGGACGCGGGAGAAAACGTCCGCCTTGCCTTTGGAACGGAGGTTCATATTGAGTCTGCCGCAGGGGAAAAGATCACCGACCATCTGCTGCTGGGAACGCCCGCCGAACAGCTTCGGGCCTATCTGAATCTGACCGGCGAATGCATGCTGCCGCCGGAGTGGGCCTTCGGACTGTGGATCAGCGCCAACGGCTGGCACTGCGACGAGGACGTGGACGAGCAGCTTTTCATGCTGGAAAAGCACGACTGCCCGGCCTCCGTCATGGTGCTGGAAGCGTGGAGCGATGAAAGCACCTTCTACCGCTGGAATGCGGTCTGGCCTGATCCGGCGGGGACGGTGCGGCGCATCCGGGATCATGGGCTGCATCTGATACTGTGGCAGATTCCCGTGCTGAAGGCATTGAACGACTGTCCGAACGCGGAACCCGTCCGTCAGGACTGGGAGGAAGCCATCGCCAGAGGGTATGTGGTGCGGCATACGGACGGTTCGCCCTATGTGATCCCGGACAAATGGTTCGCCGGGAGTCTTCTGCCGGATTTCACCAACCCGGAAGCCTGCCGCTGGTGGTTTGACAAGCGTCAGCCTCTGCTGGAAATGGGCGTGGAAGGATTCAAGACCGACGGCGGCGAATTCCTGTTTGGCAGCAATATCCGTCTGGCGGACGGCACGCCGGGCGGCGAGGCCCACAACCGCTATCCCATGCAGTATGAGAAAGCCTATCACGACTGGATGCGGTCCAGCGGCGTTGCGGGCGTGACGTTCAGCCGCGCGGGATATACGGGCGCGCAGACTGTGCCCATTCACTGGGCCGGAGATCAGCTGAGCACGTGGGAGGAACTGCGGGGCCAGCTCAGCGCGGGCCTCAGCGCCGGACTGTCCGGCGTGCTGTTCTGGAGCTTTGACATCGGCGGCTTTGCCGGGGAGATCCCGGATCGGGAGCTGTACCTGCGGGCCACGGCCATGGGCTGCTTCTGCCCGGTGATGCAGTGGCACGCGGAGCCGCGAAACGGTCAGTTCTTTGCCATCGGCGACGCGGCGTGGAACAACGACCGCTCCCCGTGGAATCTGGCCAGACGCTGGAACGACCCCTCCATCGCGGAGATCGCCTGCGCCTTCGCCCGCCTGCGGGAGCGGCTGCGGCCCATGCTCTATGAGGAAGCGAAGGCCTGCGTGAAGGAGGGCCGCCCCATGATGGCCCATCTCTGTCTGGACTTTCCGGACGATGAACAGGCGCTGGCCTGCAGGGACGAATACCTCCTGGGCCGCCGTCTGCTGGTCGCGCCCATCGTCCAGCCGGGGGCGGAGGGACGGCGGGTCTATCTGCCCAAGGGCCGCTGGAAGCATTTCTTTACCGGCAGGGTCTGCGAGGGCGGGCGGACGGTGGAGCTGCCCTGTCCCCTGAACGAAGCGCTGGTTTTTGAGCGGGAGGAGGAAGAAACATGGAACTGCGCAATATGACGATCTATTCCATCTTTGTGCGCAATCACGGTGGAACCTTTGCCGCCGTGGAAAAGGATATTCCGCGCATTCGGGCGCTGGGGGCGGACGCGGTGTGGCTGCTGCCCATTCACCCGATCGGCCAGAAGGAACGCAAGGGTGCGCTGGGGTCGCCCTATGCCATTGCGGATTACCGGGCCGTCAACCCGGAATACGGCACGATGGAGGACTTTCGCCATCTGGCGGACGCCGTTCACCAAAACGGCATGAAGCTGATGATCGACGTGGTGTATAACCACACCTCCCCGGACTCGTGGCTGGCGCAGCATCACCCGGAATGGTTCTACCATAAGCCGGACGGCAGCTTCGGCAACCGGATCGGCGAATGGTCGGATATTATCGATCTGGATTACGGCAATCCCGGCCTGTGGGACTACCAGATCGAGACGCTGAAAAGCTGGGCGGAGATCGTGGACGGCTTCCGCTGCGACGTGGCCCCGCTGGTGCCGCTTGATTTTTGGCTGCGGGCCCGCCGGGAGGTGGAGACGGTGCGGCCGGACTGCCTTTGGCTGGCGGAATCCGTGGAGCCGGAGTTCATCCGGGACAACCGAAACCGCGGCATGGTCAGCCACAGCGACTGCGAGCTGTATCAGGCCTTCGACCTTTGCTACGACTATGATATTTACGGCGATTTTCTATCCTATGTGCAGGGCAAAACCGAACTGACGGACTATGTCAGGGCTTTGGAGCGGCAGGAGAGTATTTATCCTGCGGACTACGCCAAGCTGCGTTTTCTGGAAAACCATGACCGGCCCCGGATGGCGCACTTGTTCCCCGAGCGCCGTACCAGGCTGAACTGGCTTTGCTGGATGTTTTTCCAGAAGGGCACGGCTTTGCTGTACAGCGGTCAGGAGTGGGAGAACGATCACCGGCCCGACCTGTTTGACGCAGATCCCATTCCCATGGAGGGTCCCGCCCCGTTAGAGGGGCTGATTCGGCGGCTGACCGCGCTGAAGAAGGACCCGCTTTTTGAAATTGGAGCCTATTCCCTTCGGGCCTGCCCGGGCGACGTGCTGACGGCGGTCTGGCAGGAGCGCCGGGAAAACGGAAAGCGCCTGACCGGATGCTTCTGCCTTCGGGGGAACCCTGCGCTGGTGCCGGTGGAACTGTCGGACGGCCGGTATGAAAACCTGCTGAAGCCGGGAACGTTCCTGCGGGTGGAAAGCGGCCTGCTTTCGCTGGATGGAAACCCGGCAGTATTGCAGAGTTGAAAACGCCGCCGGTTGACAGGGCCGAAACAGGGGGCTATAATCTGCCTATACCCCTGAACGGATGGAGGCGGCAGATATGAAGCAATGTATGGATTCCCAGAACCTGCACCGCAGGCTGAAAAAGATCATCGGGCAGGTACAGGCCATCGACCGCATGGTGGACGAGGACGTTCCCTGCGAAGACGTGCTTTCCCTGATCAACGCCGCCAAGTCCGCCCTGAACGGCTGCGGCAAGGTGGTGCTGGAAGGGCATATCAAGCACTGCGTCCGGGACGGCATCGAGCATGGCGACGCGGAAAAAACCATCGAGGGCTTCACTAAGGCTGTGGAGCGCTTCGCCAATATGCAATAGACGAAAAAAGCCGGCAGACTGTGTCGGCTTTTTTATTTGTTCTATTGAAAACATATACCCCTATATGTATAACAAGCATATACCTACCGGGGTATAGAAAGGGGCTTTATTCATGAAACGGCTCATGGAGAAACTGGAACACTTGCTGGAACTGGGCGGCATTCGTAAGGACGTGACGCTACTGGTCATTTCCGGGGCGGCGGTTATCTGCAGCCTGTTGAAATTTCAGCCTTTTCCCTTTGATATGGCGTGGATCGCCATTGTACTATGCGGTCTGCCCATCATTCTGGAAGCGGTCGTCGGGCTGGTGACGGTCTTTGACATTAAGGCGGACGTGCTGGTATCGCTGGCGCTGATCGCCTCGATCTGCATCGGGGAGGAATTTGCCGCTGGCGAAGTGGCGTTCATCATGCAGCTGGGCGCCTTGCTGGAAGAACTGACCGTGGCGAAGGCCCGGGCCGGGATCGAGAAGCTGGTTCATCTGACCCCGCAGACGGCGCGGGTGCTGCGGGAGGGCCGGGAGGAGATCGTCCCCGCCGAGCAGGTGCGGGTAGGCGACCGCATTCGTGTGCTGCCCGGTGAAAGCATTCCCGTGGACGGCGTGATCGTTTCCGGTCAGACCTCCATCAATCAGGCCGTGATGACCGGCGAATCCCTGCCGGTGGATAAGACCGTGGGGGACTTCGTGTCCAGCGGTACGGTCAACCAGTTCGGCGCGTTTGAAATGGAAGCCTCCAAGGTGGAGGAGGACAGCTCCATCCAGCGGATGATCCGGCTGGTGCAGTCGGCGGACGCGGGCAAGGCGAAGATCGTCGGCATTGCCGACCGCTGGGCCACGTGGATCGTGGTCATCGCCCCCCTGACCGCCGCAGCGCTGACGTGGCTCCTTACCGGGCAGATCATCCGCGCAGTGAAGATCCTGGTCGTGTTTTGCCCCTGCGCGCTGGTGCTGGCTACGCCCACCGCTATCATGGCGGCTATCGGCAACGCCACGAAGCACGGCTTCCTCGTGCGGGAGGGCGACGCGCTGGAACGGTTGGCCGGGGTGAAGGTGATCGCCTTTGACAAGACCGGCACACTGACCTACGGCACGCCGGAGGTTGTGAAGGCGGCCAGTGTGTCGGAGGAGTTCTCCAAGGAGGACGTGTACCGGCTGGCAGCCTCTGCCGAGCAGCTTTCCGAGCACCCGCTGGGCAAAGCCATTGCGGCGGGCTTCCGAAAGGCGGGCAAGGACAGCGTGGCCCCGGCGGAGGCGTTTTGGATGATTCCCGGGCGCGGCGTGTGCGCGCAGGTGGAGGGCAAAGCCGTTCTGGCGGGCAACCCGGAGCTGCTGCAGGAACAGGGCGTGCCGATGACGGTACCGGCAGAGGCGGAAGAAGCGTTTCGGCAGGGCTGCACGGTGATCTATGTGGCGGTAGACGGCGCACTGGCCGGTTATCTGGCCCGTTCAGACACGCTGCGTCAGGAGAGCGCCGCCACGATTGAGGCGCTTTCCCAGCTGGGCGTTCAGCCCGTGCTGCTGACCGGCGACCATGAAAACGCCGCCGCGGCCATTGCCGCCAAATGGAAGATTCGTCAGGTGCGGGCCAACTGCCTGCCGGAGGATAAGCTGACAGCCATCGGAGAGTATCAGGAGCAGGGACAGCCGGTGTGCATGATCGGCGACGGGGTCAACGACGCGCCTGCCCTGAAAAAAGCGGACGTGGGCATCGCCACGGGCGGCGTAGGCAGCGATATTGCCGTGGACGCGGCGGATATGGCACTGGTGGATGACGAGGTGAAGGAGCTTCCGCACCTGATCGCCCTGTCGAAGTGGATGATGACCACCATCAAGCTGAACATGACCTTCTCCATGGCACTGAATTTTGCCGCCATCGTGCTGGCGATCGTGGGCACGCTGAATCCCGTGGTGGGCGCGCTGGTGCATAATGCAGGTTCGGTGTTGGTGATTACCAACTCGGCATTCTTACTGAAATGGAGGAAAAAGAAATGACGGTCAAAATCATCGGTCTGATCGTGGGGTTGCTGGTTCTTGGAGCGGGGCTCTATTATCTGGTGAAGGAGAAAAAAAACCCGGAATCCCGCAAGATCTACGGCGTGGTCAGCGCGGTGGGCGGCGTGCTCGTGATCGGCTGCATTTTGTCGCTGATTCTCTAAAAGGGCGGCTTGCCAGAACAGAAAAGCAACGGGCGCGGTCAACTTGGCCGCGCCCGTTGGCTGTTCATTTTTTCCAATGCTTCAAATTCGGCACGACGGCCTCCATGTGGGCGCGCACCTGATCCGGGGGCCACTGCTCGCTGGCCATGTGCTCCACGCAAAAATCGATCAGCTGCTCTGTGCTGGTGTATTTGAACTGGCCGCCTGAGTAGCACCACTTGCAGTAGTCCTCGTTGAACGAATCGTCCGGCTCCTTGCTGGTGGTGGAATCGTCCAGCGGCATCCCGCAGCACTGGCACACCAGCTGCCGCGGGGAGCCCAGCAAAGTATTGATGGACACGTCGAAAAACTTTGAAAGCAGCTTCAGCGTGTCCACATTGGGGACGGTTTCTCCGTTTTCCCAGCGGGACACTGCCTGCCTTGTGACAAAAATTTTCTCCGCCAGCTCGTCCTGCGACAGACCACGTCTGGTTCTCAATTCATGGATGATTTCCTTTGTTTCCAATTGAATCCCTCCTTGATGAGACTGTAGCACACAAAGGCGTTGCAGACAAGTAACGGGCAGTTGCACTTTGGGGAATCAGGAGACACAAAAAACAGCCGCCAGAAAAATCCGGCGGCTGTTTCTGATTAGGGAGAACCGCGCCCTTTGGAGCACGGTTCATTTTGTTCTTCTTCAGGCTTCGGTGGAAGCGGCTTCCACGGTGACGCTCTGATCCTGCATTTCCTTTTCGGCGATCAGGTCTTCGATGGTCTCCTTGGTGCGCATCAGGTCTTCCACGGACATGGTCTCGAAACCGGCGGCGGGAGACTTCACGTTCACGCCGTGGCGGCGCAGGAAATCGTCCACCTTGTCTTCGTTGTGCTTATAGGCGCAGAAACCGACCACGCTCACGCCCACACCGATCAGAATGCCCTTGACCAACGGATTGTTATTCAACATACAACCTTATCCTCCTTGTCGTTTGTTTCTTTCGGGAAAGTTAGCCTTTGTGCGCCATCATTTCCATGCCCTGACGGAACATGCTGCCTGCAAAGGCCAGTTCGCTTTCGCTGCCCGCCATGGGCGTGAGAGTGAGCTGATCTTTGCCGCGCTTGATCAGGTAGGGCTGCTCCCGGGGAGCCCGGGGGATCAGGTGACGACCAAAGGTGATAATCCACGCCAGCAGGCTGGCGCGCACCGCGCCGGGCTTGCCGACGGAATTGATGAGATAGACCACGGACATGACCTCCGGGTCGAAGCTGCCGCGCACATGGAGCTCCTGATAGCCATGCTCCACCACGGCGGCCAGCGTTGCGCCCGTGGACAGCCAGCGGGTGAACTGGGTCAGCGCCGAGCCCGTCAGGGACAGCGCGCCGTCCAGCCCGATGAAGAAAAGCGCCAGATAGCCGCTGGGGGCCATCGAAAAGCCCTTTTCCTCGCAATGCTTGATGTGCAGAAGCCCCGCGTCCGTCTGGGCGGCATAGGCCGCGCCGAGGCGGACGATGAGCTTTTCTTCACTGATCGCGTCAGGGTCGTATTCGCACAGCAGGGTGCGGATACGCGGGTTATACCGGCAGCTTAAGACCCCCGGGACGCGCCGGAAGGGTTCGTCCGATGCGACTGCCGTTTCAAACTGCAGCCGGAGCCGTCCCCGGATGGCGGACAGCACTTCCATATGAGAGGTTCCCTGTTCGATATGCATTATGCCCTCCCATCCCCGGGCTTCATGAACATCAGCCGCAGGGAGTTGGCCACCACCAGAATGGTGGAGGAATTGTGCAGAAGCGCGCTCATCATGACGGAAATACCGCTGGCCGCGCCCAGAATCAGGCCCACAGAGTTAATGGCGATGACCAGCGCAAAGTTCTGATGCACGATGCGCATGGTGGCGCGGGACAGCCGCCGCAGAGCGGGGATCATCATGGGGTCGTCCCGGTTGATGATGACGTCGCTGGTTTCCATGGCAATGTCCGTGGACTTGCTGCCCATGGAGATGCCCACGTCGGCGTAGGCCAGCGCTGGAGCGTCGTTGATGCCGTCGCCCACCATGACCACGCCGTTGCCCTGCACCTGCAGCTTCAGCACGGCCTCGGCCTTCTGCTCCGGCAGCAGCTGGGCGCGATAGCCATCCGCGCCGACCTGCTCGGCCACCGTCCGGGCCTGCGACTCCATGTCGCCGGTCAGCAGCTCGATGTCGCCCACGCCGTCGTAGCGCAGGCTGTTGATGGCCCGGCGCACGTTCTCCCGGGGGCTGTCCATGGCGTAAAGCACGGCCACGATCTCGCTGCCTACGCCCACATAGTTGGGGATAGCGCCCGTTTCGCCGGGCAGGGGAGCGGCGGCCTTCACACCGTTTTCCCGCATGTATTCGATATTGCCCACGCGGACGGTCTTTTTGCCCGCCAACGTGCGGCTGCCGCGGGACACCTCCGTCACCACGTCGCCGTGCGCCTTGGGGGACGCGCCCAGCTCCCGACCGTAGCGCATGATAGCTCCGGCCAACGGATGGGTGCTGGTCTCTTCCGCCGCCATGGCGTAGGAGAGCACTTCTTTCTCGCTCATGCCCTCTTTGAGGACAACGGCGGAAACGATCCTCGGCCGGCCCTCGGTAATGGTGCCGGTCTTGTCCAGCAGCACCGTGTTGGCGCTGCTCATCTGCTCGATGAACGTGCCGCCCTTGATGAGCACGCCCTGCTTCACCGCCGTGTTGATGGCCGCGGAGAAGGCCGTTGCCGTGGACAGCTTGATGCCGCAGGAGTAGTCGATGACCAGCATCTTCAGCGCCTTCTGGGGGTTCTTCGTCACCAGCCACACCGACAGGCAGAGCAGGAAGTTCAGCGGCACCAGATAGTTGGAGAATTTGTCCGCGTAGCGCTGGATGGGCGCTTTTTTCAGTTCGCTGGCCTCCACCATGCCCACGATGCGGGAAATGACGGTCTGGTCGCCGACCTTGGCGGCCTGCACGTGAATGTTGCCGCTCTTGACCACCGTGCCGGCGAATACTTCGTCGCCTTCCCGCTTCTCCACGGGCACAAATTCGCCCGTAATGGGGCTCTGGTCTACCACTGCCGCGCCGTAGACGACTTTGCCGTCTACCGAGATCTTTTCGCCCGTGTGAACCGCCACCGTGTCGCCGAGGCTAATCTGGTTCATGGGCTTGCGCTCCAGCTTGCCGTCAGGCATGACCTTCCACGCGTCGCCCTCGTCGGCGGAGAGCATCTTTTTGATGGAGGAACGGGTACGCTCGATGGTGTAGGAGGTCATCAGTTCCGCCAGATCGGACAGCGCCAGGATCATCAGCGCCGAGTGAGCGTTGCCCAGCAGCAGACTGGCCACGATGGACGTGACCGTCAGAAAATCCGCGTTGGGGCGCAGATCCCGGCGCAGCCCTTCCCACGCGCTTTTCGCCATGGGGGCGGACAGCCCCAGACTGGCAAGGGCTTCCAGTGAAGTGAAGTTCGCCAGCGCGCCGCCCATCAAAGGCGCGGTCAGCAGGGTGTTGCCCAGCACCAGCGCCCCGGCGTTCACGGCCAGCCGCTTGGCCAGACGGGAAGTGGTCATGGGCGTTTCCGCCGCTTCCTCACCGCTTTCAGCGTGGAGCTGGCGCAAGGCCGCCATGCTGTGACGGGCCAGTACCAGATCGGCCTGCTCGGACAGTTCGGCGGACTCCACCATGCCGCGGTCATACTGCAAAAGGATGCCGCCGGTGCAGACGGTCACCCGCGCCAGCTGCACGCCGGGAATGGAAGCCAGCTCCGCGGCAATAGCCGGGCTTTCTTCCTTTAGATAACGGAGCCCCTCCGCGGTCAGCCGTAACCGTCCCGGCAGACTGTGGGCCACGCGCGTTTTCATAAAATCTTCCTGATGTTCTTTCCGAAGCATATTATCCCTTCTTTTGCTGCGGGAGCCGCAGGATCAGCCGCTGACGGACGATCTCTTCCAGCTCCTTTTCGCCGGCGTTCTGCCAGACGTCTTCTTTCGAAATGCAAATGCCCTCGTCTACCACGATATCCACCCAGCGCAGAATGGCGCGGGTGTTGGTCACAGCCGCGTCATAGCGGATGAGCACCGTTCCGATGCGGGGATTGACCTCCGCCCCCGATACGCCGGGCAGCAGCTGAAGCACGTCCTGAATATAGTGGAGATAGGGCAGCGCCTCTTTGGGCAGCAGATGATATTTGGAAAAACTGATCCGCAGCCGCCCCGGCAGGTCGCATTCCACCTTGGGGTGCAGGCACAGCCGCAGGAAGCTTTCTTCCATTTTATTCACTGCTTTGCGCTCCAAACAGCTTGGAGGCCCACCACAGCAGCGTCATGGCTCCTGGCGCGGCCCAGCCGTATTTCGTCTTGCTGCGCAGGGCAGCCACGGTCAGCGCGCCAGCGGTCAGCGTCTTCGCGTCCAGCAGACCGTCCGTCGCGTCCAGAATCCCCTGATCAACAGCGTTCAGCAGCAGCTTGATCCCTTCCTGCACCTTGCTGGCGGGGGCGGTCTTGACCTTGCCATCCAGCCCCATCAGCTTCATCATGGCGCCCAGCACCACGGGAGCCTGCACCTTGGACTCGTCATAGCAGATCAGGACGCTGCCGGTTCGGGGCTCCGCCTTCACATGATGAATCACGCCCGTGCTTTCCAGCTGCTGAACCATTTGCCCGGTCAAGGCGGGCTCCTGCGTTACGGCGGGCACATACAGCCGCATCCGTCCCGGAAGGCTGGAGCGGACTTCGGCCACCCCGCGGAAAGAGGGGAGTTTCATCAAATTGTGTTTGGGAGGCTTGGGCAGGAGCACCGCAGCGCCCGCAGCCAACGCCGCCCATCCGATGGCATTCACATGAATCCCTCCTGAAATGTGAAACGTTTTCCGTAAAATTAGCCTATGCTAACTTTACGGTCTAAATCAAGGCAAAGGGTTCCTTTGCCGTTTCCTATTTTATCACGGCGCGTTTTTTTGTCAATATTTTTGCTTTTGGTACACAGGATTTTGGCAAAGGAAAAAGCGGCTCCCGAAACCCGGGAACCGCTGGAAGGATAGGACTCAACAGTCGGATGCTCACGCTTCTTTTTGGAGATCCAGCCGGACGATCTGCATTTTCATCATGCCGTCGCCCAAGCGGGCTAAAAAGCGGAAGAAACCGCTGACGGACGGGTCTTTCAGGTCGTGATAGCCCAGCATGTAGCCCCGGCTGGAAACGGCCAGCCGAGCTGACCACCGGGAAAGCTCTGCCTTCGCGTCCGAGACGGAGAAATAGGCGCCCACGTCCTGAATGTCGGCACTTTTGATCCACGTTTTCAGCATCAGCCGAACGGCCTTCTTTCCCGCTGCGTCAAACACCAGCCTGCCGCCGGGGAACACGTCCGCCATGGCCGTGAACAGCGCCCGAACCTGCTCGTTCAGAAAATAATAGAACACGCCAGCAGCGAAGAAGACCGCGCCGCCGGCAGCGTCAATGCGGTCAAACCACGAAAGGTCGTTCAGGCCACAGGCGATGTTTTCCTCCCGCTCCCCGGCGGGAAGCAGCTGGTTCCGCACGGCGATCACGTCGGGAAAGTCCAGATTGTAGAGCCTGCAGGAGCCGTTGTCACAGGCGCGGCCCGTAGCGTCCAGACCGCAGCCCAGATTGATTACCGCCGCGTTGGGGTGGGTTTTCAGATAGTCCCGCACCTCCCATGCCAGATCGTTCTGCCGCATGGCCGCTTCCAGAAAGCCAAACTGATGCATGACGCTCCGGGAATTCTTCTCCAGCTCCGAAAAGTCATAGTCGATCTGCTCCATCAGGCGAAGGGCATTTTCATCCCGGAAAAGCCCCGGATATTTTTCTGAACACATTTTCCGTCCGTAGAGCGGAATGACCAGCGTTTCCTGAACGGTGTTTTTCTGAATCGGATATTTCATCGGTTCCTCCTGTAGCCTGCTTCATCCCGGTATTCGGGGTGGTCTTTCAAATAGGGATCCCGGTCGCCGCAGATGGTGTAGTCGCACCGGCAGCCGTTGGCACAGGTGGTTTTGCGCACCAGCCGGGCGTGAATCAGCTCCATGCCAACAAAATCCGGGTTGCACAGGGCGGGCATGACCTCCGAGAGCCCGTGTTTTTGCGCAAATTCCGCAGTGGGGCAGTGGGTAAACTCATAATAGATGGGCTTGCCCGGCTCAAAGGGAGCCAGGTTCATCTGATAATCGCCCCATTTGTCGCACTGCTTTTTGGCGTTCTGAAAAGCACGGTACATCAATTTCTGGAAAATCGGCTTGTTGCAGTCCACGAACTTCATCTTTCGGAAGGCCGGCAGAAACAGATTGGCCTCCATTTCTTCGATCTCCGCCAGATCGGTCGCAGATTTGCAGATGACGTAGTAGGCCATCAGGGCGATGCAGTCGTAAGTACCGCCCGCGCCGTTATGGAAGTTCTTGCTGCCGCCCAGATCGGTGCGCCAGTCGGAGAGAAAGTCCACATACTGCCGCTGCACCCGCTCCCAAACGGCCTCCCGCTCTTCGGGAGCGTAATGCCGGGCAATTTTTTCCAGAATTTCTTTCTTGCAGCGTTTGGTGTAGAGAACGTGGCAGCTGCGGTCAAAAACCAGCTCGTTGTCCTTCATGGATTCAGGTTCTCCTTTTCAGATTTACCGGCCAACACCTGGCAGAAAACCGCTGCGGGCCTTTTCCTCGGTGTCGTCCGACTCGTCGTAAGCGTCGTAGGGGGCATTGGGGTCATGGACGCGTTTTTTAAAGGGAGAGCACAGCTTGTCCTTATGGGCAAACGCAAAGTCAAAATTGTCCGTCCAGCCGGTATGGCCGGTGAGGAAAATGGGCTTCAGCCCCCGTTCCATCAACTTCGCTTCCAGCGCCGCCAGTGAACGGACGGCCAGACGGTTGTCTTCCGCCAGCGCCGAAATGAAGCTGTAGCCGCCGTCCGCCCCGAACCACAGGGTATCGCCGGTGAAAAGGTACTTCCCATCGATCAGATACACCATGTGTCCCCAGGTGTGGCCGGGCACCAGAAAGCATTCGACCTGAATGCTGTCCAGCTCAAAGACCTGCCTGTCCCGGAGCAGCACTTTTTCGTTGGGGATGGTCACCTGCGGCAGTTTATAGAGATGATAGATCACCTTACGGCGAACTTCGCCGGTCAAATAGCGGTTTTCGGTCTCGCCGACATACAGCGTGGCGTTTCGGAAAAGCCCGGGGCTGTCGGCCTCCACCGCGCCCACGTGGTCGGTGTCCTGATGGGTGATGAGAATATGGCGGATGCTGCCGGGGTCGATGCCCAGCCAGCCCATTTTTTCTTCCAGACGGTCGTAGTTATAGCCCGCGTCGATCATCAACGTGGCGTCGCCCTTGCGGTAAAAGAAGATATTCGCCACCCACTCCCGCACGCAGGCGACGTGCTCGTCTACCCAGCCGGTGTTCAGGGGCTTGAAGATCTCCTTGCCGCGGTACATCTTGCTCATTTCTTTTTTCTGAAATTCCGTTGCCTGTTTGGACATGATCTTCCCTCACTTCTGTGCTGTGATGCAAAGCCATCCTCTGGCGTTTTGATGAATTTGGAGCTGACGAAACCCGCTTTCTTCCAGCAGGGCTTTCAGCTGCCCGGCCCGATAAATTTTCATGCCGCCGATCCGTTTTTCCCATTGCTCCCCCTGATCGTTGCCGCCGCATTCGTTGCAGATCAGGAACGTGCCGCCGGGCGTTAACAGCCGCCAAATTTCCCGGAAACAGGCGAGCAGGTCGGGCCAAAAGTAGACGGTCTCAAAGGCCGTGACCAGATCGAAGACCTCCGCCGGAAAGGGCAGCGTCGCCACACTGGCATGCACCACCTGACAGCGGCCCTCTTCGATGGCACGGCGGTTCACCTTTTGGGATTTTTCCACGCTGACGGCGGAATAGTCCGCTCCGGTGACATGGCAGCCGGGGCAGCATTTTAGCAGCTTTTTCAGATTGGCCCCGCCGCCGCATCCGCAGTCCAGCGCCTTTTGGAAGGCCGCCGGCCCAAAGGAAAGCCCCCAGTCCGCCAGCGCCCGATGGCCCAGATTCATGGCGGCGACCATGACCTTCCCGCCGAAACCCATGGGTTTGCGGGTGTTGTCGAAAAACGGCATTTTGCTTCCTCCTTCGTGAACTGGAAATAGTACGAAATTAGTTTTAACTAACTATACTTTTTTGAAAAACTGCCTTTCGGCAGCGCAGTTTCAAGATCACCATTTGTATTTTAGCATGGCGGACGGCGAAAATCAATCGGGCAAGGCGGAAAATCGCGTTGGGGAAAGGGAAAAACATGTCACTTTCCGCCATTGCTCCGCCTGATCTGTCATGAAAGCAAAACCTTGCGGCGCTTGAGGTTTTTTGCAACATGTCTGCTTGACAGTGCCGGAAGCTCATAGTAAAATAGTACGTTGTATTATGACTTACCCTATTCAGGCAAGGAAGAGAGGGAACAAGCCTTCATGACTCCCGAAACACTGGCTCCCGAAGCAATGGAGCAGATCTTGAAACGGCGCACCTTCGCCATTATCAGCCACCCGGACGCAGGTAAAACCACCCTGACCGAAAAGCTGCTGCTCTACGGCGGGGCGATCCGTCAGGCCGGCAGCGTGAAGGCGCGCAAGGCCGAGCGCCACGCCACCAGCGACTGGATGGACATCGAAAAGCAGCGCGGCATCAGCGTGACCTCCAGCGCCATGCAGTTCGAATACGACGGCTTCCGCATCAATATTCTGGACACCCCCGGCCATCAGGACTTCAGCGAGGACACCTACCGCGTGCTGGTCGCCGCCGACGCGGCGGTCATGCTGATCGACGCAGCCAAGGGCGTGGAGGAACAGACCATCAAGCTGTTCAAGGTCTGCCGGATGCGGAATATTCCCATCTTCACCTTTGTCAACAAGATGGACCGGGCCTCGAAGGATCCCTTCGCCCTGATGGAAGAACTGGAAAACGTGCTGGGCATCCGTTCCTGCCCCATGAACTGGCCCATCGGCGTGGACGGAGATTTTCAGGGCGTTTACCAGCGCAATACCGGCCATGTGCTGCTGTATTCCGGCGGCAATCACGGCATGAGCATGGCGGACGAGCTTTCCGTTCCGCTGGACAGCCCCGAAGCCGAAAAAGCGCTGGAGAAGCACTACCGCGACCGTCTGCGGGACGAGATCGAGCTTCTGGACGAAGCGGGCGATCCCTTTGACAAGGAAGCGGTGCTATCCGGCAAGCTGACCCCGCTGTTTTTCGGCTCGGCAGTGACGAATTTCGGCGTGGAGCCGTTTTTGGAGGCGTTTTTGGCGATCACGCCCCCTCCCTTGCCCCGGGAGGCGGATATCGGTCTGGTGGAGCCCACCGCGCCCTACTTCAGCGGCTTTATTTTCAAGATTCAGGCCAATATGAACCCGGCCCACCGGGACCGGCTGGCGTTCCTGCGCATTGTGAGCGGCGAGTTCGAAAAGGGGATGACGGTCTATCATTCCGGCACGGACAAGCCCATGCAGCTCAAGCAGCCCCAGCAGTTCATGGCCGACGAGCGCGAATCCGTCGAAAAAGCCTATGCGGGCGACATCATCGGTCTGTTCGACCCCGGATGCTTCCGCTTGGGCGACAGCCTTTCCACGGGGCCGAAGCTGCATTTTGCCTCCATTCCGGTCTTTGCGCCCGAGCATTTCGCGCGGGTACGGCCGGAGGACAGCATGAAGCGCAAGCAGTTCCAGAAGGGCATTTACCAGCTGGCCGAGGAGGGCGCCATTCAGACCTTCCGCCGCACGGAAACGGGCCGGGAGGAATTTTTGGTGGGCGTGGTCGGCGTTCTGCAGTTTGAAGTATTGGAGCACCGCCTCAAGACGGAGTACGGCGTGACCATGTTGATGGATCGTCTGCCCTTCCGCTATGTGCGCTGGGTGGTGAAAACGCCAAAGCCGGTGGAAGACCTGAAGCTGACCTCTACCTCGGGCCGCGCCTACGACAGCGAGGGCCGGGACGTTCTTCTTTTCGAGAACGAATGGTCCATCCGTCTGGCGCAGGAAAACAACGAAGGTCTCGAGCTTGCCGAAACCGCCAGCCGTCAGCAGGGCTAAAGCCCTGCACCCCGGACTGCGCGGCGGAGCCGCACAGGGGCGTAGGGAGACATGCGGCTTGGCCGGGGTTTTACCGCCGTGGCACGACAGGTGCCACGGCTCG
>ERZ827168.2839-NODE-2839-length-19019-cov-5.639528_pt1 | contig 19019 bp, 16 predicted proteins | sample MGYA00519868_ERZ827168 | MGnify/ENA primary metagenome ERZ827168 (study PRJEB31778, sample SAMEA3449271) | human gut metagenome | biome: human gut; feature: human-associated habitat; material: faeces | place: United Kingdom | collected 2010/2012 ...
AAAATGCAATGTGGTCGGCGCGGCGCACAACACAGCCCTCCGGTGTGCGGGCCCAGGCGCCGGTCGTGTGGGTCACAATGCCGTTGCGCACCTCCCAGGTCAAGTTGAGGCCCCTGCCGTCTTTTTCCAGGAAATCCACCACCCGCAGGCTTTGGCGGTAATGGGTAAAGCCGCCGGGGCACAGGCGGTTCAGCGCGCGCTCCCCCGCGTGGCCAAAGGGGGTATGACCCAGGTCGTGGCCCAGGGCGATGGCCTCGGTCAGATCCTCGTTCAGCCGCAGGGCGCGAGCGATGGTGCGGGCGATCTGCGCGACCTCCAGCGTGTGGGTCAGCCGGGTGCGGTAATGGTCCCCCTCGGGCGAAAGAAAGACTTGGGTCTTCTGCTTCAGGCGGCGGAACGCCTTGCAGTGGATAATGCGGTCGCGGTCCCGCTGGTAGCACGGGCGGATGGGGTCCTCGTCCTCCGGGCGGCGGCGGCCCCGGGTGGATTGGCTCAGGGTGGCGTAGCGGCTCAGGGTCTGGCGCTCGATCGCCTGGGTCTCTTCGCGGATGGTCATGGTCAGCAGCCCCCTTTCCGGCTTATGGCAGCCCTGCTTTTGCGCCGTTCTGCAGCTGCGGCGCACGGGGGCAGTTCTGCCTTATTTTTCCCTCTATATATAAATACGATAAAACTTGGCGAAATACTCTTTTTTTATGCGGAATTTTTTGAAAAAATTCAAAGTCGGTTCTGCGGAAGGGGGGGCAAGCCCCTCTCCCTACAATACCACCTTGCATGAGGCTGTAGGGGCCGATGACGAGCATCGGCCCCTACAAAAAGGCATAGAGGAATCCAGGCCCTGAAAAGCCGCAGCAAAAATCAAAACGGTGCGTACATCGCTGCCGAAACGGTGACTTCGGCGCTGCCGCGGGTCAGTTCGGTCAGCTTGGCACACAGGGGGCCTTCCTCCCCGGCAGGCATCCGCCAAAGCAGGGTAACGGCATCGTCAAACACGGGCTCCTCCGGCTTGGCCCCGGCCGTAGCGATAATGCGCTGGGCCTGCTCGAACTGGGCGTAGGGCACCCGCAGGCGGCAGTCCACCACCAGCCGCATGCTGACAAGTTCTGCATTTTGCAGTGCGCCGCCGGCCGCCGCCGTGTAGGCGCGCACCAGGCCGCCGGTGCCCAGCAGGATCCCGCCGAAATACCGCGTGACGACTACGATCACGTCCGACACGCCCGCGTGGCCGATGGTCTCCAGCACCGGGGTGCCGGCCGTCTTGGCGGGTTCACCGTCGTCGGAGTAGCGGGTGCGGCCGTTTTGCAGCACATAGGCGTAGACGTTATGCCGCGCGGTGCGGTTGGCGGCGCGCACGGCGTTCAGCACAGCCAGAGCCTTTTCCTCGGTATCGGCAAAGGCGGCGGTGGCGATAAAGCGGCTGCGCTTTTCCTCGTACGTAAAGGTCGAGGTCCCCCGCAGGGTCTTGTAATCAGGCATGGCGGCTCCCTTTCGATTACACATCAAAAAACCCCAGATGTCGCCATCTGGGGTCAAAAGCTTTGGAAAAATTACTTGCCGGACTTGGCAAAACGGCGCTTGAAACGCTCGACGCGGCCACCGGTATCGACCAGCTTCTGCTTGCCGGTGTAGAAGGGATGGCACTTGCTGCAAACTTCGACGTGGATCTCCGGCTTGGTGTCACGGGTGTGAATCACGTTGCCGCAGGCGCAAGTGATGGTGCAGTCCACATAGTTCGGATGGATGCCCTGCTTCATGGTATTTTCACCTCTTTCTCGATTATGATAACGGGAGCCATACTTGATATATGTGCTCATCACAATCTCCGAATTGCGGCTACCAGCGCCCACCATCCTGTGCGGGCGGAGCAGCCATCTGAACGATTGCTGAAATATTATAGCGGATTTTTGGGGCGATGTCAAGTATTTTTTTGTGTTGACTTACAGGCTCTTTCCCCCGGTGCACACGGTGCGGGCGTCCCATTTTAAATCACTGCCATTATAAATGGAAAAGGTGTACTGCACGGCGGGGGTGCCGTCCACGCTGCCGGTGGCGGTGATGGTGCCGTTGTTGTTGGCATACGCCCAGGTGTAGGCGGGCGTTTCGGGCAGGTCGTCGGCGGTGGCGGTGGTGCCGGGCCAATCGATGGCAAAAAAGCGGGCGTTACTGCTCCAATCGTCCTCGGCGGTAAAGTCGATGGTCAGCAATCGGTTGGCCTGTTCCGCCGTAAAGCCCAGCAGGTTGGGGCCGTAGTCCCGGCTGCGGGCGGCGAGGTAATAGGCCGTCTGCTCCTCGGTCCAGTCGGCAGGGGCGGCAAAATCGGTGATGCCCGCCGCGGCCAGGGCGCGGCACTGGTGCACCAGCATCGTGTGCTGCCACTCGTTCAAGTTCAACTCGCGGGCCTCGTCGCTCAGTTCCGGGATGGCGGCGGTGCTGTCGGTACTGTACCAGCCGCTGATGGCCTCGCAGGGCCGGGCGTCGTCCACCGGGGTAAACACGTAGATGCTGTTGGTGCCGTCGGGGTACTGGGTGCCGCCGTAGTCAGCCTCGGGCGAGTAGACGACATAGAAGCTGACCTTGACCAGAAAGGCCTCACCATCGTCGATTTTGGTGCGGTAGTCCGTGCCGCTGCCGGCGTCGGTATTGTCCAGCAGGTCGGCGGCCTCCTCGTCATCGGCAGGGTCGACCACGCCGGACATGCCCACGCGGGTGGTGATATAGCGGATGGCGTTCTCGTCCAGTACCGTCTGCCAGTAGTTGGCCGCGCGCTCGGCCGCTACCGCCAATTGCGTCAGGTATTCCGGGTCAAACGGTTCACGGCGGTTGGCGTCCAGCGTGGTGGATGTTGCCGAGGATTCCGGTTCCGGCGTGGGTCCGGCGGCAGATTCCGAGGCAGGTGCGGCGCACCCAGCCAGCACCCCGGCGCAAAGCAGCACTGCCGCCAAACCGGCGGCACGGCGGGAAATGGCAGACATAGACAAGCCTCCTTCTTGATGCGATTTATATAATAGGTATACTTTTATTGTAATGTACCACCGGCAAAAGTCAACGGTGTGCGGCAGATTTTACAACTATTTCTAAAATGTTTCCAAATGGGCCTACACATGCGGCAAGCGCACGGGCGGATACATAAAAAGGCTCCCCTTCGAGGGGAGCTCCCCCGCCGCCAGGCGGGTGAGGGGTGGCTACTTTAGCGTGTGGCCTTACGGGAGCCACCCCTCAGTCAGCTTCGCTGACAGCTCCCCTCAAGGGGAGCCTTTTATTTAACTTTTACGCCAGCAGCGGCTTGCAGGCTTCGGCCAGCTTTTCCTTCTGGGCTTCGGCCTCGGCCAGGTCTTTGCCCTTGGTGGTGAAGTAGGTCTTGATCTTCGGCTCGGTGCCGGAGGGGCGCACCACCACGGTGGCGCCGCTTTCCAGCGTGTAGATCAGCACGTTGGCGGCGGGCAGGCCGGTCTCCTCGGGCTTCTTGTAGTCCACGACCTTGACGACCTTGTCACCGGCAAAGTCCTTCGGCGGGTTGTCGCGCAGGTTCTGCATGATGTCGGCCATCTTGTCCATGCCGGACAGGCCCGGGAACTCGAAGCTGTCGACCTTGTTCAGGTAGCGGCCGTATTCAGCGTAGATACGCTCCAGTTCTTCCTTGATGGAGGAGCCCTTGGCGCGGTAGTAGGCGGCCATCTCGCAGATCAGCATGGAGCCGATGATGGCGTCCTTGTCGCGGACATAGGGGCCAGCCAGGTAGCCGTAGCTCTCCTCAAAACCAAAGATGAAGCGGTCAACCTCACCGGCAGCTTCCAGCTTGGCGATCTGGTCGCCGATCCACTTGAAGCCGGTCAGGACGTTGCGGCACTCGACGCCGTAATGCTCAGCGACCTTGTCAGCCAGCGGCGTGGAGACGATGGACTTGCACATGACAGGGTTCTTCGGCATGGTACCCTGCTCGATACGGCCTGCACAGATGTAGTCCAGCAGCAGAACGCCGACTTCGTTGCCGGAGAGCAGCTCATAGCTGCCATCCTTGCACTTGACGGCGATGCCCACGCGGTCTGCGTCAGGGTCGGTAGCCAGCATCAGATCAGCGCCGGACTTCTCGGCCAGCTCCAGACCCAGGCGCAGAGCCTCAAAAATTTCGGGGTTGGGGTACGGGCAGGTCGGGAAGTTGCCGTCGGGATCCTTCTGCTCGGGCACGATGGTGATATTGGTGATGCCGATGTCGCCCAGGACATGGGTGACGGGCACAAGGCCGGAGCCGTTCAGCGGGCTGTAGACCAGCTTGAGACCGGCAGTCTTGCAGATGCCCGGGCGGATGGAGCGAGCCTCGATGGCGGCATAGAGGGCGTTGATGCAGTCCTCGCCGACATACTCGATCAGCCCCTGAGCCAAACCATCCTCAAAGGAAATGAGCTTGGCCCCGGTCAGGATATCCGTCTTTTGGATCTCGGCGTAGACGATGTCGGCGGCCTCATCGGTCATCTGGCAGCCGTCCGGGCCGTAGGCCTTGTAGCCGTTGTACTTGGCGGGGTTGTGGCTGGCCGTGACCATGATGCCCGCGTTGCAGTTGTAGTAGCGGGTGGCAAAGCTCAGCGCGGGAACCGGCATAAGGGCCTTGTAGATGCGGACCTTGATACCGTTGGCGGCCAGCACCTCGGCAGCGGTCTTGGCGAACAGGTTGCTCTTGATGCGGCTGTCATAGCTGATGGCAACGGTCTGGCTGCCGCCCTGGGTCTTGACCCAGTTGGCAAGACCCTGGGTGGCCTGGCGGACAACGTAAATATTCATGCGGTTGGTGCCTGCGCCGATGACGCCGCGCAGACCGGCGGTGCCGAATTTCAGGGCTACGGCAAAGCGGTCCTGGATGGCGGCATCGTCGCCCTTGACGCTTTCCAACTCAGGTTTCAAGTCGGCGTCGTCCAGCTCTGCGGCGAGCCAGCGCTCATACATATCTTGATACATAAGTAAAACACCTTCACTTTCCATAGGAAATACTAACTTAGGTATACTCTAAATATACCAACTTTGCCGTACTCTGTCAATCGAATTTTGTTTATTTTTGCCTGATTTTTACAGTTTCTTTCGCCTTTTGCCCTTGCCAAACGGCGTTTTCCAGTGTATAGTGAAGGTATCTGCTCTGCACATCGATGATTATATCCAAGGAAAGCCGTGGACCCATATGAAACATACGCCTGAACTCATCGTCATGCTGACCCACAACGACGTCACTGTGCCCGATGCCGCCGCAGTCTTTGCCCGGTGTCAGCACACCCGCGCCCGGTATTGGGGCTTTAAAGAGGAAGGGCTTCCCTTCGCCGAGATGCAGGCCCTGTTTGCCCGGATGAAAGCCTGCGGCAAGACAACCTGTTTGGAGGTCGTCGCCTACACCGAGCCAAAATGCCTGCGCGGGGCCGAAATGGCCGCTGCCTGCGGGTGTGATATCCTGATGGGTACGGTCTACTCTGACGCCGTCCATGCTTATTGCCGCGCCCATGGGCTGCGGTATATGCCCTTCGTTGGGCAAATTTCTGGCCGTCCCTCTATCCTGCACGGCACCCCGGCGGGGATGATCTGCGAGGCCGAGGGCTATTTAGCCAAGGGCGTGGACGGCATTGATCTGCTGGGCTACCGCTATACCGGCGACGCGGCGGCGCTGAACCGTGCGTTCATCGCGGCGGTCCATGCGCCGATCTGCCTGGCGGGCAGTGTGAACAGCTTTGCCCGGTTGGATGAAATCAAAGCTGCCGGGGCCGCGTATTTCACCATCGGCAGTGCCTTTTTTGCGCACGCTTTTGGCGGGGATATCGCCGACCAGATCAACACCGTCTGCGACTATATGGAGGCCCCGCATGCTTGAGCGTTGGTACCCCACGGCCCATGTTCCCAGCGTATTTGCCATCGACTATGAAAAGCTGGCCGCGCTGGGCTACAAAGGCATTCTGTTTGACATTGACAACACGCTTGTCCACCACGGCGACGATTCCACGCCCGAGGTGGACGCGCTGTTCCGCCATATCCACAGCCTGGGGCTGAAAACACTGCTGCTCTCCGACAATTCTGCCGCGCGCATCGAGCGATTCAACCGCAATATCCGCACGCTTTTTATTGCCGAGGCGGGCAAGCCCGACCCCGCTGCCTACCGCCGGGCCTGCGCCATGCTGGGCCTGCCGCCCGAGCAGGTCGTCTGCGTCGGCGACCAGGTGTTCCGGGATATCCGCGGCGCGAACCGCGCCGGGCTGGACAGCATCCTGGTGGATTTCATCCGGCTGCCCGGCGAGACGCACTATGGCAAAAAGCGTGCGCTGGAAAAAGCCATCCTCTGGTTTTACCACCGTGACCCGCGCCGCCGGGGCCGTCTGGACGGCATAGGAAAGTGAGGCAGCTTCATGTTCTGCGATATCAGCCCGACCTGTTACAAAATTGCGCTGCAAAAGGAAATCTGCAAGCGCCATATCAAGAATTTTTTCGCACAGGAAAACTATGCCGACACGCAGGATACCGCGCCTCTGCCCTGCATAGTGGCGCAGTACAGTTCGCACCTCATCAAGCGCGGCAAGGGCATCGACCCAGTCTTGCAGGAGAACAAGGCCGTCAACATCCGCCTTGCCAATGAAAGGCTCAACGGCATTCTCATCCGCCCGGGCGAGACGTTTTCCTTCTGGCATCGGGTGGGCAAGACGACCAAGCGCAAGGGCTACCGGGATGGGCGGATTTTGGTGCGTAATCATATTCTGCCGGGCATCGGCGGCGGGCTGTGCAACCTGGCAAACACGATTCACCGCGTTGTGCTGGTAAGCCCTCTGACCGTGACCGAGTTCCACAAGCACTCCGACGCGCTGGCCCCCGACGAGGGGCCGCGGGTGCCGTTCAGTTCCGGCACGTCGGTGTTTTACAATAACGGCGACTACCGTTTTAAAAATGAGACGGACCAGACGTTCCAGCTGCTGTTGTGGTGCGATGAGGACAACCTCTACGCCGAGCTGCGCTGTGAGCGCCCCCTGCCCTGCCGCTACCGCATTGTGGAGGAAGGGCACCACTTCCAAAAAGAGGGCGGCAAATATTACCGTGTGTCGAAGATTTACAAGGAGACACTGGACGCACAGACCGGGCAGCTGCTGCACCGGGAGCTTGTGCTGGACAACCATTCCGAAGTCATGTATGACCCCGCGCTGATTCCCGGCGTGGAAAAACTGTAAAGGGAGCCGCCTATGTATGCAAAAGTGACAAGCCTCGGCGTGACCGGGTTAGCCGGGTACATCGTGCAGGTGGAGGCCGATCTGTCCGGCGGGCTGCCGCAGTTCAATCTGGTGGGCCTGCCGGATTCGGCGGTGAAGGAGAGCAGCGAGCGGGTGCGCAGTGCCATCAAGAACCTGCACTACGAGTGGCCCGCCAGCCGTATTACCATCAACCTGGCCCCCGCCGACGTGCGCAAGACCGGGCCGGTATACGACCTGCCGGTGTTCGTGGGCATTCTGGCCGCGCAGGGCAAGCTGCCCGTCCCCGGCGGCGAACGGGCGTTTTTAGGGGAGCTGGGCCTGGACGGCACATTGCGCCCCGTGACCGGCGTTCTGCCCATGGCGATGGCCGCTGTGCAGAACGGCGTGAAGGAGCTGTTTCTGCCCGCCGAGAACGCTGCCGAAGCCGCTGTGGCCGAAGGGTTGACCGTCTACCCTGCCCGCAGTGCCCAGGATGTTGTGCTGCACCTGTGCGGCGCGGATCCCATCACTCCGGCCACGCCGGAAGGGTACGATGAGAACGGCGTCTGGCTGGGGCCGGATATGGCCGATGTGCGCGGGCAGAGCGAGGCCCGCCGGGCGATGGAGGTTGCCGCCGCAGGTGGGCACAACCTGCTGTTGGTCGGCCCGCCGGGTACCGGTAAGTCCATGCTGGCAAAACGGTTGCCGGGCATTCTGCCGCCGCTGACCTATGAGGAAGCGTTGGAAACGAGCGCGATTTATTCGGTGGCCGGGCTTTTGCGCGGCGGCGCGGGACTGGTCAGGGAAAGGCCGTTCCGCAGCCCGCACCACAGTGTCAGTTCCACCGCCATCGTGGGCGGCGGGTCTGTGCCCCGCCCCGGCGAGGTGAGCCTGGCCCACAACGGTGTGCTGTTTTTGGATGAGCTGCCGGAGTTTGCCCGCGACACGCTGGAGGTGTTGCGCCAGCCGTTGGAGGATGGCAAAGTCACGGTCAGCCGCGTGCATGGGTCGGCATCCTACCCCTGTAAGTTTATGCTGGTGGCCGCCATGAACCCCTGCAAGTGCGGCTACTTAGGCCACCCGACGCGGGAGTGTACCTGCACGCCCAGTGCCGTGGATGCCTACCGGCGGCGCATTTCGGGGCCGCTGCTGGATCGTATCGACCTGCACGTCGAAGCGCTCCCGGTGGAATATGACGATTTGGCGTCGGAGTTAGGCGGCGAGCCGAGTGCCGACATACGCGCCCGGGTCATGGCCGCCCGCGCCTTGCAGCGGGAGCGGTACAAGGCCCTTCGTGGCGTGCGCTGCAACGCGCAGCTGCCTTCCAGTGCGCTGCGCCGCTACTGCCGCATGACCCCCGCCGCCGAGAAAATTTTGCGCGGCGCATTTGAACGGCTGGGATACAGCGCCCGCGCCTATGACCGCATTTTGCGGGTAGCCCGCACCGTGGCCGATTTGGACGGAAGTGATGTTTTAGACGCCGCGCATCTGTCCGAGGCGCTGCAATACAGGAGTCTGGACAGGAAGTTTGGGATGAGGTAAAAAAAGTCGGCCTGCGGATTGCTTGGTGTGCAATCCGCAGGCCGACTTGTTCCTAGTACTCCCGGCATAGGCAGCGCCGCTTTGTAACGGTACTGCCTATGTTTATTTTTGCAGGATTTCCAGCAGTTTTGCAGCGCTTTTGTCCCAGCTGTATTTTTCCAGCAGGACGGCAGGGGCGGCGGCGGGCGGGGTGACGGCAGAAACATCGCCGGGGTTGGTGCTCAAATCAATATAGGCGGCGCAGTCGCCGTAGACTTCGCGCATACAGGGGGTATCGCTGACGATGATCTCAGGCGCACCGCAGGCGACGGCCTCCAACGGCGGGATACCGAACCCCTCGTAGAGCGTCGGGAAAAGGAACGCTTTGCAGTGGGCCATCAGCGCTTTGGCCTCACCGTCGGCGACATAGCCGAGGTAGAGCACGTTGGGCAGGTCGGCCAGCCCCAGGCGCTCGGCCTCGGCGGCCAGGCTACCGCCGCCCGCAATGGCAAATACCGCGTCGGGCTTTGCCTTGGCCGCGCGCAGCACCCAGGGGAAGTTTTTGTTTTTCAGCAGGTTCGCCATGCTGAAATAGTACGCACCCCTTTGCAGCTGCGGATGCTTGGCAAAAATGCCGTCATCGGGTGTCAGGCGCTGCATCTGTTGCCAGGCGTTGTAGACGACGTTCACTTTTTCCAGCGGCACACCGTAATATTTGTGAATTTCGGATTTGGAAAACTCCGACACCGTGATGATGCGCTCGGCCTTTTGGGCAATGCGGCGGTATTGCAGACAGTGCCAGGCGGCGCTCAGGCGGTCGCGGCCGGACGTATAAAAATCGCGCCGGGCACGGTAGCAGACATCGTGAATGACTGCAATGCCGCGGAAGCCGAACCATGGAATAATGTTGCACGTAGCAAGGCCCTTGGCTCCGCGCCGCTTTAAATATTCAGGGTAATCCAGCTGCTGCCAGGCAAGGCCCCGGCGGGTGCCGAAGGGCACGGCCCGGATGTTCTGGTAGGCCGGGGTGGTCACGCCCTGCGGGGTGACGATCTCCACAAAATCGGGCGGCACAATGCGATCCAGGGCGGCCAGCAACTCAATGGAATAGCGCTGGATGCCCGAGACGCGCTGAGCGAAAAAAGAGCCATCGACGGCCCAGATGGTGTTGGACATAGGGTACCTCGTTTATACATTATAGTGTGCGTCAGATGCGGGCAGAGCAGAGCCCCGCCCCTACACTGCAAATTGTTGTTTATAATGCAGGATTTTGTTGACGCTTTGGTCAAGGCGGGCTTCGGATATCGTGCCGTTTTGCACAGCGGCAAGGACAGCATCGTAGGCTTCCGGCAGGGAGTTTGGCATCAAAAGTACATCACACCCCGCCTGGATGGCCTGAATGGCAGCCTCTCCGGGAGTGTAGGCTTTTGTGATGGCGTCCATCGAAAGTGAGTCGGTGACGATCAGCGTGTTCTCTGCGTCGGGAATCATCGCAATCAGCTCCGCCGAGAGGGTCGCAGGGGTGTCGCTGCCGATCACGTTCGGCGCGGCGATGTGCCCCACCATGACAGCGTGCAGGCCGGTATCCGCCGCAAAGGGCAGCAGCTCGCAGTTTTCCAGTTCTTCGCGGGTCTTGTAGGTCACGGCCAAGTCGGTGTGGCTGTCCTCGGCAGTGTCGCCGTGGCCGGGGAAATGCTTGAGCGTGGGCAGGATGCCGTTTTGCCGCAGGCCCTCCGCCGCAGCGGCGGCCATTTGGGCAGCGGTGGCGGCATCCGACGAGAATGCACGCTCTCCGATGATGGGGTTATCGGGGTTGGTGTTCACGTCAGCGTCGGGCGCAAAGTCCATATTGAAGCCGTAGGTTTTCAGGTACCCGCCGATGGTCTGCCCCATAGCGCGGGCGTTCTCAGGATCGCCCGATGCACCCACTGCGGCGGCACTGGCATAGCGGGGCAGGTCAAAGGCGTCGTTGTTCGCCAGCCGCGCGACCATGCCGCCCTCCTCATCCACCGTGATGAACAGCGGCGTGGCGCTGGCGGCCTGCAAGTCTTTATTGAAGCGCGCCAGCTGGGACGGTGACTCGATATTTTTGCCAAACTGGCAGATGCCGCCCACCGGGTATTGCTGCAGTGTCTCCCGCATGGCGTCGGTCACTTGGGTCACACCGTCGGCTCTGAGATCGTCAATGGTCTCCTGGGAGAGGGTCAAATCGAGGGCGTCCGGCCGGACAATGAAAAGCTGACCGACTTTTTGTTCGAGGGTCAGGGTTGCGGCCGTGGAGGCTGGGGTTTCTGTTGGCGCGGGGGTGGCCGTGGAGGCCGGGGCGGAGGCACAAGCGGTAAGGAGAAGAGCAGCAAGGATAGGAAGGAGGGTTTTCATGGGCAGAGTTCTCCTTTCGGTTTTCGAGGGGGCGGCTGTGGGAAGGTGCGGCAGAGTGAGGGCGTCCCGCCCTGCAAATCAACGGATAAATGGGCATCTTCCTTACACGTGCGGGCCGGGCATCCCCGGCCCCTGCAATGGCACTACCTTATATGTATAGTAGCATATTTCCTCTGCCGGGGCAAGAAAAAAGAGAGGGACAGCATCTCCCTCTCTTTTGTACCTGTTAGTCCGGCAGGCTGGCGGCGTAGTCGTTCTCGCCGCCTACCGGGTACTGGGCTACCACGTCGGTGGTCGCTGCCGTCTCGGCGGTGGCGGTGGCATCATGCAGCGTCTCCTTCGTCACAGCAAAAGCTGCCTTGTGATCGGCGTTCACCTCATACACCACGGTGGGCGCGGCGTCGCTGGCAAGGTAGCACAGGCTGTCGGTGGTGTCGGTGGCCTCCGTGCCAAACCGCACCGTCAGGCTTGTGCCGTCGGTGAAGGTCAGCGTTGCGGTCACGTCCGGGTCATCCAGGCCGTAGGCGCTGTCTGCGTCTGGCGTCGTGATGGTCCATGCCGTCTGCATCTGTAAGATCGTGTTGACCATCTTTTTGACGCTGCTTTGGTTCAGGGCGTAGCCTGCATCGTCGGTCAGCGTCCAGCTGCCGTCAGTCTGGGTGAAGTTCAGGCCGTTCATCTGCATCGACACCACATCATCCAACGTCTTGTCGGTCAGTGTCTGGGCCTTGTACAGGTCACGGGCAGATTTGCTCAAGGTAGCCAAATCGCTGCGTTTGACCGTGTAGGCCGCGCCGGTGTCGTCGTAGACGTAATAGACATCGGCCACACTGTTCAGCTGGTCAACGGTCAGGCTGACGCTCTCCTCTCCCGCGCCGATGGCAATGGTCATCTGGGGGGTAGCACTCTTTTCGGGCAGGTCGGTCAGGTCACTGCCCTCCAGCTTGCGCTGGGCGGTCAGGTTGGCGTAACTCTCTACAAGGCTGGCGGTTTTCGTCTGGTCCAGCGGCAATGTTGGGTCGGATTCCAGCATCCAGTCGCCGGAGCTGTTTTTGACCAGCGTCACATCCTGGTTGTTGCCCGCGTAGGCCAGGCGGTCGATATCCTCCACCGCAAAGCTGCACAACGGCAGCGTCGCGTCGGTGGTATCGTCCCCGCGCTGCAATACGGCCAGCAGCACGACCAGCACCGCCATGACAATGACCAGCACCACCAGCGGCAGCATCTTTTTTGTGTTTTTCATGGTGGCTCCTTATCTGCGGCGGCGCACGACGCAAACCACCGCACCCGCAATCAAGCAGATGATGGGCAGCACCAGCGTAAACAGCACGCCCAGCGGCAGTGCGGCCGAGGTCGGCACGCTCAGCGAGGCCGCGCTCATGCTCTTAGCGCTGATGACGGCGGTCGTCTGTTCGCCATTCATCCAGTTGACGACGCTGCCCAGAAACTGCGCGTTGCCACCGGAGACGGTCTGGTTGATGTTGGACAGCAACAGGTTCGGGCAGTTGACCCAGACGACCCGTGCGCCAGTGGTGACGTTCTCCGCCGCCACGGCCACAGCAAAGGTGCCCTCAGGGTCGGTGTCGGCTTTCTGGGCGGTCTCGGCGGTGGCGTAGTTCTCCATCGAGTAGGCTGCGTCGCCGGTGGTCAGCAGATCGGTAAAGCTGAACTCGCTGTCCGCATCGGTGGTGATGCCCTGGGCGATGGGGGTGTAGACCATCATATTCTGGGACACACCCGCCGTAATTTCGTTGCTGGCCAGCGTGGGCAGCAGGTAGGTCTGAGGGTAGCCATAGGGGTAGTGGTCGGTGTCCGTCTCGATCAAAAGACCCGGCTGGCGGGCCATGCCGCAGGCGGCCAGCAACGTGTCCAGGTTGGGCGTGTCGGTGGTAAAGTCGGTGGCCACAAACAGCTTGCCGCCGTTTGCAACGTAGTCAGTCAAAATCGTTGTTTCTGCGTCGGTCAGGTCGGCCCCGGGCGCATTGATGAGCACCGCAGCGGCATCCGCCGGGATACTGCCCGCCGTGGTCAGGTTCAGCTCGGTAGTGGTGACGCCCGCGTTGTTCAGCGTGTCGGTAAAGTCGCCGGACAGGGCCGCCTCGCCGTGGCCGGTCAGTTCATACAGCTGGTAGGACGTCTCCCGCGTGACCTTGGCAATGCCGGAGGTAATGGCGTTTTCCGCCTGGAAGCTGTAATTGGCGCTGCCGGTGGAGTAGTAGCTCTCCAGATCCAACTCGTACATATCGTTATAGGACAGCACATCGCTGTTGTCGCCACTGACGAGGACGACACTGCCGGTGGAGGCCCCGTCGTACTGCTGGGCGAAGGTCGGGTAGAGCACCGGGTCGCGCTGCTGCCAGCTGAAATGGCTGCTCTCGCCCGCATAGCGGTCCAGCAGGCGGGTGATGTTGTCGTCCTCCTGCCCGCTCTCGGCCAGGTAGTAGGCCGTCACGTCGGCGTTCAGCTCATGCAGCAGGTTCTCGGTCGTCTCACTCAAGGTAAACAGCGAGGTCGTAGAAATATCGTACTGGGTGTATTTGGTGGGCAGGGCGCGGATAACCAGGTTGAGCAGAATGACCACAACCAGCGCCACGGCGGCCAGCACGCTTGCGTACAGGCCGCTGTGCAGGGCGCGTTTGCTGCCGCCCTGCGGGAGTTTCAGATTTGGTTTTTTCATTGTGCGGCACCTCCCTTAGTTCCAGCGGCGGCGTTCCAGCGCCTGCCCGGTCAAAAAGAGGAACAGCCCAATCACGGACAGATAGTAGGCAATGGCCGGGATGCTGAACATACCGCCCACGATGTCCGCAAAGGGTTCAAACAGGGCCAGCGCCGACAGTACGGCGTTGAAGGCCGCCAGCAGCCACGCTGGGCGCAGCTGGAACAGGATGAACAGTACGACCGCGCCGACGCAGAACACCGCAGCGCCTGCCGTCAGCCGCTTGCAGATGACGCCCACGAGGATGGCCGCAATCAGCAGCACCACGGTGAACACGATGAACGCCAGCAGGTTGCCTGTGGTGAACATCGTTTTGATACCGTTCATCAGATAAGCGACGAGCAGCGCACCGAAGGTGGCAAGGTAGGCGAGAATCTGGTTCTCGGTCAAAGCCGAGATCCAAGTACCCACGGCCAGGCAGGCCGCGCCCAGCAGGACATAGCCCAGCAGGGCGCTGTACGCCGCCACCAGTGATACCGTACCGAAGGCTTTTAAAATCAGCGGCATGAGCACCGCCGCCGCCAGCGGGATGGCGAACACGGCGACCTCGGCCAGAAATTTGCCCGCCACGATGGCCGGGATACTGACCGGACTGGTCAGAAGCAGCTGGTCGGTCTTATTCTTGCGTTCCTCAGCAAAGCTGCGCATGCTGAGGGCCGGCAGCAGGAAGAGCAAGATCATCGTCATGGTGTAGAGCACCGACGCGAAATCCGACGAGGCGTAGAGCAGGTTGCGGTTCGTGTAGTACAGTCCCAAAAAGAACAGACTGACCGCCGCTATGACCCAGCCGATCATGCCGGTAAAGTAACTTTTGACCTCACGCTTAAAGATCGCTGTCATCGCCGTTTGCCTCCTCTTCCTCGGTTTGCGTCTCGGGTGCAGGGGTCGTCTCCCCTGTCGCGTCCGGGGCTTCGGTCAGCTGCAGGAACACATCCTCCAGGCTCATGGTTTCGGCGCTCAGACTCAACACCGGGCAACCCGCCTGGGCCAGCGCCAGGCTGAGTGCACCGCGCAGGTCTGTTCCCGCAGTGCTGACGGCGGTAAAGCTGACCTCGCCGCCCTTTTCGTCGGTGACTTTTACATCGGTCAGACCGGGCACAGCGGATGCAGCGGCCACAACGGCATCGCGGCTACCCTGGGCCGTGGCGGTGATGGTTCCCTTCGCGGTCAGCTGGGCGGCCAGTTCCTCCGGCGTACCCTGGGCCACCAGCTTGCCGTGGGCAATGATGAGAACCCGGTCACAGACGGACTGGACCTCGCTCAAAATATGGCTGGACAAAATGACCGTGTGGGTCTTGCCCAGGTCGCGGATGAGGGAGCGGATCTCGATCATCTGCGCCGGATCCAGACCGACGGTTGGTTCGTCAAGGATGATGACTTTCGGCGTGCCCAGCAGCGCGGCGGCAATGCCCACGCGCTGGCGGTAGCCCTTGGACAGGTTGCGGATGAGGCGGTGCTCCATCCCCTGCAAGCCCGCGCGGGCGGCGGACTTTTCCACCGCGGCGGCGCGGTCGGCTTTCTTGCGGGTGCCTTTCAGCTCGGCCACAAACAGCAGATATTCCTGCACGGTCATATCCTGGTACAGCGGCGGCAGCTCCGGCAGGTAGCCGATGCAGGCTTTCGCGGCGGCAGGTTCATCGGCAATGTCGTGGCCGTCGATTTTCACCGTGCCGTCGGTGGCGGAAATGTAGCCGGTGATGATATTCATGGTGGTAGACTTGCCCGCGCCGTTGGGGCCGAGCAAGCCGTAGATGCAACCATCCTCGACGGTGAAACTGATATCATCCACCGCTGTGTGGCCGCCGTAGCGCTTTGTCAGATGCTCTACTTCGATCAAAGTGCGCACACTCCCTTTTTATATTGGTTGCCTCTATTATACTTTTAAAATGTGATAATTTTGCGATAATGGTTTGAAGATGTGTGAAACCTTGCGCCCCCTTCCGACAAAAAGCGCCGCAGAAACGGTTTTTCGGCCCGTTCCTGCGGCGGTATAGCATAGTTCTATTTAAAAGGTATCATGGCGCACAAAGCCGCCCAGTTCATCGGTGGTGGACATACCCGTGGCAAGGGCCTTGCTGCGCATGGCGGCATAAAACTCGGCGTAGGTGGCCTGCATATACGGCTCCAGGAAGAAACCGCCAATGCCGAGGGTGAACGCGCAGAGCAGCAGCCAGCCAAAGAAGGACAGCTGCAGGACGAAGTAGTTCCACTTTTCGCCTTCCATCATTTCCTTGCTCAGCTCCATGGCGCGGGTGGCGGTCATGTAGGGGTTTTCAGCCAGCAGGTAAGGCACAAGCGCATAGCAGTACGACCAGTAGACGCCCGGCACGATGAGCAGGATGTAGCCCAGCGTGACTTTTAAATTGGTGAGCAGCTGCACAACGATGGGGTTGCCGTAGGGGCGGCGGAAGGTGCTGACGACAGTGGAGGCCGGGGTCAGGGATTGGCGGCTCTCCATAAAATAGCGGCAGCGGCCCACGTTGAGCGGGTACAGCACGAACAGCACCCAGCAGATACTGATGACCGCACCGATAAGTGCGCCGACGGCCAACGCCATGAGCATACTGTCCGGGATGCCGCTGAGGATGTCGTAGACCGAGGATGTATCCCCCGTCGTGGTATCCACCGCCTGCCGCGCCGCACTGCCGCTGCTGGCACCTGCCCCGCCCAGTCCTGCAATGCTGAGGGCCAGGCAGATCCAAAAGCTGCGCCAGTAGCGCCCCCTGAGTGCCTGCTTGGCGTTATTTTTTAAAAGTGTACGTGTCCACATAAGTGTCGCACCTCCCTAGTCATTGCTAATATTATAACAGGTTATGGCGCAAAAGCAAGCGGCAGCACGTTTTGTTTTGACGATTTTACGTTAATTTTGCAGTTGTTCACAAAAATATAAAAAAGTTTTGATTTTTTTGCCGAAAATGCTTGACATTTACGTGGCATTTGGCTATAATAATACACGTCGCCGGAACACGGTGGCCAACAGAATATGCGGATGTGGCGGAACTGGCAGACGCGCTAGATTCAGGTTCTAGTTCCCTTAAAAGAGTGTGGGTTCAAATCCCTTCATCCGCACCAAACGGAAGCCCCGAACTTAGGTTCGGGGCTTTTCGTTTGGTCTTGCGGTGAAGAGGATTTGAACAGGGCGACGGCGCCGCAGCGCCGGGGCAAACTGTCCTGCGGACAGTTCGCCAGCCTGCGGGAAAATCCCTTCATCCGCACCAAAATCCTCGAACGTTAGTTCGGGGATTTTTTGCTGCATATGAATTGTGGCGCCAAGCGGCGGGGTGAAGGCACCCCCGTCCTGTAATTTCACAGTAAACTGTCCGTGCCACGAATACACCTATTTCGCTCATAAAAACAAATTCTGATATTTTTTTACATCGTCCCATCGCAAAAAACAACGTGTTTCTCTGGCTGGTACAACTGTCCGTATCTTGCAATCTGCACATTTTGCGGTATAATGTGGATTGTTACGCAAAAGCGGTCTGTGCGGGCGGCTTTTGCACGCCAGGCGCACCCTGCAAGCCGTGCCTGGCACAGTATAAAAAGGGAAGAGGAATTTGTATGAACCAACTCACGAAAGCGGCCAAAGCGGTGGCTACCCGGTATAATCAGACCAGCCTGATTCTGCGCATCACCGTCGGCCTAGTCGTCGGTGCGGCGCTGGCGCTGATTTGCCCCGGCGCGGCATGGATCGAGGAACTTGGCAACCTGTTTGTCGGCGCACTGAAAGGCATTGCCCCGGTGCTGGTTTTCGTCATTGTCGCCAGTGCGCTGGCGCAGGGCTCGTCCAAGCTGGACCGCCGCTTCGGCACGGTCGTTTGGCTGTATATGCTCACTACCTTTGTGGCGGCGGCGCTCAGCGTCGTGACCAGCAAGCTGTTCCCCCAGACGCTGGTGCTGGCCGAGGCTGCTACTGCGGACGTGATTCCCCAGGGCTTGGGTGACGTCATGCACACGTTGCTGGCGAACATCGTCTCCAACCCGGTGGCGTCCATCATGAACGGCAACTACATCGGCATCCTGATGTGGGCCTGCCTGTTTGGCCTGGCTATGAAGTGCCTGGGCAGCGACACCACCAAAAACTTTATGGCCAACACGGCGGACGCGGTTTCCACCATTGTGCGCTGGGTCATCAACATGGCTCCCTTCGGCATCATGGGCCTGGTGTTTACCAACGTGGCGGACAACGGCCTGTCCATCTTTACCCAGTACGGCCGCCTGCTGCTGTTGCTGGTGGGCACGATGCTGTTCATGGCGCTGGTCATCAACCCGTTCATCATCTTCATCTACCTGCACCGCAACCCCTACCCGCTGGTGTTCCGCTGCCTGCGTGAAAGCGGCCTGACCGCCTTCTTCACCCGCAGCTCTGCCGCCAACATCCCGGTCAACATGGCCCTGTGTGAGAAGCTGGGGCTGGACAAGGACATTTACTCTGTCTCCATCCCTCTGGGCGCGACCATCAACATGGACGGTGCGGCCATCACCATTACCATCATGACGCTGGCTGCAGCCAACACGCTGGGCATGGATGTTAGTGTGCCTGCCGCCGTCCTGCTGTCCGTCATGTCCGCGCTGGGCGCGTGCGGCGCTTCCGGCGTCGCGGGTGGCTCGCTGTTGCTCATCCCTATGGCATGCTCGCTGTTCGGCATCTCCAATGATATCGCTATGCAGGTCGTCGGCGTCGGTTTCATCATCGGCGTCATTCAGGACTCCGTCGAGACTGCGCTGAACTCCGCCGGTGACGTGGAGTTCGCCGCCACCGCCGAGTACCACCAGTGGCTCAAGGAGAGCAAACCTCTCCCGGCATTTATGGGTGGGAAATAAGAGATACATTAAATAAGTACAGCCCCGGTTTCGTCAGCAAAACCGGGGCTGCATTTATGTCAGAGAAAAAGAAAAGGGGAAGTCTCGCGGCGGAAGAGGATTACCGCCGCCTGCTGCCCCTACTTTGTTATTCAGAATTTGTGCCGCTCTTTGGGGAGAAAATAAAATTCAATAATCAACAGTAGATTTTGTTCTATGTACGTAGAGCAGTAATCAGTATAATATTTGCGGGGGGGGCTTGGGGGAACGCTCTGAGTGCCCAACATCTTTTGTATCGCGGTGCGGTAAAAGTTCGGTACGGCAAAAAGAAAAGACCTAAGAACAAACGCTCTTAGGTCTTTTCTTTGGTGCGGATGAAGGGATTTTCCCGCAGGCTGGCGAACTGTCCGCAGGACAGT
>ERZ827168.2840-NODE-2840-length-19018-cov-3.762749_pt1 | contig 19018 bp, 17 predicted proteins | sample MGYA00519868_ERZ827168 | MGnify/ENA primary metagenome ERZ827168 (study PRJEB31778, sample SAMEA3449271) | human gut metagenome | biome: human gut; feature: human-associated habitat; material: faeces | place: United Kingdom | collected 2010/2012 ...
CGCTGTCGTAGCGGATGGCAATGAAGGGCAGAGTGGATCTTTCATAGGCGCTGCGCAGGAACTCCACCTCGCCGAGGTCAGCCTTGGTGCAGACGATGACGGGCTGGACGCCCTTGTCCACCGCGATGGCCGAAAGCTTATCCAGCACGAGGGTGCTGGGGGTGGGCTGGGTGGTGCTGGCCACAAGGAACAACACATCCAGATTGGCCACAGGCGGCCGGACAAACACGTTTTTGCGGGGTGCGATCTCGGCAATGACTGCCGCGCCGTTCTCGGTCTCCAGCGTCACCTCATCGCCCGCCACGGGGGTGATCTTCTGTTTGCGGAAAATGCCGCGGGCGCGGCACTCCACAATGCCGGTTTCGGTTTTAACATAGTAAAAACCGCCAATGCCCTTTGTGATATAATTTGTCATTACCACAGCATTTCACCAGTATCCACGCGGTAAACATGGCCATCGCGCTGTTCTACATCGACCCACCATGTATTACCGTTAGCGTCAGTAATTTCCTGAGACCAACGTGCACCATCACCAGAGGACGGAGAATCCGAGGTGCTGGGGTCTTGCACAACTTCCGGCATTGCGGTAGCCACATACAGGCGCACCGTGCTGCGGATGCGTACCTGGGTGCCTGCAGCGGGTTCCTGGTTCAGAATAGTGCCCTCGGCCTCGCTGCTGGGCTGTTCCACAACGCTGACCACCAGGTTCTGGCGCTGCAGGTCGGCGGTGCCTTCGCTGACCTGCAAACCTGTCACGGAGGTAACGGAAACCATGTTGTCTCGCTTGGAGCGCGCAATATACATGTTTACGGTGCTGCCGCCCTCTACCGTTTCGCCGCCGGCGGGTTCGGTATACACAACGGTGCCTGCGGCAACGCTCTCGTCCTCCACATATTTGCTTACAACCTGAAGGCCGCTATCCTGTAAGGTCTTTTTGGCATCATCGCTTACATATGTTTTTACATCCGGCACAGTGACCCACTGGGTGCCAAGGCTTACCTTCAGGGTCACTTTCTGGCCTGCCTTTACAGTGCGGCCCTGCTTAGGGTTTTGCTGAAAAATCGTTCCTTCCGGTGCATCGTTGTATTCGTACACCCACTTGGCGAGCAGGCTGGAATTATAATCCGATGCACGGAACTCATCCTCCGTCATGCCGACAAAATTGATGAGCTGTACGTCAGCATGCTTGGAGAAGAAAGAGTTTGTGGAGTTGGTGAAAATAAGATAGACCAGAATGGCAGCACCGATCACAAAGGCGACCGCCATACCAAAGAAGATGGGCAGCATGCTGAACCCCTTGGCTGCCTTGGCTTTCTGCTTTTTCACGTTTTTGCCTTTCCCACTGTTCATGGTGCCGGCACGGCGTGCCTGGCTGGTGCTGACAGCGGCTTTGCCCGCTGTTTTGGCTGTGCTGCTGCTGACAACACGGTTAATGGTTTTATCCGGGTTGTCCTGCGTGTTATATTCGTATTCAAAGCTGATGCTGGGGTTGCGGCGGAACGCAGCAATGGCATCCAGCATTTCCTGCGCGGATTGGTAACGGTCGGCGGGATCCTTTTCCATGGCCTTCTCGGTGATTTGGCGCAGCCCAACCGGGATATTGGGGGCAACCTCAGCCAGCGGCTTCGGCTTTTCACTGATCTGCATGATGGCGATGGAAACTGCCCCAGTACCATCAAACGGCAGCTTGCCGGACAGCATCTCGTACATCATAACGCCAACAGAATAAATATCAGTGCGGGCATCGGTATGGTCGCCTTTGGCCTGTTCCGGGCTGATGTAATGAACCGAGCCGATGGCCTTGTCGCTGACAGTCTGGCTCTGTGCACGGGAAAAGCGTGCAATGCCAAAGTCCATCATTTTGATGGAGCCATCCGCCTGCAGCATAATATTCTGCGGCTTCACATCGCGGTGAACAATGCCCTTGGAGTGTGCATGATCCAACGCGCTGAGCACCTGTGTGGCAAAGTGGACAACCTCTTTCCAGGTTAGGGCACCGTTGCGTTGCTTCAGGTATTCTTTCAGCGTAATGCCGTCCACATACTCCATCACGATGTACTGCAAACGGTCGGTTACGGAGACATCGTAGACTTTTACGATGTTGGGGTGATTCAAGATGGAAATAGCCTTGGACTCGTTTTTGAAGCGGCGGACCAGCTCCTCGTTATCCAGGAATTCCTCTTTCAACACCTTAACTGCGATGGCATTGCCGGTCTTGGTATCGGTGCCGCGGTAGACGTTGGCCATGCCGCCCATACCGACCAGACTTTCGATCTGATACCGTCCGTCCAGCCGTTTTCCAATGAGATTATCCATGATTGACCTCCGTAATTTCCACGCCCATCAGCAGCACGGTGATGTTATCCTGCCCACCGGCCTGCAAAGCTCTATCTACTAAGATGCTGGGGGCCTCAAAGAACGGGACCTCCCGCAGCACCAGTGCAATCTCTTCATCTGAGATCATGTTGGTCAGGCCATCACTGCACAGCAGCAAAATGTCGCCGACTTCGATCTCACAGCGGTTATATTCCGGCACGATATTGGCCGAAACGCCCAACGCCCGGGTGATTAGGTTCTTTTTGGGGTGCTGGACCGCCTGCTCCCGAGTGATCTTACCACTGTCCACCAACTGCTGGACCATTGAGTGGTCCCGCGTGATCTGACGCATCTCGCCCTCGTGGAAAAGATACGCGCGGGAGTCGCCCGCATGGACCACATGCGCCAGCCCCCCGCCGGCATACGCACAAACGCCGGTCGTACCCATGCCCATCATCTCAGGGTCCGAGGTGGCTTTTTCATACACGGCGCGGTTGGTAATATCAAACCCGCGCATGATAAAGCTTTTCTCGCCGCCCGGCTGCAGGGAGCGCATCTGACGGGCAAAATACTGCTGCATCGTATCGGTGGCAATGTGCGCGGCGATACGCCCGCCATTGACGCCACCCATACCATCGCAGACAATGCCCCAGGCGGTACCGCCCGGCAGCTGCTGCGCGCAGTAGTTATCCTGGTTTTCCTGGCGGCAGCTGCCGATGTCAGTAATTGCGGCAATCTTCATTCAGGTTGGTTCCTTTCCGTAGTTTTCAGCAATTTTCGGCCTGCTGGGCATCCTCGCGGCGCAGCTGGCCGCAAGCGGCACTGATGTCCGTGCCCAAGCGGCGGCGCACCGTGGCGTTCACGCCCAGGCTTTCCAGCTTTTGCTGGAAGCGGTGCACGTTGGCGTCATCCGTAGCGGAGTACGGGCTGCCGTCCACGGGGTTGATGGGAATCAGGTTCACATGGGCGCCCATGCCTTTAATAAGGTTGGCCAGCTTTTGGGCCATCTCATCGCTGTCGTTGACGCCGCGCACCATCGAATACTCAAAGCTGATGCGGCGGCCGGTCTCCTTCTGGTAGCGGCGGCAGGCCGGAATCAGCTGCTCCAGCGGGAACGCATCGTTGACGGGCATCATGCCGGAGCGTGTCACGTTATCCGGCGCATGCAGCGAGACCGAAAGCGTCAGCTGCAAATGGCGCTTGGCCAGCTCGTCGATCTTGGGCACCAGGCCGCAGGTGGACAGGCTGATGTTGCGCATGCCGATGTTGACACCCTCCGGGCAGGAGATGATCTCCAAAAAGTCCATCACATTGTTAAAATTGTGCAGCGGTTCACCGATGCCCATTAAAACGATGTGAGAGACCCTCTCTCCGGAGTCCTTCTGTGCGGTGTAAATTTCTGAGGCAATCTCGCCCGCGGTCAAATCCCGCACGCGGCCTGCCTGGGTAGAGGCGCAGAAGCGGCAGCCCATGGCGCAGCCCACCTGGGTGGACACGCAGACCGTGTTGCCATACTTGTAGCGCATCAAAACCGTCTCGATGCAGTTGCCGTCGGCCAATTGCAGCAGATATTTGACTGTACCGTCCTTGGATTGCTGGCGGCGGCGGATGGTGGGCGCTGCGATGGTGCAATTTTCCGCAAGTTGTGCCAGCAGGGTCTTGGGCTGGTCGGTCATCTGGGAAAAATCCGTCACAAGCTTCTGGTGCAGCCATTTAAAAATCTGCTTGGCGCGGAATTTCGGCTGGCCCAGGCTGACAAGATACGCGCTCAGCGCGTCCAGCGTAAAATCGGATAAGCAAATCTTCGTTGCTTCGCTCATGCTGCGTTCCTCCCTTCTTTACTATTATAAACGATCATTGTGTACTTTCTGTTTCCAAAATAGCGGCAAAAAATCCGTCAGTGGCCGTTTTATGCGGCAAAAACAGTGTGCCATATTCGCCCTGCTGCATGCCAGGCAGTTGCAAGGCGGGGACAGCCACGTGGAAACGCGGGTTATTTTCGAGGAAAATTTTCACCTGTTCCTCGTTTTCGTCACGATTGACTGTACAGGTAGAATACACCAATCGGCCGTTTTCGGCAAGTAAATCTGCGCCATTTTGCAGGATCTTCTGCTGGCTTAGCAGCAAATTCTCTATCCCGTCCAAATCTTTATAGCGAATGTCCGGCTTTTTGGCTATGACGCCCAAACCCGAACACGGCACATCGCACAGGATGCGGTCGAATTTGCCCCAATCGCTGCGAAGCTGGGCAGCGTCGTTCTGCACGGCTTCGGCACAGGTGACACCGCAGCGGGCAAAGGCTTTGCGCAGCAGCGGCACGCGGGATTCCACATACTCGCCGCTGATTAGTTTTCCTTGATTCTGCATGCACTCGGCCAGCGTCAGGCTTTTGCCTCCGGGCGCGGCACAAAGGTCCGCTACTTTCTGGCCAGGCTGTGCCCCCACACAGAGGGCAGCAAACTGGCTGGCCAAGCCCTGCACGTGGAAAAGCCCCCTGGCAAAGGCCCGGCTTGCGGCGGGCGAGCCATTGAACTCCACCAGCAGCGCATGGGGCCATGGGCCGGGCCGGACGCTGTGGCCCTCGGTGTGCAGCAAATCGGTCAGCTCTTCGTCGGTGGTGCGCAGGGTGTTGACGCGGATGGCCGTAGCCGGGCGCTCATAAAATGCGGCGGCCATGGCGAAGGCTTCTTCACCGTACTGGTTATACAGCAGCTTTGCCACCGCGGGTGACAGGCAGTAATAGGTGCCCAAGCGCCGCAGTGGGGCGGCAAAATCGTCCTCGTGTACCTCGGTCACAACGGCCTTGCGCAGTACGGCATTGACCATACCGGCGGCGCTGCTTTTGCCGAGGACTTTCGTCAGTCGGACGGATTCATTCACCGCCGCCGACATGGGCACCTGCATATACTTGGCCTGGGCCAACCCGCTGCGTAGCACGGCACGCACCGGGGCGTCCAGTTTGGCGACCGGCTTTTTGGTGTAGCGATCGATTGTATAGTCCAGCAGCGGCAGGCGCTCCAGCGTGGTGTAAAAGATGCGGGCCGCAAAGGCGGCGTCGCGGGTGTTCATGGGCGGGTCACACTTTTTTAGTTCGGCATCCAGCACCAGGTTGGCGTAACCAGCCTGTTCCTGGTGGATCAATGCCTTCACGGCCAGGCGGCGGGGCGTCACAGGCGGTCCCCCGCTTTTAAGCGCCTACCGGCGGCCCAGGCGGTGCCGGCCATCGGCTTGCCGCCCTCAGGCGTAACGGTCAGAGCCACTGCGCCGTTTGCGGCGGCAATGGTCAAGGGCTTAAGGGCCAGCACGGTGCCGGGGGCCGCATTCTGCGGGTTCTCCGCCAGGCGGCTCTCCTGTACCTTGATGCGCTTTCCCTCTTGCGCAAACCAAGCCACCGGCCAGGGGTTCATACCACGCACCCAGTTGTGGATGTGGGCTGCATCTTCGGTGAAATGGAACTGTGCCATCTCCTTGGTCAGCGGCGGGGCCAGCGTGGCCTGGGCGTCATCCTGCTTTTGGAGTTTCAGCTCGCCGGCGGGGATCTTTTCTAGCGCCGTGACCAGTGTTTTGGCACCGACAGCGCTGACGCGGTCAAACAGCTCACCACTGGTCTCCTCGGGGTCGATGTCAACCGGCTCGACCATCAGCACGTCACCGGTGTCCAGCCCTTCGTCCAGCTGCATGATGGAAACGCCGGTCCCGGAGTCACCGTTGAGCACCGCCCACTGGATAGGTGCCGAGCCGCGGTATTTGGGTAGCAGCGACACATGCAGGTTGATGCAGCCGTACTTGGCTACATGCAACAACTGCGGCGGGATGATGCAGCCGTAGGCCACCACCACGATGATCTCCGGGGCCAGCTCCTGGATGATGTCATCCGAAGAACCGTCCCGCAAAGTGCGGGGCTGATAGACCGGGATTCCACGCTCCACCGCCAGCTGTTTGACCGGCGGGGCCGTCAGGATCTGCTTGCGGCCCACCGGCTTATCGCGGCGGGTAAATACCGCGCAGACCTCGTGCCCGGCGTCCAGCAGGGCTTGCAGGCTGGCAGCAGCAATATCCGGGGTGCCCATGAACAGGATACGCATGATATCAGTCCTCGTTTTCTTCGGGGTAATCGTCTTCGTAGAAATGCTCGGCCAGGTCCATGATGGTGATGCCGTCCAGATGGTTGTTCTCGTGCTGGATGCAGCGGGCCAGCATATCGTCAGCCTCCATCTCAAACCACTCACCGTGGCGGTCCTGGGCCTTTACCTTGACATGCTTGGAGCGCTTGATAGCGCCGTTATGGCCGGGGAAAGACAGGCATCCCTCGTACAGTTCCACCTGCTCATCGCTCAGCTCAAGGATCTCTGGGTTGATGAACTCGATGAACTTGTACTCGTAGTTAGCGGGGACCTCCTCGGGCAGGTCACGGTCATCCAGGCAGATGAACAGACGGCGCATCATGCCCACCTGCGGGCCAGCCAGCCCCAGGCCGTTGGCGGCGATCAGGGTCTCTTTCATATCGTCCAGCAGGGTGCCGAGGCGGTCATCAAATTTCGTGACGGGGCGGCAGACTTTTTTCAGAATCGGGTCTCCGTCCTGTACAATGGTGCGAAGTGCCATGGGTAATACCTCCAAAATTGTTTTCAATACGTTCTATTTTATAAATCACCGTCGGAGTTGAAATCCACGATCACGGACGCTTTCTGCGGCATTTTTTCTTTGGCGTAAGCATCCAACGTTTCACGCAAAAGGGTGCGGAACGCGGTATCGTTGCGGCATTTCAACGTCAGCTTATAACGGAATTTTCCGTTCAGCATCGTAATGTTCATGGGGGCCGGGCCTAAGATGCGCAGCGGCAGGCCGGGGCGCTGGGCGGCACGTTCCGCCAACAGTGAGCCGAAACGCTGGGCCGCGATGAGCACGGTCCCCTCCTGCGCCCCCACAAAGCCAATAACGCAAAACGCGCAGAACGGCGGATACAGGCCAAACTTACGGAAGGTGATTTCCTCGCGGTAGTAAGCCTCGTAATCCTGGGCAGCGGCCAGCTGTAAAACGGGGTGGTCCGGCACGGCTGTTTGTATCAGCGCGCGGCCGGGCAGTGCAGCGCGGCCGCCGCGGCCGATGACCTGCGTGACCAGGCTGAACACGCTCTCGTAGGCGCGGAAGCCCTGCCCGAACAGCAGCGAGTCAATGCCCAGCACACCGACGAGTGTAACTTTTTCAAAGTCCAACCCCTTGGCTACCATCTGGGTGCCAAGCAGGATGTCGTACTCGTGCCGGGCAAACTGGGCCAGCATCGTTTCGTGGGCGTTTTTTTTGCCGGTAGAGTCCTGGTCCATCCGCAAAATGCGGGCGCTGGGCAGAAGTTCCGCCAGTTCTTCCTCAACACTCTGGGTGCCGAAGCCGCTGTAGTGGATCTTGCCGCCGCACTCGGGGCAGAGCGTCGGCAGCGGATGCACCGTTTGGCCGCAGTGGTGGCACATCAGCGCCTGCTGGGGTTTGTGGTAGACCAGCGGCACACTGCAGTTGGGGCATTTCAGCACATGGCCGCAATCGGTGCACATACCGATTGTGCGGTAGCCCCGGCGATTTAAGAGCAGGATGCTCTGTTCCCCATTATCGAGATTCTCCTGCAGCTCGCGTGCCAGGCGGCGGCTGACCTCCCGGGGGTTGCCTGCCGTCAGCTCGGCGCGCATATCGATGAAATCCACGCTGGGCAGCGGGCAGCCGCCGTAGCGCTGGGTGAGGGTAACAAGTTTCAGTTTGCCACTTTGGGCGGCGTGGTAGGTCTCGGTCAGCGGTGTGGCCGAGGCAAAGACCAGCAGGGCGTTTTCCATGACAGCGCGCTTTTTGGCGATATCGTGGGCATCGTAGCGGGGGGCAGATTCACTCTGGTAGGTGTGTTCCTGCTCCTCATCCACGATGATAAGCCCTAAATTTTGCAGCGGCGAGAAGACCGCGCTGCGGGTGCCGACCACGATGTCGGCATTCCCCTGCTGGATCATCCGCCACTGGAGCAGCCGCTCGGTGTTGTTGAGTGCCGAGTGCTGTACCGCCAGGCGGCTGCCAAAGGTGGATTTTAAGCGGTGGATCATCTGCGGTGTTAAGCTGATCTCCGGTACCAGCACCAGGGCGCGGCGGCCCAGTTCCAGCGTACGTTCGATGAGCTTTAAAAATACCACCGTTTTACCGCTGCCGGTCACACCGTGCAGCAGCGCTGCGTGGGGCTTGTCGTCCTCCAAGTCCGGCAGCAGCGCCGCAAAGGCTTTCTGCTGTTCTTCGGAGAGGGTCAGCGGCTGCGGGTCGAATGGAATGTCCGCGAAAAGATCCAGCGACTTATCCTGCTCGGCCACCGTGAGCACGCCCTTTTTGCAAAGGGCGTCCAGCGTTGCCTTGGAGATGCCCGCCTCGTCCAGCTGGCGGGCTGTCTTGGGGCCGGTGCTCAGCGCTTCCATCGCAGCCAGCTGACGCGGACCAGGCTTCGGCTTGGCGGGCAGCTCCCCTGCCAGCGTGTAAAGCCGCTCGGTCGAGCGGGACAGCCGGTTCTGCATCACGGGGCGGCCGTTTTCCACGGCAGCACGGTACTGGGCACCGTATGGGATAACCGCCTTGACGGCCTCGAACCAGGTACAGAAGGTGCGATCTTTCAAAAATCGCACCAGTTCCAGCAGGTCCGGCGTCAGCCGAGCTTCCGCCGGGGCGGCATCGTACAGCGTTTTCAGCTTTTGGGTGTCGGCGCCCTCCGGCAGCTCTGCTACCGAGAGCACCACCGCCATCCGGGGCTTGTTTCCCCGGCCAAAGGGCACTAACACCATGCTGCCGGGCCAGACTTTATCGTTTAACCGCGGCGGGATGCAGTAGGAATACAGCTTATCAAAGTGGATCGTCGCATCGTCTACCGCCGCCTGGGCAATCTGCAAACTCATTCGGCAGCGCCGTGCTTAAGCTTGAACTGGATGATGGAGTAGATGCTCTCAGCGCAGCTGTCGACCTCGACATTGACCACATGCTCGTCGTAGTTGACGGAGTTGGCAATCTCGGTCTCGGCACGCTTTAAGCGGCGCTGGATGGTCTCCTCATTTTCCGTGCCACGGTTGCGCAGGCGGCGCTCCAGTTCTTCCATATCCGGGGGCAGCACAAAGATCGTGGTGGCACCTGGGTACATCTTTTTGATGTTGCCTGCGCCTTCGACCTCGATGACCAGAATCACCGGGATGCCCAGTGCCATGCGGCCCTCAATCTCGCTGCGCAGGGTACCGTAGTAGTTTTCGCAGTATTTGGTGTGCTCGACAATCTGGTCATGGGCCAGATGATCCTCGAAATCAGCTACCGTCATGAAATGGTAGTTGATGCCGTCCTTCTCGCCCTCACGCGGGGTGCGGGTGGTGGCGGAGACGGTGTGCTGGATCTCCGGGTGTTTTTTCAGCAGGCTTGCCACGACGGTGTCCTTGCCGGTGCCGGACGGGCCGGAGACAACAAACAGATACTTTTCACCTTTCATACTCTATACTCCCTTTCAGCTTTCTTCTTCCTGGGCAAAGCGGCCGGTAATACTTTCCAGCGGGATGCCGGACAAAATCACGTGATCCGAGTCCATGATAAGCACCGCCTGGGTCCTGCGGCCGTAGGAAGCATCGATCAAAGCGCCCTTCTCGCGGGCATCCTGCACCAGGCGCTTGATAGGTGCCGAATCCGGGCTGACGATGCCAATGACGCGGTCTGCATTGACCATATTGCCAAAGCCGATATTGATCAGTTTCATGGGTGCCCCCGCTTACTCAATGTTCTGGATCTGTTCGCGAATCTTCTCAATCTCGGATTTCAGCTCCACCACCAGGCGGGTGATGGCTATATCCTGGCACTTGGAGCCGATGGTGTTAGACTCACGGTTCAACTCCTGGGTCAAAAAGTCCAGCTTGCGGCCGATGGGCTCATCCAGGGCCAAGATCTCGCGGTACTGGGCCACATGGCTGTGCAGGCGGACGGTCTCCTCATCAATGGCGGTCTTATCGGCAAAGATGGCAGCCTCAGTAACAAGGCGGCTTTCGTCGATGCTGCGGTCGCCCAGCAGTTCCTGCAGGCGGGCGTAGAGCTTATCGCTGTAAGCCTGCACGCGGCCTGCGCTGTTTTCCTCGATCTGGCCGACCAACGTCTCGATGGTATCGAGGCGGCCCGCCACATCCTCTTTCAGCTTTTCACCCTCGACGGCGCGCATAGCCACAAAGGCATCCACGGCCTTTTCAGCCACCGACTGCACATCCTGCCAGAGTTCTTCCTCGTTGGTGGGGGCAGCAGTCTGGGTCAGCACATCGGGGAAACGCGAAAGCATACCAACGGAGACATCGTTTTTCAGGTCCATCCGCTCCACCATCTCGTTCAGGGCGGCGCGGTAGCCCTCGGCCAGCTGCCAGTTGACCGACACCACGGTATCGGCGGCGGTGACCGTCTGGATGGAAAGGCTTAATTCCACCTTGCCGCGGCTGACCCTGGAAGCCACCAGCTTTTTCAGCTTGTCTTCCAGAAACGCGCAGGAGCGCGGCAATCGGGAAGAATACTCAAAGAAACGCGCATTGACGCTGCGCAGTTCCACCTTGATGTCACGCCCGTGCAGCAGTGCACCGGCGCGGCCGTAGCCTGTCATGCTCAAAACCATATCCTACACCTCATACCTTCGGATTCCTGTGCCAGATGCACAAACACATATATTGTATATTGTACTATTTTTACAGCCAAGATGCAAGAAAATCCGAATAAAAAACTGCACGTCCGCAGAGTTTTCACGCTTTACGGGTGTGCAGTTTTCATTGCTATGTACAAACGGGATTATTCGTCGTCGTCCTCGTCCATGATGCGACCGATGCCCTTGCGGTAGAACGGCTCACTGCCGCGCATGCCCTGCTGGCCCAGCGGAGAGATGGACGTGGTGATATTCAGGTCGATCTTCTTCTCGCGGCCCATCAGATAGGGGCGGGCTGCCTTGGCAACGGCGGCAAACAACTTGTCATCCTTGGGGCCGTCCAGCACCAGCAGATAGCTCTTGGCCTCATCGTTGATGATCATGATCTGCAGGTAGGCAGAGCCGACGCCGGGAGCCTGAGCCAGCACTTCGCAGATAGGGTCGGCCAGCTCGTCCGGCAGGACGCTGGGTTCCACGATGGTAACTTTGTCGCCCGGCTTGATCTGGGTGACAGCGGCGCGCTGCTGGGCCAGGGCCTTGGCAATCTCGTCCCTCTGCTTTTTGACGGACTCAATCAGTGGCTTCTCCAGGCGCAGGCTGTTCTCGCCGGGGTTGATGACCATGCCGGAGGCATCCGGGTTCTTCGAGACCATATTGGCGAAATCATCAAAGCGCAGCATGATAACCTGGCGGCCCTGCTCCGGGTTCTTCTGCCATGCATGTACAGCGTCCCAATCACTGAAGCCCAGGTAGTAGTGTTTGCCCTCGGGGCTGTTGACCATGATGAGGTTGATTTTGGTGTTGGGGGGCAGCTGCACGCGGCCATCCGGGCCGGGCGTAGGGGCAGACTGACCCTGCAGGTCAAAGTTGGCCGGTGCCAGCAGCGGAGAGCGCACCAGCTCGTTGAGGACGGCATTGAGGTTTTTGGGGTTATTTTCGGCTTTCAGCGCTACGATGGCATCTTTCAGCTTCGGGTTGAACGCCGGTGCTTTGGGTTGATTCTGGTCAGGCATAGTTTTCTCCTCACTTTAATTTTATCGTGTTGATCGCTTCACGCAGGTAGGAGACGCCCACCAGCTTGAGGTCCGGGAACTGGGCCGGATCGATCATTTTTAAATTGTGCTTGGGTACGATGGCTGTATCAAAGCCCACGCGCTGGGCTTCCCGCAGGCGGGTCTCCAGGTGCGTCACGCTGCGCACTTCCCCGCCCAGGCCCACTTCGCCGATAGCGATGGTCTTTTCACCCACCGGCAGGTCCAAAAAGCTGGATGCCATCGCAATACAGACTGGCAGGTCGCAGGCGGTCTCGTCCAGCTTCAGGCCTCCAATGATGTTAACATACACGTCCTGGCTGGAGAAGTTATACCCCGCGCGCTTTTCCAGCACCGCCAGCAGCAGGTACATGCGGTTATAGTCAAAGCCGCTGGCTGTCCGCCGGGGGCTGGGAAAACTGGTCTTGGTGGCCAACGCCTGTACTTCACTGAGCACCGGGCGGGTGCCTTCCATCACGCAGGCCACGCAGGTACCGCTGATTCCCAGAGGACGGCCCTCCAGCATGACCTGGGAGGGGTTCTCGATCTGGGCAAGGCCGCGGCCGGTCATATCGAACATACCGATTTCGTTGGTGGAGCCATAGCGGTTTTTGACCGCGCGCAGTACGCGGTACGGCAGGGTCTTGTCGCCCTCAAAGTACAGCACCGTATCCACGATATGCTCCATGACTTTGGGGCCTGCGATGGCGCCATCCTTGTTGACGTGGCCCACGATGAAGGTGGGAATTTCCAGCGTTTTGGCTACATTTAAAAAGCGGGCCGAGCTTTCCTTGACCTGGCTGACTGTGCCAGCCGAAGAGGAAATATCGGTGCAGCGCATCGTCTGGATGGAGTCGATGACGACCAAGTCGGGCTTCATCGATTCGATCAGGCCGCATATCTCGTCCACGTCGCTCTCGGCGACCAGCGAGATATTATCCTCGGGCACATTCAGGCGCACAGCACGCAGTTTGATCTGCCGCACCGATTCCTCGCCGGTGATATAGAGCACATTGCGGGTCTTGCTGACCTCGCCGCAGAGCTGCAAAAGAATCGTTGACTTGCCGATGCCCGGCTCGCCGCCGATGAGCGTCACACTGCCGATGACGATGCCACCGCCCAGAACGCGATCCAGCTCGCTGATGCCGGTGATGATGCGGCTTTTTTCCTCGGTCGTGCTGATGTTTTTTAATTTCTGTGCCACCAGGCTTGTCTGCCCGGTCACGCGCGGCGCGGCAGCGGCCTTGCCGCCGGATGCCTTGGCGGGTTCTGCCACCACATCCTCGGTCATAGTGTTCCACGCCCCGCAGGAGGGGCAGCGTCCCAGCCAGCGGGGGCTGGTCTCGCCGCATTGGGTGCAGACATAGATGGTTTTGAGTTTATCTTTGGGCATGGACGCCTCCCTGAACTATACTTTACCTATTATAGCCCAAAATGGGCGCGGGGGCAAGTATCCACTGAACAAAAACATTTGTAGCTGTAAAATGTACTTTTTCTCTTGCTATTTTTTGAACAATGTGTTAAAGTTAAAAAAACGCTTTAAAGCTATAAAGCGAAAGAAAAGGTGTGGTGTTATGGACTTCAACGTGAACGCGCCGATCCTGTTTGTGCTGGTCGGCATCATTGTGGCGTTCGTGCTGGCACAGTCGGCGTTCTTTCTGTTGCGTGCGGTCAACCGCGCAAGGGAAATCGGTCTGCCGCAGGAAACCATACGCAAGACCATTTCGGCGGCGGCCGTCTTTACGGTAGCACCAGCAGTGGCCATTCTGGTGGGCGTTATCTCCCTGAGCAAGAGCCTGGGTATCGCCCTGCCGTGGCTGCGCCTATCGGTCGTAGGATCCCTGACCTATGAGACCGTCGCGGCGGGAACCTCACTGACGGAGCTGGGGCTGGACACCAATACCCCCATCCCTACGGCGTCGGACTATGTCACGGTGGCCGCCGTTATGACGGTGGGCATCATGGTCGGCCTGGTCTTGGTGCCGCTGCTGACCAAGCGTATCCAGGGGGGTATGATGAAACTGGGCGCAAAGGATCACCGCTGGGCAGATATCTTTAATAATGCCATGTTCCTCGGTATGATCAGCGCCTTCCTCGGCTATGTGTTCAGCGACGTGATGAATGTGACCCACGGCGATTTCTCGGGTCTTATCCCGGTGCTCGTCATGCTGACGTCGGCGGTCGTGATGGTTATTTGCGGCGTGGCGGCCATGCGCACAAAAAAGCGCTGGATACAGGACTATGCGCTGCCCATCAGTATGCTGTGCGGCATGGCAGTGTCCATCCCGCTGACAAACTGGCTGAGCTGAAAGGAGCGGTACTCATGGAAAAGACAGTTCTGGAACAGAAAGAAACCTATGTCGACAGTGTGCACCGCTGGGGTCGCATTTGGGGCCTGACGCTTTTGGTGCTGATTGTGGCATACCCGATCGCAGTGTCGCTCATCTTCCACGCACAGGTCAACTGGCCCGCGTTCATTAAGGGCTTTATCGCCATCGGGCCTATGTACTGGGCCGTCGGCATTGTGGAAATTTTTACCTATGTGCCGATGCTCGGCGCGGGCGGCAGCTACTTGTCCTTCGTCACAGGTAACATCTCCAACCTGAAACTCCCCTGCGCCCTTGACGCCATGGAGCGGGCAGGCGTCAAGTCCAACAGTGAGGAAGGTGAGGTCATTTCTACCATCGCCATTGCCGTGTCAAGCATCGTGACGACGCTGATTATTTTAGTGGGCGTGGTGCTCATCATCCCGCTGACACCGCTGCTCTCCTCCCCCATCCTAGCCCCGGCGTTCTCGCAGATTTTACCCGCACTGTTCGGCGGTCTGGCGGTGGTGTTTGTCTCCAAAAACTTCCGCCTGGCGCTGGCCCCACTGCTGCTGATGCTGGTGCTGTTCATCTTTGTACCCGCGCTCAATGCGTCCACGGTAGGTATCATGGTGCCGGTCGGTGTCATTTTCAGCCTGGTAGTGGCGCGTATTCTGTACAAAAAGGGCCTTGTCTAAGCCCATAAGGAGGAATACAAAATGATCGTTTTATGGTTGATTCTGGCGGCTGTCGTCGTGCTGGCCGCCGTGGTGCTGGTGCGCACGGCCCGCTTTACGCCGGGCACTGCCCCCGCTGTGCCCGAGGGCGAGGAAACCATCGACCGTGACAAGGCCGTGGAAAATCTGCGCACCCTCATCCGCTGCCGTACCGTCTCCAACACGAACCACGCGCTGGAAGACGATGCCGAGTTTGAAAAGCTCATCAATACCCTACCGACGCTCTACCCCAACGTTTTCAAGACCTGCAAGTTTGAGCGCCTTGAGGACCGTGGCCTGCTGTTCACCTGGTCCGGCAAGGAGCACACCGAGCCGACCGTATTGATGGCTCACTATGACGTCGTCGACGTTGACGAGGCAGGCTGGAAGAAGCCGCCGTTTGAGGGCGTGCTGGAAGATGGCGTGCTCTGGGGCCGCGGTGCGCTGGACACGAAAGTTACTTTTAACGGCGTGTTGACCGCTGCTGACAAACTGATTGGCGAGGGCTACACCCCCGCGCAGGATATCTACTTTGCATTCAGCGGCGGCGAGGAAGTCAACGGTCTCGGCGCGGTGCATATCGTTGATTGGTTTGAGGCAAACCACATCACCCCCGCGCTGGTTGTGGATGAGGGCGGCGCGGTCGTCGAGGATGTGTTCCCCGGCGTCAAGCAGCCCTGCGGCCTGATCGGCATTGCGGAAAAAGGTATGCTGAATGTGGAGTACAAGGTCAAGTCCGGCGGCGGCCACGCCAGCGCGCCCAAGCCCCACAGCCCGCTTGTGGCCCTGAGCGAAGCTTGCACCAAGATTGAGAGCCACCCCTTCAAGGCGCACGTCACAAAGCCAGTGGCCGAAATGTTCGATACGCTGGGCCGTTACTCCAACGTTACCTATCGCATGATCTTTGCCAACCTTTGGCTGTTCGGCGGCGTGCTGGATTCCATCTGCCGTAAGAGCGGCGGCGAGCTGAACGCCCTGATGCGCACGACGGTGGCCTTTACCCAGGCCAAGGGCAGTGCGGGCCGCAACGTCATCCCGCCCGAGGCAACGCTCATCAGCAACCTGCGCCTGAACCCCGAGGACACGATGGACAGTGCTCTTGCCTACCTGAAAGAGACCATCAACGACCCCGCCGTCGAGATCACGAAGCTGGAAGGCATGAACCCGAGCCGTATCAGCGAGACGAACTGCCCTGCCTGGGACAAGGTCGCCAGCGCTGTGGCAGGCACCTGGAAGGGCTGTCTAGTAGCACCGTATCTGATGGTGCAATGCTCGGACAGCCGCCACTACGGCCGTATCAGCGACCATGTGTACCGTTTCTCGGCCATGGATCTGACCGCCGAGGAGCGCAGCACCCTGCATGGCAACAACGAACGCATCCGCGTCGAGACCGTCGGTCGTGCCGTGGAGTTTTACGTCCGTTTGATGCGGCAGTGCTGAGAAAATAAGCATACAAAGAGGTGCAGCCCGTTTGAAGTGCTGCACCTTTTACTGTTTATATCCCGAAATGTATAGAGGGAGGCATTCTCGATGCCCAATCATACAAACTGGAATTGTTACACTTAAAAAAGCGGAATTTCACCATCATAGTTTTCTGCTTTTTCCAATAGCGGTCCTTTAGCTCCCATCGTAAACGCGATGTCGCTACTGCGGATAGAGAGCAGCTCCATTCCGGGTCTCACCTTCAAAAAATCCATCATTTTCTTCGTAAGAAGAATTTGCCCCTCCTGTGAAATCTCTACCCAGCAGTAGGAACGCCCCTTGTATTTGATAAATTCGCCAGAACCTGCTGAGTAGTCAAGCAACGGTGGAGTATCGTCCAAAATGTGACCAAGTTTTGACGGATGCAAAAGGCCTTTCCGGGTGACGCAGAAGCCACCGGTAATCTTACTTCCGGTAAAAAGATATACTTTTCCTTCATCTGCAATGTGATATTCTTCCATTGCCTGCGGTGGAATCCGCAATGTTCCATCCGTCCGAATGAGTGATTTCCCGAAAATAAATTTTCCTCCCTTATTCATTTGTGGCATAAAAACACCTCCTGAAATTCCGATTTGTCAGCCTAAGTATACCAGATTTTCGGCAAATAGCATATCCCTTATCACAAAAAGCGGTGGTTTTTTCGGTACGCAGTGCAGGGACTTCGCGTTTACAGCGTTTTCAACGCAAGATAAAAAGTATTCACAACGCCTGCGCTCTCAGCCCAGACGCGCCCGCCGCGCTGCAAAGAAAAAAGCAGGTTCTGTAACAAGGTCACATTCGGCGTAGGCAGGTTGCGGATTCGGGCGGTTTATGCTATTCTTTAAAGCAGGAGTCAAATACAGGAGGTGAGAGGTGTGCTGCGCATTGGTATCTGCGATGATAACCGGGAGGATATTGCCCGCATCCGGGAGCTGGCGGTCCGCTTCTCTGAGGAACACCCCGAAACGCCGGTGCAGATACAGGCCTACGGCCAGCCGTATGACCTGCTGGACGAGGTAGAAAAATCAGGCGGGTTTGATCTGTATCTGCTGGATGTCGTTATGCCGCACATGACCGGTGTGGCCCTGGCCAGACGCCTTCGGGAGAGAAAAGAGCGGGCAGAGATCCTGTTTTTGACAGTCTCCAAGGAATATGCGGTGGACGCCTTCAGCGTAAAGGCTGCCGGGTATCTGATCAAGCCGGTGAGCAAGCCGGACTTTGACGGCGCGGTGCTGGAGTGCATCCACCGCCTGCTGCCGGAGAACAACCCATCCCTTATGCTCAAATCGAAGGACGGACTCTACCGCGTGCCGGTCGGTGAGCTGGTCTGCGTGGAAAGCTTCAACCACAATCAGGTCTGTACGCTGGCGGACGGCTCGGTGCTGGCCGTGTCAGCTACGATGGCAGAATTGATGGAGGCGCTCAAGGAGCAGCTTGACCTGATCGACCGGGTGCTGCTGATGACGGTGGAGCCTGGCTTTGGCGGCCAAAAGCTCATGCCCGAGGTGCTTGACAAGGTATCTGAGCTGCGCGCCATGGGCTTTCGGGGAGAAATTGAGGCGGACGGCGGCATTAAGCCCGAAAACATGCGCCTTTTAACCGATGCGGGCGTTGAGGTGCTGGTGATGGGCACTGCGTTTTTTGGCGCGGAAAATCCCGCCGGGGTGGCGCGTCTGGTGCATGCCATCTAACCCTTCCAGGGCATGCTAAAAGCGGCGTGAACCGCCTGAGCGCTATGCCCGAAAGGATGAAACGCATGAAAAAGCCCACCCCCTTATTTGTGCCGCCCAAGCCCAAAAAGCGCATGGGACGCGCGCCGGTGCGGCACTGACAAAAAATGAAACAGATAGGATGAAAAGATGCATTTTGACGAATTGGAGCTGATGGAGCCGCTTTTGCGCGCCGTGAAGGATTGCGGCTACGAGGAGCCCACGCCCATTCAGCGTGAAACGATCCCGCCGGTTTTGGCGGGGCGCGACGTGCTGGGCTGCGCCCAGACGGGAACGGGAAAAACCGCGGCGTTCGCGCTGCCCATTTTACAAAGGCTGCATACCAGCCGCAAGCAGCGTTCCGGAAAGCGGAATATCCGCGCCCTTGTGCTTACGCCTACGCGCGAGCTTGCGCTGCAAATTTATGAGAACTTTGAAGGCTACGGCAAAAACCTGCCGCTGCGCTCCTGCGTTATTTTTGGCGGCGTGGGGCAGCAGCCGCAGGTGGATGCGCTAAAGCGCGGCGTGGATATTCTGGTTGCCACGCCGGGCAGGCTGAACGATTTAATTCATCAGGGCTATATCGCGTTGGAGCATTTGGAGGTTTTTGTGCTGGACGAGGCCGACCGCATGCTGGATATGGGCTTCATCCATGATGTGAAAAAGGTGATTGCGCTTTTGCCCAGGGAGCGGCAGACGCTGCTGTTTTCGGCCACGATGCCCACGGAGGTGGAGAAGCTGGCGTTGAGCATTCTTACCGCGCCCGTAACGGTGAAGGTGGATCCCGTATCCAGCACGGTGGATAAGATTGCGCAAA
>ERZ827168.2841-NODE-2841-length-19014-cov-24.725829_pt1 | contig 19014 bp, 16 predicted proteins | sample MGYA00519868_ERZ827168 | MGnify/ENA primary metagenome ERZ827168 (study PRJEB31778, sample SAMEA3449271) | human gut metagenome | biome: human gut; feature: human-associated habitat; material: faeces | place: United Kingdom | collected 2010/2012 ...
GAGCGGCGGTCTCCAAAACCGTAGGCCGAGGGTTCGAAGCCTTCTTCCCCTGCCAGAGACCCGGGCGCCTGTATAAGGCGCTCGGACTCTCAAAACTTCTTGACAAGCAACCGGGAATTTTGTATAATTCTCGTGCTTTATATGGCGCTGTAGCTCAGTTGGCTAGAGCATTCGGTTCATACCCGAAGTGTCACCGGTTCGAATCCAGTCAGCGCTACCAAAAAGGGGGCACATCCTCCGATGTGTCCCCTTTCCAAGTAAATATGGCCCGTTGGTCAAGTGGTTAAGACACCGCCCTTTCACGGCGGTAACATGGGTTCGAGTCCCGTACGGGTCACCAAGCTCTCTGTCTTACGGCAGAGAGTATTTTGGAGGCGTAGCTCAGCTGGTTAGAGCGCATGCTTCACACGCATGAGGTCGATGGTTCGAGCCCATTCGTCTCCACCAAAAAAAGCCTGTAATCTCAAGGATTACAGGCTTTTTATTATTTTAAATCATTCTGCAGGTGAGGCAGACACCCCCGAAAAAGCCCTTAGCGCAGGATCTCTTCGGCCACTACGCGCTTCGGCACACAGCGATCCATGGCCTGCTTTTCGATGTAGCGGTGAGCGTCCTGCTCAGACATGCCCTGCTTTTCTATCAGCACCCATTTGGCGCGGTTTATAAGGCGGATCTCCGCCATTTTATCCTCCATGGAAAGACTTTTCTGCTCCATGCGCCGCAGGCGTTCCCGCGTGCCGCACAGGAGCTCCATGCATTGCAGCATCATCTGCGGCGATGTCGGCTTCTGAAGCGTCAGCACGCCGCAGGGCGTGACCTGCGCGGACACGTCGGAGTAATACTCCGGCTTTACCAGGAGCAATATCCCCGCGCCCGATTTCTCGGCGAAGTGCTGTGCGAGATGGGTGCCGAATTCATCGCGCAGCGGCGCGCTGATGATGATAATATCATACCGGCTTTCGAGAAGCCGGCGCCGTGCGTCCGCAGCGTCGTACGCAAATTGGACGGGGGCGTAGCGTCCGCCGGGGAGCAGCTCACGCAGGGACGTATGAAATTTTTCCGCAGCGGCTACGGACAGCACGCTGTAATTTCGCGGCAGATACTCCATGCGCATTCCTCTTCCCGAAAGTTTTAGCGACGCTTACTTCGTATAATACTCCACAACGGTCCGCGGCAGGGAGGAGGCGATAAATTCGCTCGTTTTTGCCGCGGCTTTTGCGTCCGCGAGCGTCGCGGGCAGCGTCTTATACTGCGAACGGACCTCTTCCGACGCGGTGTAAAAGTTGATGTCCGCGCTTGCGGGCAGCTCTGCGCGGCGGCGTATACCGTCGAGACCGGCGTAGATGAGGAGGGTATAGGCAATATACGGGTTGCAGATCGGATCCGGGGATCGAAGCTCTGCGCGGCGGTACTCGCCCTCGGCGGCGGGAATGCGGATGAGCTGCGAGCGGTTTTCGCTTGACCAGGAAATATAGCGCGGCGCCTTGTAGCTGCCGAAGCGCTGATAGGAGGCCGGCGTAGTATTGAGGAACGCGGTCATGTCGGCAATATGCGAGAGAATACCGGCGATCACCTGCGGCATAATGTCCTCGCCGGTGGAGCTGCGGGCGGAGAGATTGATGTGCATGCCGTTGCCCGGCTCGCTGCGCAGCGGCTTCGGGGAGAAGTCGGCGGCAAGACCGTTGCGTACGGCGACAGTATTTACCACTGTGCGGAACGTGACCGCGTCGTCCGCGGCCTTGACAGGCTCGGCATACCGGAAATCGATCTCGTTCTGACCGGGACCCTGCTCGTGGTGGGAGCATTCCGGGCGGATGCCCATCTGTTCGAGCGTCAGGCAGATCTCGCGGCGGACGTTCTCGCCCTTGTCCTCGGGCGCAATGTCCATGTACCCGGCGCGGTCGTAGGGGATCGTGGTCGGTTCGCCGTTTTCGTCCCGGCGGAAGAGATAGAACTCCATCTCCGAACCGAACGCGAACGAAACGCCCATCGCCGCGGCGTCGTCCACCGCCTTTTGCAGCAGCGCGCGGCTGTCACCCTCAAAGGGCGTGCCGTCCGAGCGCAGAATGCGGCAGAACAGGCGCGCCACACGCCCGTGATCCGGCCGCCACGGGAGCAGACAGAGCGTCGAGGTGTCCGGCTGCAAAAAAAGATCCGAGCGCAGCTCGTCGCCGAAGCCGGGGATGGCGGAGGCGTCAAACGCGATGCCGGCGGAAAACGCGCGGTCGAGCGCATCCGGCAGAATGGACATGTTCTTCTGGTTGCCGGTCAGGTCAAAAAACGTCATGCGAAGGAACTTGACGTCCTCCTCCGCGACATACTGCCGAATCTCGGACTCGGAATACTTCATTGCTGCTCCTGCCTTTCTCAATCGGAAACGTACATCTGCTTATAGGGGTTTTTGCTGTCCGGCGTGACGACGGTGTAGGGCTCGCGGAGCATGGCATCCGCGTCGCGCCCGAACAGGCGGCAGTACTCGCGCACATAGGGCGCGAACTCTGCCTTATCCTCCTCCGTGGCGGCATGCGCCGTCACCTGACTCGGGAACGGCACGCGCGACACGTCGCCGCGGAAAACCATTTTCCCGCCGTGCATACCGGTGCAGGGGAAATAGCCGGTGACGGGTTTTCCGTCCGTATGCAGCGCGAGCACAACGATCAGCCCGCCGGCCTGGTATTCACCGAGAAAGCTCCCGGCACGCCCGCCGATCACGATGACGGGCTTGTGTTCCTTGTATTCCTTCATGTGGATGCCGGCGCGATAGCCCGCGTTGCCCTCCACGAAGATCTCTCCGCCGCGCATGGCGTAACCGGCGGCGTCGCCGATGTTGCCGTGGATGACGATCCGTCCGGCGCTCATCGTATCGCCGACGGCGTCCTGCGCGTTGCCGTGCACGGTGATGTCCGCGCCGTTGAGATACGCGCCGAGCGCGTTGCCGGGGATGCCATCGATCTCAATGCTCTTGCGGGACATGCCCGCGGCGATGAACCGCTGGCCGAGACACGCGCTCACGCGGCATTTCGCCCCGGCACTGCGGATCGTCTCGTTCAGCTCGGAAAAGGAGAGAGAGCCTGCTTCTATATAATCCATAGTATCACACCTTTCACCGATTTTCCACAATCATTCTCCGGCGTGAGCCACGCCGAGGATTTCGAGTTCCTTCTCCGTGAGGCCGATGCCGCGGAGCATCACGCGGTTGCCGCGCAGCGCCTCGATGGAGTTGATGCCCATGCCGCCCATCATTTCCTTGATCTCGCGCTTCCATGCCGTGACGAGATTCACGAGCCGTTCTGCGCCTACATCGGGGTCGAGACGTTTAACAAGCTCCGGGTTCTGCGTGGCGATGCCCCAATTGCACCGTCCCGTGTGGCACGAGCGGCAAAGATGGCAGCCGAGCGCGAGCAGCGCGGCGGTGCCGATGTAGCAGGCGTCCGCGCCGAGAGCGATGGCCTTGACAACGTCGGCGGATGAGCGGATGCTGCCGCCCGCGATGAGAGAAACGCTGCTGCGGATGCCCTCGTCGCGCAGGCGCTGATCCACGGCGGCGAGCGCGAGCTCAATGGGAATGCCGACATTGTCGCGGATGCGCGTGGGCGCGGCGCCCGTGCCGCCGCGGTAGCCGTCGATGGCGATGATGTCCGCGCCGCTGCGGGCAATGCCGCTCGCAATGGCGGCGATGTTGTGCACTGCCGCAACCTTTACGATGACGGGCTTTTTATACTGCGTTGCTTCTTTGAGCGAGTATACGAGCTGGCGCAGGTCCTCGATGGAATAAATGTCGTGATGCGGCGCGGGGGAGATGGCGTCTGAGCCCTCGGGGATCATGCGGGTCTTGGACACGTCCCCGACGATCTTCGCGCCGGGCAGATGTCCGCCGATGCCGGGCTTTGCGCCCTGGCCCATTTTGATCTCGATGGCGGCACCGGCGTTCAGACAGCGCTCCTCGATACCGAAGCGGCCGGAGGCTACCTGCACGATCGTGTTTGCGCCGTACTTGTAGAAATCGCGGTGGAGTCCGCCCTCGCCGGTGTTGTAGTAAATGCCGAGCTCCTCGGCGGCGCGGGCGAGCGCAGCGTGGGCGTTATAGCTGATCGAGCCGTAGCTCATCGCGGAAAAGAGGATCGGCACGGAAAGCTCCAGCTGCGGCGGGAGCGTCGTGTCGAGCGAGCCGTCGGCGCGGCGGCGGATCGTGTCCGGCTTTTTGCCGAGAAAAACGCGCGTCTCCATCGGCTCGCGCAGCGGGTCGATCGAAGGGTTCGTGACCTGCGAGGCGTTGATGAGAAGCCGGTCCCAGTAGCCCGGCAGCGGCGTCGGGTTGCCGGCGGAGGAGAGAAGGATGCCGCCTGTGGCGGCCTGCTTATAGACTTCGCGGATCGTGTCGCTCTTCCAGTTCTCGTTTTCGCGCAGACAGCAGTCGGTTTTTACGATCTTGATCGCGCGCGTCGGGCAGAGCGCAACGCAGCGCTGACAGTTCACGCATTTGGATTCGTCTGCGAGCATGATCTTTCGCTCGGCGTCGTAGGTGTGGACGCCGTTGGCGCACTGCTTTTCGCAGATGCGGCAGCGCGTGCACCGCTCGTCGCGCCGGATGACCTCAAACGGCGGGTAGATGTATTCGATAGCCATTAGTATTTCCCCTCCTTTACGCGCACGATGACCGGCTCGCCGCCCATCGGCGCCCAGACGTTGCTCGCGTCCGGTTCCATCGCGCGGATGGCGGCCTCCTCGCTTGCAATGAACACAAGATCGTCTTTCTCCGCCGTGACCATCGAGCGGAGCTTCAGCCGGTCGTTGAGCGCCATCAGCCCGCCGTTGAAGCCGAGCACGATGGAGAACGGCCCCGTAATAAGAAGACTGGAAAACACCGTGCGCAGATAGGTGAGCCGTTCGGCCTCGGACGCGGCCTTGCCGCGGATCGTGCTCCAGAACGGCGCGGCGATGACGTTGGCCGCTTCCTCCAGCGACATGCCCTGCCGCCGGAGCAGATAGTCGGCAATGTATGTGATGACCTCGGTATCGGTCTGCAGCGTGCATTTGTAGCCGAACATTTCGATGAAGCGGCGGTTGGCGTCGTAAGACGAGATCTCACCGTTGTGCACGACCGAATAGTCGAGCAGCGCAAACGGATGCGCGCCGCCCCACCAGCCGGGGGTATTCGTCGGATAGCGGCCGTGCGCCGTCCAGCTGTAGCCCGCATATTCGTCGAGCCGGTAAAACCGTCCCACGTCCTCGGGATAGCCGACGGCCTTGAATACGCCCATGTTCTTGCCGCTGGAGAAAACGTACGCGCCCTTGAACTTCGTGTTGATGTCCATAACGGTCCGGGCAACGAACTCCTTCTCGTCGAGCTGGAGACGGTGGAGCACCGACGGCAGCGGGGAGACGAAGTAGCGCCAGATGAGCGGTATGTCGGTGATCTCCGGGATGATGTGGATGGGGATCTGCTCGGCCTGCACAAGCTCAAAGCCCTCTTTGAGCAGCGCTTCGCACTCGCGGCGCGTCGCGTTGTCGTCAAAGAAAATGTGAAACGCATAAAAATCGCGGTAGTCGGGGTAAATGCCGTAGGCGGCAAAGCCGCCGCCGAGACCGTTGGAGCGGTCGTGCATCGGAATCATGCTTTTCATGACCGCCTCGCCGGTCATGCGCCGTCCCTCCCGGGAGATGACGGCGGAAATGGCACACCCGGAGGGGATGCGGATCTCGCCTTCGCGCTTCATAATAATCGCCTTCTTTCCGAAAATACAAAAGGAGCTCATTTCCCGAGGGGATAAACTTCCCACGGGAAATGAACTCCTTTGCTCATTAACGCGGAAGATTATAACACCGCGGGGAGAGCGCGTCAACGAAAAAAACCGCAAAAAAACGAAAATTGGGAATTGACAAATCCGTGCAGGGCGCATATAATTTCGCCCATCGAAGGCAAAGGCGTCTTGGAGAGCGATCTCCGAGACGCCTTTTTTATTTTTCCGAAAGAGGAGTGGGAAGCATGAGTGCTGTACCGGAATATTTTGGAAGTCTTGTGTTTGACGACCGCGTGATGAAAGCGAAGCTGCCGTATGACGTGTATGTCTCGCTGAAAAAGACGATGTATGAGGGCGGCACGCTGGATACCGCCGTTGCCAACGCCGTGGCCGACGCCATGAAGGAGTGGGCGGTCGAAAAGGGCGCGACGCACTATACCCACTGGTTTCAGCCGCTCACCGGCAGCACCGCGGAGAAGCACGACAGCTTCATCACCCCCTCGCCGGACGGCGGCGTCATCATGGAGTTTTCCGGCAAGGAACTCATCCGGGGCGAGCCGGACGCTTCAAGCTTTCCCTCCGGCGGGCTTCGCGCTACGTTTGAAGCGCGCGGCTACACCGCCTGGGACCCGACGAGCCACGCCTTTATCAAGGACAAAACGCTTTGCATCCCGACGGCGTTCTGCTCCTACGGCGGCGAGGCGCTCGATAAGAAAACGCCGCTGCTGCGCTCGATGCAGGCGCTCAACAAGCAGACGCTGCGCGTGCTGAAGCTCTTCGGCATGGACGATGTGAAGATCGTCCGTCCGCTCGTCGGCCCCGAGCAGGAGTATTTCCTCGTGGATCGCGCCATGTTCGATAAGCGCGAGGACCTTATGTTCTGCGGGCGCACGCTCTTCGGCGCAATGCCGCCGAAGGGACAGGAGATGGACGACCATTACTTCGGCGCGATCAAGCCGCGCGTCGCGGAGTTCATGGCCGATCTGAACGAGGAGCTGTGGAAGCTCGGCGTGCTTGCCAAGACCGAGCACAACGAGGTCGCCCCCGCGCAGCACGAGCTTGCGCCCATCTTCACCACCGCGAACATCGCCACCGACCACAACCAGCTCACCATGGAGGTCATGAAAAAGGTCGCGGCGCGCCACGGCCTTGTCTGCCTGCTGCACGAGAAGCCGTTCGACGGCGTGAACGGCTCCGGCAAGCACAACAACTGGTCGCTCTGCACCGACACGGGCGTCAACCTTCTCAAGCCCGGCGACACACCGCACCAGAACGCGCGGTTTCTGCTGTTCCTCTGCGCCGTTATTCAGGCCGTGGACGATTATCAGGATCTGCTCCGGCTCTCCGTTGCGACGGCGAGCAACGACCACCGTCTCGGCGCGAACGAAGCCCCTCCGGCCGTCGTGTCCATCTTCCTCGGCGACGAGCTCACGGCGGTGCTCGACGCGATCGAGAAGGACGCCCCCTACACCGGCACGGAAAAGATCGTTATGAAGCTCGGCGCGCACGTGCTGCCGCGCTTTGTGCGCGACACGACCGACCGCAACCGCACATCGCCGTTCGCGTTCACCGGCAACCGATTTGAGTTCCGCATGGTCGGCTCGTCCGACTCCATTGCGTGCTGCAATGTCATGCTCAATACCGCCGTGGCGGAGTCGCTGCGCCAGTATGCCGACGAGCTCGAAAAGGCGGACGACTTTGAAGGCGCGCTCCACACGCTCATCCAGCGCACGATCCGCGCGCACAAGCGCATCGTTTTTAACGGCAACGGCTACGACGACGCCTGGATCGAAGAAGCGACAAAGGTCCGCGGCCTTCTCAATCTTCGCACGACGCCGGACGCGCTGCCGTATCTCACCGCGGCGAAGAACGTGGAAATGCTCACGCGCCACAAGGTCTATTCCGGATCAGAGCTCAAGTCCCGCTGCGAGATCAATCTCGACAACTACCGCAAGACCGTCCACATCGAGGCGAAAACGATGCTCGATATGGCGCGCCGCGAGATATTGCCTGCCGTGACCGCGTATGCCGATACGCTTGCTCTCGGCGTCAACGCCCGCCGCGCTGCGGTCGGCGCATCCGTCGGCGGCTACGAGGCGCGGCAGATCGAAAAGCTCTCCGCGCTCTCGGAGAAGATCGACGCCGCGGCGGAAGAGCTGGAAACGGCGCTCGATGCCTACCACGCCATGAGCGATGTGCAGAGCTCTGCGGAGTTCATCCGCGACAGCGTTCTGCCGAAGATGGCGGCGCTGCGCGCCTCCTGCGACGCAGCCGAAAAGCTCATTCCCGCCAAGAGCTGGCCGTTCCCGACCTATGCTGAGCTGATGTTCGGCGTGAAATAAAGAGCAAAAAGCAAAAGCGCCGCGCGCCGGGATCGTTCCGGCGCGCGGCGTGATTTGTCTGCAGATAATACGTGCGCAGCAGATAGGATTTTCTGAAAACAAAGGGAAAAAATAAAGAAAAAGCACCGAAATCAAGCGATTTCGGTGCTTTTTGGTGGAGATAAGCGGGATCGAACCGCTGACCTCTTGAATGCCATTCAAGCGCTCTCCCAGCTGAGCTATACCCCCACAGGAACACGGTTTTCCAACCGGCGAGAGTTATAATAGCAAATGCACGGGAGAATGTCAACCCTAAAATGCAAAAAACTCTGCTTTTTTGCGATTTCTTCCGAGAGCGCCCGCCGTCAGGCGAAAAGGCAGAGAAGCAGCCCGTAAACCACGCTCGCGCCGGTGCCGTAAACGATCACGGGCCCGGCGATCGTGAACATCTTGGCGCAGGTACCGGGGATGAGACCCTCACGCTTGAATTCCAGCGCGGGCGCGACGATGGAGTTGGCAAAGCCCGTGATCGGCACGAGCGTGCCGGCCCCGGCAAAGCGCGCGATATCGTCGTACAGACCGAGCCCTGTGAGCAGCGCGCCGAGAAAAACGAGCGAGATCGAAACCGCCGTCCCGGCGCTTTCCGTGTCCAGCCCGAGGGAGATATAGAGCGCGCGCAGCCCCTCACCCCCGGCGCAGATGAGCCCGCCGACGAGAAAGGCGCGCAGCATGTCCATGCCGAGCGGCGAGCGCGGCTGCTTCTTTTTTATATATTCATTGTATTCTTCGTTCGTCATATTCATAATAATCGCCTCCCGTGGGAGTATTCCCGCGGGAGGCGACCGTATGCGTTTAGTTAGATTATTATATAATCAAATGTTTTCCTGCCCGATGATCTCGCGGCCCATGAGCACGCCCATGACGGAGGCTGTCATCCGCCAGCGCGTCCAGCCGGAGGAGTCGCCGAGGCAGTGGAGACGGCGGATGTTCGTGTTGAGATCGGCGTCCATCTTTACACGGTTGGAGCAGAACATCCGCTCGGGGAAGCAGAGCAGCGTTTCGTGCGAGACAAAGCCCGGCACGACCGGATCGCGTTTCAACGAAAGAGGCTTTTTCCGCAAGCTATGCGCTCGATCAGCAGCCGGAACGGAACGCTCCCGCCGCCGATAAGGCTGCAGGGACAGCGCGCAGGAAGGAGAAAAGGACGATACAGCCGAAGCTGAACCGTCCTTTCAAACGGAGATAAGGCAGGCCTGCTGCTATCCTTTTTTCCCGGCAATCACTTCCGCGATTTTTGCTGCGCCCCGGGGCGCTCCTTTTCCCGCCGTCTTTGGTACTCCTCCAGAAACCGATCCAGATAGACCTTGTTGACGGTGGCAGAGATCGTGTTGCGAAGCAGATCCTTTGCGTCGGACTGCGTTTCACCAAGACCTTCCCGCGCAGGAGCTATCCCGAACGCCGCGCCGAGCATATTTTCAAATTCGTCGCAGAAATAGTCGTAGGCGATCGGAAGGGGATAGCTGTCCTCCTGTATGCTGAACATCAGCCGAAGCCCCTCCAGCGGGACAACGGGTTTGACCACGGCGATAAACAAAAGCCGCGCAAGGTGCTCCGATGGGTATGTCTTTTTTATTGGCGCGGGGATCAGGCTCTGCTTGACGTAATTGCTCACCATGGAGCTTGTCAGTTCCGGCTCCCCCAGCGGTGCAAGATGGGCGTTGACATATCGCACCACCTGCTCCAGATATAGCCCTACATTCGGGATCTGGGCATAGCGCGGCAGACGGAAACTTTCCATATCCTCGATCATTCTCTTCACTTCCTGTTCCATGCTGCCATTATATACGTTTCGCACGGAAAGCACAACGGTTTTGCGAAAATTCTTTAACGGGTTTTTAAAAGCTGTTGACGGAATGATAAAAATCTGATAGAATCCACCCGATCGGCTTTTCAAAACCGGATAAAACGCTTTCTGCGATTCGGAGGACACACAATGAACCAGTTTCGTATTGCGGCAGATTCCAGCTGCAATCTTCTTACGCTGAACGGAGCGGACTTCGTCAGCGTTCCGCTTACTATACGCACCGAAACCGAAGAGTTCCGGGATGATGCTTCTCTGGATGTTGACGCGATGGTCAGCACGCTCCGCAGCACAAGGGGCCGATCCTACAGCGCATGTCCGAATGTCGCGGACTGGGAAAGCGCTTTCGGTGAGAGCGGCGACGTGATCGCGTTTACCATTACAAGCAGTCTGTCGGGCAGCTATAACGCCGCCTGCGTGGCGGGGAAAAACTGCACGGAGCGCAACCCTGCCCGGCGTATCCATGTGGTGGACACCCTTTCCGCCGGACCGGAGATCACCCTCCTTCTTGAAAAAACGCTTTCCGAGCAAAGCTCCGGCGCCGGCTTTGACGAGGTATGCGAAAATCTGAAGGCATATCAAAGACGCACCCACCTGCTTTTCGCCTTGGAATCCATGCATAACCTTGCGCAGAACGGCCGGATCAGCAGGCTCACGGCAACGATGGCGGGCGTCCTTGGGATCCGCGCCGCCGGACAGGCCAGCGCCGAGGGAACGCTGGAGATGCTCGGAAAATGCCGGGGAGGGCGAAAGACGCAGCATTTCATGCTGTGCGAGATGGAGCGGCTCGGCTACGGGGGAGGAAGCGTCCGGATCGGTCATTGCCAGAACGAGGCGTTCGCGCAGGAGCTCTGCACCGGGATCCGGCAGCGCTTTCCGGCGGCGGATGTGAGATGCGATCCTCTGCGGGGACTGTGCAGCTATTATGCCGAGCGCGGCGGGATCATGCTGGGGTTTGAGACCTGAAAAACGAGTGGAATAAACAAGTGCCGCACCGTTGTCGTTGTCGAAACGGTGCGGCACATTCATTATATGTAATAATATGGCTCCGACGGCGCGGGCGCGGCTATCACGCACCTGCCGCGGCCGTGCCGGAAAATGCAACGCGGGACAAGCCGTGCGGCAAACGCCGTTACTCTTCCGACAGATCGGCGACCAGCTTGGTGCTGCTGACTGCCAGCGCAAGCTGAAGCTTGTTTTCCAGCCCGGTTTTCTGCAGCATGTTCGCCACATGGAATTTGACCGTTGACATCTCGCAGCCCATCTCCGCTGCGATGCGCGTATAGGAGAGGCCGCGCAGCAGATGCCGCAGCACCTTCATCTCCGTTTTGGTAAATTCCGTGCTTTTTGCCATGCCGATCTCCACCGTAGGCGGTGCGTCCGGAAAGACACGCTCGCCGGCCATCGTCCGGCGGACGACCTCCATCAGGCGGTTTTTTGCGGAATCCTTATACCACAGGCTGTCCGCCCCCGCCGACTTTGCTTCCTCCAAAACCGCGCCGTCAAGCAGCGAGGTCACAACAACAATTTTTATCTGCGGACGCTCGGCTTTGATTTGACGGACGGCAACCAATCCGTTTTCCCGGTGCTCCGTCTGCACATCCATCAAAACGAGATCGACCGGGCTTGCTCTGCACACCTCAACTGCCTGCTTCGCGCCGGGAATGGATGCGACGATCTGATTCCCGTCCTCCGCAAGGAAATAGCTTTCCAGCAAGCTGCGGATCATGGTCTGGTCTTCAACGATCACCACTCTCATGCGCTGTTTCCTCCTTTTCCGGCAGACTGAGCATAAGCGAGAAGCGGGGTAAGCTCTGTATCTCCATTCTGCCGCCAGCCTCTTCCACATGGTGACGCAGCATGGACAGACCGCCGCCCTCCGTGATTTTCTTCTTCGGTGCAGCGCCGTTGTTGGTAAGAAAAACGTCGGTGCGGCCGCACATCGGCTGAAAGCGTACATATAGCTCCGTGCCGCCGGCATGACGGGCGCAGTTGGCCGCGCATTCCCGAATTGCCAGCGAGACCGTCTCGCAGAAACTCCGCGATTCCGGCGGCTTTCCTTCCGTCAGGACCCGGACGCCCATTTCCGCAGCGCGCCGGACAGCCACCTTCATCGGTTCGGGCGGGGCCGCTATCCGGTTGGAGCGGTAAAGTACCGCGATGGACTGTTCCCACAACGCCGCGCTTGCGCGAAGCTCTTCCAACCCGGCCCGCCGGATCAGCGCGCGGCGCACGGCAAGGATGCTGTGACCGATATCGTCATGCACACGCAGCTTCATGGCAAGGGTCTCTTCCTGCCGGATGATCTCCGGCATCTGCTCAAACAGCCTTCGCATCCGCTCATTCGCTTCCGCCAGCTTTGCGCTTTCCTCTTGCAGATGCTTCTGCCGCCACATAAGCTCCGTGACATCCGCGGCGGTGACCTGCGTATAAGTAAGCCCTGCCGCTGTTTTGATGCTTTCCTCCGCAAAGCGCAGCTCCGTGCCGTCGGGAAACCGGAAAATATAAAGCTGCGGATCCAGACAGCGGACGGTTGGCGGCGGTGAGCGCAGGGCGTCATGCAGCTCCGCAAGCGTCTGAATGCCGCCTTTGCGCAGCTGGCTTGCCACGGCAAGCATTCGGTGGTTAATAAGCCGCACCACGCCGTTTTTATCAAAAAAGCAGACCGCAATGGGCAGACTGTCAAAGCTCTCTTTGATCCTGTCCATATGCTTTTATTTCCCTCCCGATTTCTCCACCCGGAGCATGACATATTGCAGGCCGTCCTCATCCTCTTCCCATTCGAGCGCGGGGAATGGATCTTTCAGATGGCGGAGGGGCGCCTCGCCGGAAATACAGAGATTCATATGCAGCGCTTCGCCGACCTCTATGGAAACCAGCAGCGAGCGCAGCGATTCAAGCTCTGCTTCCACAACCGCTTCAAAAAGGGAATAGGCCGCCGTTGCCTGCTCAATGGAGAGCTGCCCGTCCCCCTTGATGAGCGCCGAGCACTCCGCGCCGTACAGGCAGAGATTTTCCGCAGACTCGTTCAGGCAGAGCCGCAGCTCCTGCACGGAGATTGACCCGCGCTGCACGTCGACAAAAATCAGGTTGTTTCTCCGCTTAATATAGGTTCCGATGACGATGATCTGTCCGAGCAGACGCTCTGCCCGCGCCGGGTCATCCGTTTTTTTCAGCTCAGTCAGCCGCTCCTGCAGCATGGCGATCTGCCGGGCAGTCTGCGCCTCCATCATGTCATAGAGACGGTTTTCTTCCGTCAGCTTTAAAAGTCTTGCGTGCTGTGCATTCTCTGCCGCCAAAACGTCGCCTACATCGCGAAGCTCGTCGCACGTCAGCTCCAGCTCCTGCCGGAGCTGATTCAGCTCCGAAACGTCTTCCTTCCAGAACGCCCAGCCGCGGCGCAGCTTATGGCGCTTTAAAAGCGTGTCATCGTCGAGCTGCACGGTATCCTGCGTTATCTGCCGCAGCTCACTTTGCGGAAGCGGCGGCCGCATCGTAGCGGAAGCGTGCTTCGTGCAAAAAGTTTCATCCGTGATCTGCACAGGAAGCGTTGTCGCTTCCAGAAGCTCATCGTATCCGCGGTTGGACTGGATGAGTCCGCATTGGATGCAGCTTTCAAAAATGCCGGTAAACATCAGGCACTGGGCGACTGTCATGTCTCCCGCCAGCACCCAGACCCAATGGATCTTTTCGGCATACGCATAAACATATGCCAGCGAAAGCGCAAACGGCACCAGCGGCAGCAAGCGGACTCTCTTCGTGTGCGGGATACGGCATTTTGTCACGATCATAAAAAGCGAGAGCGCCGCACAAAAGAGCTCCCAGCCGAGCACGAAGAAATATCCTCTCTCATAACGGTACGCGGCGTCCGACAAAATACCGGACGGAAAGGAAAACACCAGCTGATGCAGATCGTTTGTTAAAACGAGCAGCAGGAGCAGCACCGTCGGCACATACAACAGTTTTGTCCACCGCGGCAAATGAAAGTCCTCCGGCTTTCCCAGCGACTGGGAGACAAATACCGAGAGCATGGGGATAAAGAGGATCGGGACATAGTAAAAATACCAGAGCCAGCGCTCCGCATCTGTATTGGCAATGGAAAACTTGATCGAGCGCAGGAGAAGCCACAGCACCATCAGCATCGAAATCGCCAGCAAATAGCGCTGCACCTGCGTCTGCACAATGCGGACCCGGACAGAGTGGCACCATGCGCACAGCAGGAAGATATAAATTCCGCTGCGCAAATGGTTATAAACCGGAGAATGGAGCACCGTTCGGCTGGCATAACGAAGCCACATGGCAAGCGCGATAAGCCCCAGCGTGGCAAGCGCATACAAAAGGCTCTTTTTTGTCGCTTTACTCATTCCGTGCTCCTTCCGGCTCCACGCATTCAAATGCAGTATATCATGCAGACAGGAAAAGAGCAATGCGGTTTTGGGCGCTTTGCGGAGAGCGGAAAGGGGATATGGCCCGGAACAGAAAATAAATGCAAACCCTATCCAATCGGCGGGTGCGCGAGAGAAGACGATCGGCTAATATATAGTTGAAGCACTCTAAAAAGGGAAAGGCGGTGGAGAAGCACAGATGCGAAGAATCGTGCTGGATTTGCAGGGCGGCCTTTTGGCAGAGGCAGTCATGCAGGTGCTTGCGGGATACGATCCGGACTTCATCGTCTATCGCTCTTCAAAACCGGAGGATACGCTTGCGCTTTGCCGAAGCTGTCATGCCAATGTGCTGGTGATGGAGGTCATCCGACAGGGCATCTGGAAGCTGAGCGAGCGGCTCAGACTCTGCAGCGCGGTAAAAAACCTCGGGTGGGACTGCAAGATTCTCCTTCTGGTGGATGAGAACGCGGACGAACAGCTTGCCGCCGAGGTGCGGCAGACGGTGAAGGATCAGCTGGCCGATGATTTTATCTATGCGTCGGTGTCGCCAACGTATCTCGCGGGCGTGATCGACATACTTTGAAAGGAACGGTGAAAGATGAAAAAGCTCCTGCGATTTATTCCGGCGCTCGCGCTCGCGGCGGCGCTGCTCACGGTCACGGCACTTGCATGCTCGCCGGACGACAATAATCCGGAACATCATGAAAACGTTATACAGACCGATGAGAAAAAGCCAACCTGCCTGCAGGGAGGATACTACGAACTGAAATGTACCGTCTGCGGGTGGAGCCGCGTCTTTTCCATCGGCGACATCGTGCCCCACGAATTCGGGCCGTGGGAGATCGTTAAAGAGCCCACCTGCACAAAAGCCGGCGAGAAGCGAGCCTATTGCAGTACATGCAACAAGTGGTATCCAGAGCTCGTGCCGGCAACGGGCCACAGCTGGTATAAGTACTATACAAAAGAGCCTACCTGCACCACGGCAGGAGAATACTACACCTACTGCCGAAATTGCCCTGCGAGCCAGGGGCGCTCCACAGAACCTGCCACGGGTCACTTCTGGGTCGTCTGGAAGCGAGTATTTGCTACATGCACCACGCCGGGATATACCGAATTTGTCTGCGACGACTGCGGCGCGGATGGGGGGACCACCACGACGCCCGCCAAGGGACACAGCTTCGGCGCGTGGTTCACCACAACGCAGGCTACCTGCATGGAGGAAGGCATGCAGAAGCGAGAGTGCGCAACCTGCGGCGCGACGGAGAGCCGCGGCATCCCCAAGACGGGACATAAATTCGGCGCGTGGTTCACCACAACGCAGGCCACCTGCATGGAGGAAGGCATGCAGAAGCGGGAGTGCGCAACCTGCGGCGTGACGGAGAGCCGCGGAATCCCCAAGACGGAACACGCCTGGAACGAAGGGACGATCGTCCTGGCGCCGACGACGGAGCAGGAGGGCGTTAAGGAATGGGTGTGCACGGCGTGCGGCATGGTGCGCACAAGACCGATCCCCAAGCTCACTTCGGGAGGGACGACCGCCGCGCCGGCTGCCTCGCCCACGGCCGCGCCGACGCCCACGCCGGCGGCACCGACGGACACGCCCGCGGCATCGACCGACGCGCCCGCCGCCGAAACGGCGGATAAGAACGGCAAGGGCGCGAAGACCGGCGGCAAGGGCGAGAAGACCGGCACCGGCGAAACTCCTGCCGGGCCGGACGACGCGCAGAAAAACCAAAAGGGCGATGCGCCCGAAAAGGCGGAAAAAAGCGGCTCCTCCGTGGGGAGAGTCCTCCTGCTCACGCTTCTGCCGCTGCTTTTGATCGCCGCCGCCGTCGTTGTGCTCCTGCTTGTCCGGAAAAAGAAGGCTCGGCAGGATTGACCGGCGCTCCGCCCCGGGGCGGATAAAAAACAGCATTATCATTATGAAAAGCAAACATAAAGGAGATCAAAACATATGGGACTGTTTGACAAGAAATATTGCAGCATCTGCGGCGAAAAGATCGGCTTTCTCGGCAACCGTAAGCTGGAGGACGGCAACCTCTGCAAAAATTGCTCCGCGAAGCTCTCACCCTGGTTTTCCGACCGGCGCAGCAGCACCGTGGAGGAGATCCGCGAGCAGCTTGCCTACCGTGAGGAAAACCGCAATGCCGTTGCGGCGCTCCATGTGACGCGCAGCTACGGTGAGGATACGAAGGTGCTTATCGACGAGGACGCCGGAAAATTCATCGTCACGCGCGCGCGGAACTATACCGACGCCAACCCCGACGTGATCGATTTCTCGCAGGTGACCGGCGTCGATCTCGACATCGACGAGGAGCGCAGCGAGGAATACACCACCGACAAGGAGAACAAGCGCGTAAGCTATAATCCCCCGCGATATACGTTCAGCTATGACTTTTATGTTGTGATCCGCGTGAACCACAGGTATTTTGACGAAATGCGTTTCAAGCTGAACAGCTCAAGCGTTGAGACGACGCCCTCCGGCGGCGTGCCGCTTGTGCGCAAGCCGAACCCGAGCCTTAACCACGATTACAAAGAGTATACGGCGATGGGTCAGGAGATCAAAAACACTCTCACCGAGGCGCGGCAGCGTGTCCGCGACGAGGCCGCGGCAGCCGCCGCGCCCAAAATGGCGGTCACCTGCCCCTTCTGCGGAGCGACGACCATGCCGGATGCCAACGGCTGCTGCGAATACTGCGGCGGCGCGTTAAACGGCTGAGCCGCCCGCGGGTAAAACGCAAAAGGAACAAAAGCAAGAAGAACGGTCCACACCCCAAACGTCAATTTTCAGAAAGGAGAAAATTATGGCAGACTTTGCAGGCACCATGAAAGAGGCAGCATTCGCAACCAGTCCCCGTGAATTTGATCTTTCCTATTCCACCACGCTTGAGGAGATCTTCGACAAACTCAATGCCCGCAGAACCGCGTTCCAGATGCCGTTCCAGATCAAGGGCGGCGTCGCCGGGCAGCGCATCGTGTTTGAAAAAGAGCCGAATCTGGATGTCACTCTCTGGCTTTATCTCTCTAACGGCACGCACATCCGTATCCAGCCGGTCATTTCGGAGGCCAAGGCGTCGGTCGGCGGCGTGCGCGTTGACAAGAACAGCACTCTGCGCAAGGGCGTGAAGGGCGCAACGATCGGTCTCGCCACAGATCGCGGCGGCTACATTGACGCCGTAGCCGACGCGGTACAGAAGATCCTCAACGGCGAGCCGGTCGCGGATTACATTCCGCCCGCAGTTCCTGTCGGTGCGGAGCCGCCGAAGAGCTGGCTTACCACGCTGCTCCTCTGCATCTTCTGCGGCGGGCTCGGCATCCACCGCTTCTATGTCGGCAAGATCGGCACCGGCATACTGTTCCTGCTTACCGCCGGGGTTTTCGGCATCGGAGTGATCGTCGATCTTATCAAGATCGCCACAGGAAAGTTCACAGACAAATACGGAAATGTCATTGTGAAGGATACGTAAAGGAGATTGACATGAGCAAAACCATGACCCGCTTTTTGAGCCTGCTGCTCATCGCTGTGCTGGCAATAAGTCTCTGCGGCTGCGGCGGCGAGGGAAAAAAGACAGAGTCCAACCAAATCAAGCTGGAAGACTATGAGCTCCTCTATAAGGACGCGTGCATCATGACCGATTCCGACGGGAACGATGCCGTTGTTCTGACGCTGGACTTTACAAACAACAGCAAGGAATCGGCGTCGTACATCTGGAGCATCAATGAAACGCTTGTGCAGAACGGCGAGGAGCTGGAGGTTGCTGCCGTCATCACCGATTACGCCTCCTTCGCTACGGCGGTTGACAAACAGTTTGAGGATGTCGCGCCGGGCGAAACGCTTGAGGTACAAACGGCCTATGTGCTGAAGGATGCGGCGGCCCCGATAAAAGTGACGTTTGAGCAGCTGTTCGGCAAGAAAAACGGTACGATCACCATCGACCCGGCTGCGCTCAGCCGGGAAACGTCCGCCGAATCGACGGGCAGCACAAACACCGCCCGTCCCGCTCCGACGGGTGATGCGCTGCTTGACTGGTGGAACGGCGCGTGGTATGGCTGGTGGACGATGACCGGCTGCTCGGGCGCTTACGAGAGCATGGCGGGAAAGTGGTGGGACGCCTGCGCTGTCATCGATATCGGCTCGGACTATACAGGCACCGTCACGATCTGGGATGAGGACTACTCGAGAGCGGATCCGATGTCGCAGGCGACGGTCACGCTGAACAGCGCCGGTGTCGGAGAGCACGGTACCGTGATGTCGGAGAGCGGCTACTTCACGAATCTGCCGTTGGAGCATGCCGACTGGATCGTTGATCCCGCGATCAACAGCCGCTTCCCCGATGTTGAAAACATGATCTGCATTGAGGGCTGGTACGAAGACGGCGAGGACGAGTTTTACTACGAGGTTTATCTGCGCCCGTGGGGGCAGCTCTGGGATGACTTCGCCGCCGACTATCCCGACGACGTCCCCTATTACTATGACGACTGGTATCTCCCGCTCGTGGAGTCCGGCAGCGCCATGCCGGATGTGGTCGGCGGCGAGGCCGTTCCTTCCGGCTCCGGCGGAACGGATGCGATGACCCAGACGCCCACCTCGGCGGACGCGCCCGCTGCGCCCACCGCCGCGAACGTATCCGGCGGAGACGGCATCGTGACGGAGGAGCAGGTGCAGAAGGGCTACGTCTGGATGAACGAGGTCAATAATAATATTT
>ERZ827168.2842-NODE-2842-length-19012-cov-11.566071_pt1 | contig 19012 bp, 19 predicted proteins | sample MGYA00519868_ERZ827168 | MGnify/ENA primary metagenome ERZ827168 (study PRJEB31778, sample SAMEA3449271) | human gut metagenome | biome: human gut; feature: human-associated habitat; material: faeces | place: United Kingdom | collected 2010/2012 ...
ATTCAAATTTCTTTATCAAAATTTGGAGTTATACCCACTATTTGACAAAGAGCCCTTGTTTTTACTTGCTAATTTTCTTTCTTATATAACGATATACTCCTAATAATTTGGGTAATACTTTATACATAAACTTATTACCTACTAAGTCAAATTCTCCAATAAATTCAATATAGGTATCACCATATTTTTTCTTATAGGCATGTAGTCCACCTAAGTTTTTATATTTAGTATTAACATCCCCTACTGTTCCATATAAATCTAAGAAACGATATTTATGTTCGTAGCAGTATTTTATTGTTTCATAATAGATACGGTTAACGGCAAATAAGTATTCTCCTAATTTATTATTACCTATATACATAGTCCACATCATATCATTAGCTATTCCATTTATTAATGAACATATAACCATATCATCTTGATCTTTATATTCTTTAAATATATCTAGTTCTTTTTCTAATCTTGTTAATTTATCTTGACTATCAGCTTTATTTTTCTTACTTATTAAATTGTTAGCAAAGTCTTCTTTTATTTTATTATAACTATCTAGGGTATCTTGATATAGTTTTTTACCATTAACCGATACATCAAATACTAATAGATTATTATATTCTTTACCATATTTATATAGTGTTTTATAGAAGTTGTCTGAGTATTGAATAAAATCATCTTTTTTAGCATTAGATTTATTTAATTCCCAAAAGTTATCAACATTACTATCAAAATTAATTTTTAAATTATAAGCATAACTTCTTCTTACTGTTTGCATGAATGTTTTAGATATACTATTATCTATTTCTTCCATACTTTTATATTTTTCATAATATCTACGAAAAGTGTATCTTGGTTCATTATTTTCGTATAATTTTACAAATCCTTGATGAATATATCCTAAATTTATTAAATTATTAAATATTTTAAAGTTGTTTTTACCATTTTCTATTCTACTACCATCATCATTTATTTCTTGATACATTATTTCTGGGTTAATTTTAACATATATTCCTTTAGTTCTTTTTAGGAACTTTTTCATTTCTTCAGTAAATGTTTTTACTAGTTTAGTATCATTAAAGTCAATTAAATAACCACGTGAAGCGTAGTAGTAGCAGTATCCAAAAGGCATTTCTTTTTTAAGAAGTAATGAAGCCGCTACTAATTTATTTTTATTATCTTTAAGTCCAACATAAATAGCTTTTTTACCTCTTGTTTCTTCCATAGCTAGTCCCCATGGGTAAGATTGCATAAAATGACTATATTTAAAATTATTAAAAAACTCTATATATTCTTCTTTATCTAAATTATCTATAAATTTCATGATATCACTCCTATTAAATTATCGCAAATATTATTACTTTTGTCTATACTATTTTATTATTTTTATATTATATCTTGATGGGCCTTCAATGACATTACCATCAATATCAAATCTAGAGCCATGACATGGGCAATCCCAACTTTTTTCTTTACTATTAAAAACTAGTTTACATCCTAGATGAGGGCATTTATTTTTTACTTGATGTTTAATACCTTTTTCATCCGTGTATATACCAACACTTTGTCCATTAATATTCTTTATTTCTACTTGTTCATTATACCAAAACTTGTTTTTATTAATAATTGATGTTAGATAAGAGACAATACTACTTACTATATTAACGGGGGTGTTTATTAATTTGGCTTTATTTATTTTTCTTAAGGGGTTATATAGTTCTTCATAGCTGTTATATTTATTTTGGATTATATCGGCAATTACTTGACCTGCTATCGTTCCATTTGTCATACCCCAAGTATTATAGCCGGTTGCTATTAGTAAATTGTTATTGTTCTTTTGAATTTGACCAATATATGGTAATCTATCGCTAGTTATTAAGTCTTGGTTGGACCATAAATATTCTACCTTACCGGGATATTTTTCTAAATGTTTAGATAAATAATTAAAGTTTTTATTATCATTATTATCTAGTCCTAAGTTATGTGATTTTTTTAATAGTAATAAATAATTATTGTTGTTATCAGAGTTATGGTAGTATCTTAGTGAAGTAGTTGGTTTACTTATACTTATCATAGATACTTTTTTGTTATCTTTTACTTTAGTAGCGCTTAAATATGATTTTTCAATATATGCTTTTAAGGGCATAAGATATGGAAATACAAAGAATGGATAATGACAAGCAACAATTACTTTTTTAGCTATTATTTTATTATTATTTTTAGTTAAGCATATATAATTATCTTTATCTTTTGTTATATCAGTAATGGTGGTATTTTCATAGATTTTGGTGTATCTTTTGACAATATTACTTAGCGCTGTTAGATATTTCAAGGGATTAAAATAGTAAGTGTCAGATACAGATATTCCATATTTATTACCTATTAGAGGTATTTTATTGTGGGTATTTACTTTAATTTTATTATTTTTTAGAAATTCTTTTTCTTTAATAACCATATTTATTTGATCTTTATTATTGGCCCAAACATATGATGGAACTTTTTCTAAATCGCAGTTAATGTTATTATCTTTTATTATGTCTTTAACTATTTTAATAGCTTCTAGTTGAGATTCTAAATAGTTAGTAGCAGTCTTTTTATTAATATTTTTTGATAAGTAAGAATATATATCATTTTGTAAGTAGGTTAATTTGCCTGTGGTTCTTGATGTAGTACCGCTTCCCATTTGACGACTATCAACAGCCACAATATTTAATTTACTATCTCGTAATTGGTAGGCTGTGGATAAACCGGTTATGCCTAGACCAATTATCAACACATCTGTGGATATATCTTTTTTTAGTTGTGGATAACTATTTCTTTTAATGGTATCTTCCCATATACTTGTATATTTCATATTTCTCCTTTTCTTTATTTATTATGGTTTAATATGAAAAAAATATTAGTTATTTACACTAATATTTGGTTTTATCATTGTTAAGCTTACTTTGTTTTTATCTTTATATATTTCATCAACATAAACAATGACGATATCACCGACATTGACAACATCTGTTGGGTGTTTTATATATTTGTCTGTTAATTTTGATATATGAACAAGACCATCGTTTTTTAAGCCAATATCCACAAATGCTCCGAAGTCAACAACATTTCTAACAGTACCTTCTAGTTGCATACCAACAGTTAAATCTTCTAATTTTAAGATATCACTTTTTAATATTGGTTTTGGATAATCTTCACGATAATCACGATTTGGTTGTTGTAAACATTTTACGATGTCTTCAATAGTATACTTATCAACATTATTTTTAGTAGCATATTCTTCAATATTAAGTTTATCTAATTTATCTATTAACTTTTGACTGCCTATATCAGAGATACTACTATCTAAATCATTTAATAGTTTTATAGTAATGTTATAACTTTCAGGATGAATTGGTGTTTTATCTAGTTGGTTAGTGCCATCAATAATTCTTAAGAAACCAATAGATTGTTCATATACTTTATCCGATACGCCTTTAACTTTCTTTAAATCTTCACGATTATTATATTTACCATGTTCTTCACGATAAGTTATGATATTATTAATTACTGTTTTAGTAAGTCCAGAAATATATTTTAGAATAAAACCGCTAGCGGTATTAAGATTTACACCAACATTATTAACTACTTTACTGACAACAAAGTCTAGTTTATCGTTTAGATTCTTTTCGTTAACATCATGTTGATATTGGCCAACGCCAATACTTTTACTATCTATTTTAACCAGTTCATTTAGTGGGTCTTGAAGTCTTCTAGCAATACTTATAGCGCTTCTTTCTTCAACGTGTAAATCAGGAAATTCTGCGATAGCTAATTTACTTGCCGAATAAACGCTAGCGCCCGCTTCACTTACAATTATATATTCTACTTTTTTATCTGTATATTCGTGAATAACTTCAGCTACTAATTTTTCACTTTCTCTTGAGGCTGTTCCATTACCAATTGCAATTATATCAACATTATATTTCTTTATTAATTCTTTCATTTTTTCTTTAGATTCTGTCCACATATTTTTTGGTTCATGTGGATAGATAACGCTAATATTTAATACTTTTGATGTACTATCTACAACAGCTAGTTTACAACCTGTTCGGTAAGCAGGATCTAGTCCTAATACTATTTTTTCTTTCATTGGTGGAGTTAATAATAAGTTTTCTAAGTTAGTTCCAAAAATATCGATAGCACCCATTTCAGCAGTTTCTTTTAAATCGCTTCTTATTTCTCTTTCTACGGATGGGAATATTAATCTTTTATAACTATCAATAATAGCATCATTTACTATATTAGCACATATAGAATCTTTGCTTTTAATTATTTTTTCTTTTAAGTGATTAATTATATAGTCAGTATCGACTTCTATACTAATAGATAGAACATTTTCTTTTTCTCCTCTATTCATTGCTAAGATACGATGTGGTTTGGCGTATTTAATCTTTTCACTATAGTCATAATACATTTCATATACTTTAGTTTCATCAACAGCGTTTTTCTTTATTTTAGATTTAATAGTGCCAGTATTATAGATATAGTTTCTTAGCCATTTACGATAACTTGCATTATCGCTTATCCATTCTGCAATAATATATTTAGCACCCGTTAGGACTTCTTCCGTAGTTTTTACTTTATCATTTAGATATTTAGTACATGTACTTTCAATATCTATTTTAAGAGGAAAACTCATTATTATTTTGGCTAGAGGTTCTAGACCATTATTAATTGCGTCTGTGGCTTTAGTCTTTTTCTTTTCTTTATATGGTCGATATAAGTCTTCTACTTCTACTAATTTAGTGCATTTTAAAATACTATTTTTTATTTCATCAGTTAATAAACCTTTTTCGTCGATTAATCTAATAACGTCTTCTTTTCTTTTAGCTAGATTTACTTGATAATCATAGACAGTATTAATACTTCTTATTTGTTCTTCATCTAAAGAACCTGTTATTTCTTTTCGATATCGAGCAATAAAGGGAATAGTATTTCCTTCACTTAATAATTTTAAAGTATTTTCTACTTGACTTACTTTTATATTTAATTCATTAGCTATTTCTTTTATGATAAATTCATTCATTGCGTATCCTTCTTTCTATTTTATTAGTTGACTGTCCCCTGTTTTATAGTCTATTTCTATGCCTTCTTGAACATTATAAATAAAGACATTAAACTTTATACCTACGCCATTATCTTCGACAGATAGGGCTTCTAATTCAACACCACTTGCTAGTAAGTTATCATCTTTAAATATTGGTGTAGCGCGATATAAGACGTGATTATTAGTTTTTTTGATATAATTAGCAACAGAATTTTCAAATTTAACCATGGTACTAGTATTCATTTGTCTTGTACAAGTAATTAAATTCTTTTCGTTAGCATTCTCGCCGGTTAGTTGGTATCCTATTAAATGACATCTATTATATAAATATTTACCACTAATGATATCATATTTTATTGTGTGCCAACCGCTTGGTTTAATCATACCAATACTTTCTCTTTCACTAGCAGGCATTAGGTCAATGCTAATATTAGCGTATGCTATGCCACATCTTCCTAAATAATCTAAATCACTATAGTGTTCAAATGATGATGTAGATAGGTCTTCAGTAGTAAAATATGGTTCATTATTATTGATATAGACATAATCTTGGCCATCATATTCGGGAATATTTTCAATAACATATGATGGAATACTGTAAGTATTATTTAATTGATTTTGAGTATAATAGCCAATTAAACATACTATTAATAGATAAACAATCCATAATAAATTATTTTTCTTTTTACTTCTTCTTGCCATATTTTATCTCCTAACTACTTTTTTAATAGTCCAATTGTAATTGATGATATTATTAAAAATACAAAACCATATATTGGTTCGATTACAAAGATAATAATAGATATAATAAGACATAGAATATAAAGAATCTTTTTGACATAAGGGTTCTTTATTTCTTTTTCTTTATTATTATCTTCATTTAACATTTTCAGTTGAATATATAGAGTATTGTCTTCTACTTCTTCAACCATTTTACGATAGTTATCAATATATAGTTTTGTTTGATTTATAAAATCAGAGTATTCATTTTTACTTAATTTTGACAATATTTCAATAATTTTTTCTAGTTCTTTAATATTTACTGTTTCTAATGTGCAATTTTTTATAATTGGTTTTTTAGTAAAGTTATCTGTTTTTGTGATAATAAGTCCAATATATGATTCAATATTATATGGATTTATGGATATGACTTCATGATATAGTTTACTTGCTTCTAAATAGTTGCCTTTTTCTTGCTCTTTTTTGGCCTTGTTAATGGTTTCTGTTATTTGGCTGGTAATTATTCTATCATTTAGTTCTGAGTCTAAATTATTTTTAGCATCCTCTTTAGTTATTTTTTCTTCACAATATGGGCAAATAAATATTTTATTACTATTTAATTCAATAATACTTTGACATTTTGGACATCTACCAAACTCTAATTTCATAATTTTCCCTCTCTATCCTTACATGTATTATATCATAATTATTAAAATATTTCATTGATATATTATTTTTTTAATGATATACTTGATACTAATAGAGGTGAATATATGAGAAATATTATTACATTAGCTGGTGATTTAGGTAGTGGTAAGGGAACTGTATCTAATATTTTAGAGAAAGAACTTAATTATACTATTTATAGAAATGGAGAATATTTTAGAAGTTTAGCTAAAGAGAAAGGGATGAGTGTATCTGCATTTTGTGATTATGTTGATATGCACCCAGAGATAGATAGAAGTATTGAAGAAAGCGCAAGAGAATATGCTAAAAATCATGACAATTTAATTATTGATGCTAGACTTGGTTGGTATGTTGTTCCGGATTCTTTTAAAGTATATTTAAAAGTAGATCTTGATGAGGCTGCTAGAAGGGCTTTTAATGATCCTAATAGAAAAGCCACAGAATCTTTTAATACAGTTTTAGAACAAAAGCAAGATATGATAAAAAGACAACATTCAGAAAATACTCGTTATAAGACTTTATATCATGTTGATAATTTAGATATGAGTAATTATGATTTGGTTATTGATACTACTTATATTACTCCTGATGAAGTGGCAGATATTATTTTAGATAGATATAAAAAAAGATTTATAGATATGTAATTAATACATTTTATAAATCTTTTTATTTTACAAAACAGTTTTTAAATATTTACCAGTGTAGCTAGTTTCAACTTTAGTTATTTGTTCAGGTGTTCCACAGGCTACTACTTTTCCTCCTAAGTCGCCACCTTCAGGACCTAAGTCAATAATATAGTCTGCTACTTTAATAACATCTAGATTATGTTCAATGACAATTACTGTATCTCCGTTATCAACAATTCTGTTTAAAATTACTAATAATTTGTTAATATCATGAGAATGTAAGCCGGTTGTTGGTTCATCTAGAATAAAGACACTCTTTCCGGTAGGTTTTTTCTGTAATTCTTTGGCTAGTTTGACACGAGCGGCTTCTCCTCCGGATAGTGTGGTAGCACTTTGGCCTAATTTAATATAGCCTAGTCCAACATCTTTTAGTGTTTGTAATTTGTGTAATACTTTAGGATGGTTGGCAAAGAACTCTATTGCTTCATCAACACGCATTTCTAGAACATCATAAATATTTTTACCTTTGTATTTGATTTGTAGTGTTTCTTTATTATATCTAGTGCCGTGGCATACTTCACATGGAACATAGACGTCTGGCAAAAAGTGCATTTCTATCTTTTTAACACCATCACCCCAACAAGCTTCACATCTACCACCTTTGACATTAAAACTAAATCTTCCTTTGTCATAGCCTTTCATTTTTGCATCTTTAGTTTCTGTAAAAATGTCTCTTATATCATCAAATACTCCGACATATGTGGCGGGATTACTACGAGGGGTACGTCCAATAGGATTTTGCGTTATTTGGACTACTTTATCTAATTCATCAATACCTTTTATTTCTTTAAATAATCCCGGTTTATCTTTAGAATTATATATAGCACTTGCTAGTTTCTTGTATAATATTTCGTTAATTAAGGAACTTTTTCCGGAACCTGATACTCCAGTTATACAAACAAAACTTCCTAATGGGATTTTAACATTGATATTTTTTAAGTTATTTTCTTTAGCACCTTTTATTTCAATATATTTGCCGGTTAATTTTCTTCTTGTTTTTGGTACTTCTATTTTTAATTTGCCGGTTAAGTATTTGCCGGTTAAACTATTTTCATTTTTCATAACTTCTTCCGGTGTTCCACAGGCAACTAGATGTCCACCATTTTCACCGGCTTCCGGTCCAATATCGATTAGATAATCAGCTGCTAACATAGTATCTGTATCATGCTCAACAACAATTAATGAGTTTCCTAAATCACGCATTTCTAATAATGAGTTTATTAGTTTTTGATTATCACGTTGATGAAGTCCAATACTTGGTTCATCTAGAACATATAATACTCCGGTTAATCTTGAGCCTATTTGAGTTGCTAGTCTAATTCTTTGACTTTCTCCTCCAGATAATGTTCCAGCACCTCTGCTTAACGTTAAGTAATCAAGTCCAACATTAATTAAGAAGTTTAATCTATTTAGTATTTCTTTAATAATGATTTCAGATATTTCTTGTTGTTCTTTATTTAATTTTAGGTTAGTAATAAATTCTTTTAAGTCTCTTATAGACATACAAGATACTTCATAGATATTTTTTTTGTTTATTAAAACTGATAAAACACTTGGTTTTAAACGAGATGACTTACATGTAGGGCATGGTATTTCACGCATATATCCTTCAATCCATTCTCTTATCCAAGAACTTTTTGTTTCAATATATCTTCTTTCGAGATTAGTAATAATTCCTTCATAGTAATCTTTAGTTTTTCTTGTATTACCATTCTTAGCAGTATAATTAAACTCTATAATATCAGGTGAACCATATAAGATAATATTTAATTCTTCTTTAGTTAAATCTTTTATTGGTTTATCTAAATCAATATGATACTTTTTACTTACGCAGTCTAATTCTGTTCTTGTTATACTACTTTCTTCATCAATATTAATTGTTTTAATAGCACCCTTGTTAATTGATTTAGTCCGATCAGGTATAACTAGGTCAATATCTAGTTTATATTTTACTCCTAGTCCTTTACAATCATCACAAGCGCCATATGGGGCATTGAAAGAAAAGATACGAGGCTCTAATTCTTCTAGTGAATAATCACAATAAGGACAAGCAAAGTTTTCGCTTAAAAGCATTTCTTCTTTATCTACGACATCAATTATAACTTTACCTTTAGATAATTTCGTTGATGTTTCTATTGAGTCGTATACTCTACTTCTAATACCTTCTTTAATTATTAATCTATCTATTACAACAGAGATGTTATGTTTTTTATTTTTTTCAAGGTTAATATCACTAGCTAGGTCTATTATTTCACCATCTATTTTAGCACGGATATAGCCATCTTTTCTTAAGTCTTCTAGTAAGTCTTTAAATGTTCCTTTTTCTCCTCTTACTATTGGAGATAGTATCATTATTTTAGTGTTTTCTTCAAGACTTAGTACTTTATCTGTCATTTCTTCAACACTTTGAGATGTAATAGGAACTTTGTGAGTTGGACAATATGGAGTACCAATTCTAGCAAATAACAATCTTAAATAATCATATATTTCAGTTGTAGTACCAACAGTTGAACGAGGATTTTTATTAGTAGTTTTTTGATCAATACTAATTGATGGTGATAATCCTTCAATACTATCTACTAGTGGTTTTTCAGTAGCTCCTAAAAATTGCCTAGCATAAGAAGAAAGACTCTCAACATATCTTCTTTGTCCTTCAGCATATATTGTATCAAAAGCTAATGAACTTTTCCCCGAACCTGATACTCCGGTGATAACAACTAATTTGTTTTTAGGTATTTCTACATCAATATTCTTTAAATTATTTTCTCTAGCACCTTTAATTATTATTTTATCCATTATTTCACTTCTCCTTGATGTGATATTATAACACATTTATTTAAATTTTGACATTAAAAAAGAAGTTTCCAAATATTGTTATTCTTCTTTTATTATATCTTTTACTTTTAATTTTATTCGTTGTAAAGCATTATAGATTGTTTTAGTATCTTTATTTAATCTTTTAGCTATTTCTTTTATGGGAATATTATCCGCTTTTAAGCAAAATACTTCATATTCTTGGCTAGTAAGACGTTCTTTTATTTTACTATATAATTCTTTAGTGCTTTCACCATCGAAAAATTCTTCTTCTAACTTTCTGCTAGCATGATTAGTATCAATATTTTCAACATTTTCCATAGATATTGACTCATTTAGTATTTTGTTTCGATTATTATTATGGTGGGCTATTAGATTATTGTTTTTGTTTTTTAGGCAAATGTTAAGAAATGTATAAAAACTCGCATCTTTCTCTGGATCGTATTCGTTAATAGCCATTTCAAAGATTAATAATACTTCTTGGTAGACATCGTTTATGTCAATACCTTTATTTTGCAATAATTTATATATTTCATAGCTTTTCTTTTCTAGTAATGGATGGTATTTTTGATATAAATAATTTTTAGCATCTTCATCATTTTCTTGGGCTTGTAAAACTAATTCAATATCGTCGTTATTCACTATTTCTCCTTTGTCTTTTTATTTCTGATAAAATAATTCCACATGATACAGAAGCATTTAGGCTATCTATTTGGCCTTCCATGGGGATAGATACTAAGTAATCACAGTTATTTTTAACTATTTTACTCATACCTTTACCTTCATTTCCAATTATTAGACAGGTTGGCATATCATATTTTAATTCACAATAATTATCGCCTTGCATATCAGTTCCCACAATCCAGTAACCTTCTTTTTTTAGTTTTTCGATTGTATTTGTAAGGTTTGGTACTTTGATAATTGGAATATTGTAAATTGCGCCGGCTGATGTTTTGACCACGGTTGGTGTTATATCGACACTTCGGTCGTTAGGAATAATTATAGCGTCTATTCCTAAAGCATAAGATGTTCTTATAATAGCACCAAAGTTATGAGGGTCCTCTAGGTGATCTAACATAACAATAACGGGATTTTTACTTGTAAATTTTTTTATTATGTCAAGATTATATGTTTTAATATCAGATACTTCAATTATTATTCCTTGATGTAATCCATTTACTTTATTATCCATTATTTTATTATTTAAATATGTGGTTTTTATTTTAGATGTAGCTAGTAAGTCTTCTATTTCTTTATCTTTAAATTTAGAACTTAAATATACTTGAACAACATCTGTTGGGTGTTTTAATTTTTCTTTTGCTACATTTTTACCATAGATATACATTAAGCACCTTCTTCTACGCCATAGCCCCAATTAATTAATCCACCATCTAGACTATATAAATTTTTATAGCCTAATTTAGCTAATTTTTTAGCAGCTTCTTTACTTCTTTCACCTGTTTCGCAATATAGAATTATAACTGTCTCTTTATCTTCAATTAAATCAGGTAATTCTTGAATATTGTCTAATGGGACATTAATGGAATCTTTAATGTAGAACTTATTATGTTCTTCAGCACTTCTTACATCAATTAATATGGCATCATTTTTTAATAAGTCTTGAGCTTCTGTAGATGTGATAATTTTATATCCCTTATCACCACAAGCTGTTAGACAAAGTGTTAATATTAATAGAACAAATATTTTTTTCATAACTACTTATACATTAAATCTGAAATGACAGATATCTCCATCATTCATAATGTAGTCCCTCCCTTCAAGACGCATTTTTCCTTTTTCTCTTACTTCTTTTTCACTACCACATTCGATTAAATCATCATAACTCATTACTTCAGCTTTAATAAAGCCTTTTTCAAAGTCAGAGTGAATTAGGCCAGCACATTCGGGTGCTTTCATACCTAATTTAAATGTCCAGGCTTTTACTTCATCAGAACCTACTGTAAAGTATGTGGCTAGCCCTAATAATGAGTAAGTTTTTTTAATTAATTGGTCTAGTCCTGATTCAGGGATGCCTAGTTCTTGTAAAAACAATTCTTTTTCTTCCTCTTCTAGTTCGGCTAATTCACTTTCTACTTTAGCACAAATCATTACTACTTCACTATTTTCTTTTTTAGCATATTCTTTGACTTGTTCAACATAAGTATTTCCACCATTATTAAGATCTGATTCCTTGACATTAGCAACATAAATTATAGGTTTCATTGTTATTAGATTAAATGATTTTAAGATAAATTTTTCATCATCATCTAAATTTAATTTTCTAGCAGGGATGTTTTGCTCAAAGGCTGTTTTTAGCTTGTTTAGTAATTCTATTTCTTTTAACTCATCTTTGTTTTTAGTCATAGTGGCTTTCTTACCAATACGATTAATTCTATTATCAATAATTTCTAAGTCTGATAAGATTAATTCAACATTTATTATTTCTATATCTCTAATTGGATCAACATTACCATCTACGTGAATTATATTTGTGTCTTCAAAGCAGCGAACTACTTCTACAACAGCATCTACTTCTCTAATATGAGATAAGAATTTGTTCCCTAGTCCTTCTCCTTTAGAGGCTCCTTTTACTAATCCAGCAATATCAGTAAATTCATAGGTTGTTGGTATTGTTCTTTCTGGTGTGTACATGTTTTCTAGTGTTAACATTCTTTTGTCAGGAACAGTAACTACACCAACATTAGGGTCAATAGTGGCAAATGGATAATTGGCCGCTAAAATATGTTTTTTGGTAATTGCGTTAAATAGGGTTGATTTACCAACGTTAGGTAAACCGACTATTCCGGCAGTTAAACTCATTTTATTACTTCCTTTCTTTATTATAACATTGGTCTTACACCGATACCGATAGGTAGGCCAATAATATAAAATCCTAGTATAATCAATAACCATGTAATTGTAAAGGCTATTGTGTATGGAGTCATTAATCCCATAGCGTCAGTTATAGTTATAACATCATTCTTTTTCTTATTATATATTTGTAAAAAGCCAATTAAGATGGCAAAGTATGTAAAGAATGGTGATATTCCTTTGATAGCACTATCGGCTGCTCGATATACGGCTTGAGCAAACTCTGGTGAGAACGAACTTCGCATGAATTGTGGTACGATAACCGGCGACATAATTGCCCATTTAACAGAGGCTTTTGGAACAAATATTGTTGATATTATTATAATTATAAATGATACAACAATTAGTAATAAGCCTGTTAGATTTAAGTTTTCTAATAGTTCAGTAAGGGATACTGTGATAAATACTCCAATATTCGTTTCTTTAAATATAGCACATAGTTGTGAGGCAAAGAAGATTAAGACTATTATTGATGAGAAACTATTTAAATAATAACTCATACCATTAACTAAATCACGGTTATTTTTAATTGTTTTTACTCTCATGCCATATACTAGTCCTGCTAATATCAATAAGGCACTAAAGATAAATACCGAACCTTGATTGAAGTATGATGTTGAACCAAATAGTTGATTTAAGTAACCATCTACTTTTAAATCCAGTAATAAGCCTGAGAATGGTAATCCTGGTATTAGGCAATATAGTAATACTAATGATGTTAATAATATTGTTAACAATGAAATTATAACACCTTTAGTTTCTTTTTTAGTTATTTCTTTGCTTATGCTTTCTTCTTCCTCTTCACTTGGTGTATATCTTCCTAGTTTAGCAACGATGAACTTCTCAGTAATAATCATTCCAACATAGGCTAATACAAAGGTACTAATAATAGTTAATACAATATTACCCCAGGTACTTACTGTGTATGTTTGATCGAGAATTGTTGTGGCTGTTTGAGTATATTTTAATAATATACTGTCTAGTCCATTAACAATTATATTAGCGCCATAGCCAAATGTTATTCCGGCATATGAGGCACATATACCTCCAGAAGGGTGTCTACTAATATTCATAAATAATATTGCTGATAGTGGTATTATAATGACATAAGCAGTTTCAAAAAACATTGATGAGATAATACCTATTAATACTACTAAGAAAGTTATTACTTTTTTTGGTACTTTCTTACTTATTAATTTGAATAGTGCGTTTAGGAAGCCTGACTTATAAGCAACACCTACTCCCATTAAACCAACGATAATTGTACCTAGTGGGGCAAAATTAATGAAGTTAGGAATCATATTACTAATCCAATATTGAATACCTGTACGATTAAATAAGTTCTTAATAGTTACAATATTTCTTTCTAGCGAACCTGTGACAGAGTTTACTGTATAATAACTTGTTTCTAAGTGAAGAATACTACCAATACTACTTAGTATCATAATAAATACTGTTAAAAATAATAATACTAAAGCAGGATGCAGTTTTATATTTTTCTTTTTCATTCAATAACCACCTTTTTTATCTTTTTATTAAATTCTACTCTTTCTAACATAATAGTGCGTCCACAATTTAAACATTTAATTTTTATGTCGGCTCCTACTCTTACTATTTGCCATTTATTGCTTCCACATGGATGAGGTTTTTTCATAATGACAATATCATTTAGTTTATAATCAACTTTCATTAATTCGACCTCCTTAAATATATTCTATTATACCATATTTAACTGCTTTATTGCAAAAATATTATTAGGCTTAATATTAAGATAATTTTAGCAAAGGGAATAATGTTTGTAAAGATATTAGTTAGTTAACATTAACGTGAAAAAAGACTAGTCTTTCAATAACCAATCTTCTCGTTTAGTTCTCAAATAATGATAAATATATAGCTGCTTTTAAATTATTTTAATCTATTGTATTCATTAACTAAAAATTTACTAATGTCCTCCACTAGATGAACTTCTAATATTTTTTTCATCATTAGCTCGTCATATGTCGTTTCCTTGTCTAAATACAAGCCATATGATTTTAAATCAACAATTGGATTTGTAATGCTATAAACTTTATTCTTTAGTGTTTCGTCATTGCTAATTAATAATGCATTATACTTTTCAAAATAACTTAAACATCCTTTGTTTTGCTCATAAAACATTGAATTAGTTAATTGTTTTAAGTCTTGTTTAGAAATGCTTTTTTGACTTCTATATTTTCTTATAGGATTTGAATCAGTATATAATGTTCCATCGTCAGTGTACTCTAAATAACACATTCTGACACTTGCAATTAAAGAGTTTAATGTATTCTTGTATTCTGTATCCTCAATATCAATATTTTTTAGAGTTCCCCATTCAAAATTTTCATTTGGTTCAGTAATGGCACTCATATTATTTTTTATATTTGTAATACTCTCATCATAAAATGTCCATCCTTCATTTGCTTTTTGTATATCAATTTTCTTATAAATTGTATTGTATATTATCGCTGTCGAAATACATATTATTAGCGCTATAATAATGCTGCCTATAATAATTTTTACACTTTTTTTCATATATTCACCGTCTAACAAAAATCCTTTCTTAATTACATTATATCATACTTGTTTTATTTTTAGTATGAAAAAAGACTAGTCTTTCAATAACCAATCTTCTCCTTTAAATGGTTCAGTTCTTAGTAAGCCGGGATAGTCTTGTTGTCTTAACACTTCGTATAATACTAAGGCTACACAATTTGATAAATTTAGGCTTCTTACATTATCAGTTGTTGGAATTCTAGCACATCTAGGTAAGTAGTTTCTTAAAATCTGCTTAGGTATTCCGGTACTTTCTTTTCCAAAAAATAGATAAATATCTTTAGTTGTGTCAGAAAAATCAAAATCTGTATGAGGATGATTTCCATATCTAGTAAAGAAATAGAACTCACCTTTATTTTTACTTAAGAAATCATCAAAGTCTTTATATACAGTATAAACTACTTTATCAATATAGTTTACTCCACTTCTTTTAATACTCTTTTCATCTAATTTAAATCCTAATGGTTCGATTAAGTGTAAATGGGCATTAGTGGCAGCGCATGTTCGCATAATATTTCCGGTATTTGTTGGTATTTCCGGTTCGTATAATACTATATTTATCATTCAATACTCATCTCGTTATCTATAATATAATTTAATACATTATCCGTATTATAATCATTATCTTTAATAGAATATATATCTACTAATTTAGCATCTTTAAATACTAAAATACATGGAACATTAGTAATATTATAATTATTTATTTGATATGAATTTCTTAATTCGGTATACTTTATCTTGTCTTTAAAAATATCTGTCATATCCATATATAAGATTTTATCTTTTAGAGCGTTTTTAACAACAATATTTTTAAATTTAATTTCAAACTTTCTAATATTATTGTCTTCTAAAACAGATGTATATATCATAGCATTTCTGTTTTCTACTATATAATCATTTAATTCATTATAATTTATTACTTCTAGATATCTATCCATTATTGTTTCATTTAGTTTACTTTCTTCATAAGTTATATACCATAGATAAAAATAGTAAACTAAACCTAGTGTTAATAATACTACTAAGCCTAATATTATATAGTTTTTTAGTGGTATTTCCCTTCCATTATTTTTCTTCATAATATCTCCTTTACGTAATTAATTTTAACAAGTTTTTTCTTCTTTGTAAATAAACTATAATAAATAATATTTAATTTGTGGTATAATATGTCATTGTGATGTATATGAAAGAAAATTATAATAATTTATTTAAAAATGAGGTTGCTAATTTTGATAAAAAACATAGTATTTTATTACATAGTTGTTGTGCTCCTTGTAGTAGTCATGTTATTAGTGTTTTAAAAGACTATTTTGATATTACTATTTTTTATTATAATCCCAATATAAGTCCTATCCAAGAGTATGAAAAGAGAAAACAAGAGCAAATTAGTTTTATTAAACAGTTAGATTGTGGTATTAAAATAATGGATTGCGATTATGATAATGATGTATATGAAGAATGTATTAAAGGTTTAGAAAATGAAAAAGAAGGCGGAGCTAGATGTCTTAAGTGTTTTAGGTTAAGGCTTGAGAAAACTGCTAAACTAGCTAGTGCGAATAACTTTGATTATTTTTGTACAACATTAACTGTTAGTCCATACAAGAATAGTCAAGTAATTAATAACATTGGTAAAGAACTTATGAATATATATAATGTAAAATGGTTATATTCTGATTTTAAGAAGGAAGAAGGATATAAACATTCAATTGCTTTATCAAAACAGTACAACTTATATCGACAAGATTATTGTGGTTGTATTTACTCTATTAGAAACAAGATTGACGATTAATGTCTAATAAATCCGTTTGCTATATAGTGTAAATATCTGAAAAAATTGAATTTTATAATATAAAAAAATGTCAGATTGTGCATCTGGCATTTTTTATTTTTTAGCATTTATAAAGTTAAATATTTCATATACTAAGAATCCACAACTTGCTAAGAAGAATAGGATACTTATAACTGTTAACAATTTACTATTAACAAATCCGGCTTTTCTAGCATTTGGTTGATAGTTTACTTTAGTTGGTTCTCCACCAAAATCACGAACATTATTTAATGAGTCATCATTTAATAGCATGGCTTTATTACTTGCTTCAACAGTCTTATCTGATAAAGCGTTTAATAAATTATTTTCTTTAGAAGCATCAAAAACAACTGGTTCTTGGTTTCCTAGTGATATAGGTTCAACTGTTGGAGTTTCTGTTTCAACACTAATGCTATTAAATGGATTAGGTGTATCAACAGTTGGTTGACTAATTGGTTCAGGCGTTGGTGCAGATTCCACACTACTTGTTAATCTTTCACTTGGTAATGTTATATTCATTGTATTGAAGAATGGCTCTTCTGCTAGAGGAGTTGGAACAGGGCGTTCTTGATCTCCCGGCATAGGCGTTGGTGTTGGAACAACCGGTTCAGTTGGTATATTAAAGTTTAGTGGTTCGGCAGGAGTTTCAACACTTTCTACTTTTGGCTCTTCATTAGGAAGTGATGGTGCTGCTAATGGGGTTTCAGGTGTAACATTAGCCACAGACTCAACTTCCGGTATTGATTCAACACTAGGTTCAGGTGTTGGTATAGATTCTACACTACTTGTTAATCCTTCACTTGGTAGTGTTATATTCATTGTATTAAAGAATGGTTCTTCTGCTGAAGGAGTTGGTGCTGAATTTTCTTCTTGGACTGGTGTTAAAGCAACTGGTTCTTCGGTTGGAACACTATATGGTGTATCTTGTTCTAATGTAACAGGAGTTTCTGGTACACTTTCTATTTCTGCTTTAACAGGTTCTTCTGTATATAGAGGAGCTTGCTTAGTTATTTCTTCAACAGTTGGCATTTCATCTTTTGCCTCTTCCACAGCATTTGGAATAGTGTTATCTACTTCTGATAATTGTGAAGATACTGCTTCTTCAACTACCGGAGGAACTTCTGTCATTGGAACATTCATGATAGGAGTTATATTAATACTTTCAACTTCAGGTTTATCCATAACAACACTATTCAATTTATCTTGATAATATTTTATACCTTTAGCAACTATTTCTTTTTTGGTAGTGGCAACGTATGTTCTCTTGACATCCATATGTTGTTCTCCAGTAATATCTTTATCAATTAATTTTACAACTGCTCCGTTTTTTAATTTAATTTCGTTATTCATATTGCTTACTCCTGTTCTAGTGGTAATTTAATCATTTCTTTAACCACATTATCAATTTTTTCTTTAACATCAGTACTTTGTATTTCATCTAATAGTAAATGGTCGCCTTCTTTTACTAATTTTGAAACAAAGATATTAGCATTTTCTTCATCTCTATCTATTGAATATACTACATATTCTGTTCCTTCATACTCAATCATTGTTATTATTTTAGCCTCTCTATTGATATTATGTTCATCGACTAATTTTATTGTTTTATTACTCATTTCTGTCCTCCTATTGGTAGATACACTACCCTACTATATGTTGATTATATCATATGTTTGGCTATCTTTCAATAATTTTTGTTTATTTACATAAAAAAACGTTAATTTTTATTTGGATGTCCGTTTTTTTAAAATAACGGAATTAAGTCTGTTT
>ERZ827168.2845-NODE-2845-length-19003-cov-10.109721_pt1 | contig 19003 bp, 8 predicted proteins | sample MGYA00519868_ERZ827168 | MGnify/ENA primary metagenome ERZ827168 (study PRJEB31778, sample SAMEA3449271) | human gut metagenome | biome: human gut; feature: human-associated habitat; material: faeces | place: United Kingdom | collected 2010/2012 ...
GATGCCCCACAGGAGTATCTTTCGGAGTGGCCGGTCCCGGTTTATAATAGTTGTTTATCATATTGAACATAGCGGTATAATCGCCACCGTCCGAAGAGCGATGTACCCAGTTGAACACCACATTGTTTACAAAATTGAAAACACCATTCCAACCGACGGAAGGATTACGTCCCGAATTACTTGCCCACAGGTTACGCATAAATGCACAATTCTCACCACCTAAAGTGCTGCCGAATGCATGATTGTAAGTATCCAGCGCTTTTGCCGAGATAGTATTCTGTATGGTAACATTTACGGTAGGCAGTTTCAGATCTTTTGATTCATATTGTCCTTCGCTGGGGTCGTACATATGGCGATAGAAAGAAATGTTCTCATCCAATCCCCAAGTACAAGAGCAATGGTCAATCATGATATTTCCAATCGGGTTGCCTCCGAAAGAATCGTCACGATGCCATACCTTTGTTTCGCCGCGGCGGAAACGCATATGGCGTACCACTACATCATGCGTATTTACCCAAAAAGACTCTCCGGCAATACATACCCCGTCACCCGGAGCTGTCTGTCCTGCAATAGTGACATATGGAGCCCGGACGATAATGGGAGATTCCAATTTAATAATACCTGAAACATTGAAGACAATGATACGTGCTCCACCTGTCTCACAAGCCTCACGGAAAGAACCGGGACCACGGTCATTCAAATTAGTCACGGTAATCACCTTACCGCCACGACCGCCGAAACTGTACATACCTCCTCCTTCAGCACCGGGGAAAGCAGGAATTCGTGCCTGCGGCAAATCGTATGGACGGGAAGCCCACGAAATATACGGACGACCTTCTCTCGCTTCTTTCTGTACAACAGGCAATGCTTTTGCCCAGGCTTCGTCAGAGCGGCGACGTTCTTCACTCATCATTTTCTGGTAGGCTTGCTTCGCTTCCTCAGTCAACTGGGGATACTGGGCCATTGCCACTGGAGCAATAAAAGTAGCCATACACAGTCCTAAAAACATTTTTCTTTTCATACTTTATTCTTAAAAAATTATATCTGTGCTATAAGTAAGTTGGAATTTATATTCCGTTCTCTTTTTCTTAACAATTATCTTTTTCAAGACGCACTTTTCGGGGATATGTACTCAAAAATGCTTGTATCTGTCATAATAAACTAGCAGATATAAAACTATCGTATTAAATTATTTCCTAGCATCCAATGTGCCTTCTGATTCATAATAATCCAACCATCCTTTTGATTGTTCCAACCACGGATTCATATTCAATACATTAGAGGGCAGACCGGACAGGTAATAGTTTTCCTGCCATGAAATTACTGCTTCCTGACCATTCACATTATCTACCGGAGTTTCTCTATCCTGTAAAACAAAGTGCTGGCTCCAGAACTCTCCCAACCTATTCATTTCGGCTTGTAAGTCTGCCGCATTATCCACATCTACAGGCTCAAAATCAGCAATGACAGAAACAAGAGGATCTGCCTTTCCGTCATAATCCTTCACTTGTAAATATTTACCCACACGGGCAGTACCATTTAACGGCTCAATACCCAAGGTAGTACAGGTGGTATTGTTATCACTTGCATCATCATTATACAGCATCCAACGCCATAAATCCCAATAACGCTTACCCTCATAAGCTAATTCCACCTGACGCTCACGCAGACAAGCCTTAATAGCTTCATTCTTATCGGTAATCGTTCCCAAGCCATAATTATTGGATGCAGGAATACCTACACGGGCACGAATTTCACCAATTGTTTTCACTGAATTACTTATATCCCCCGTAGCTGCATAACATTCTGCAAGGTTCAACAACAATTCAGCATAACGATATTCGTATACATCAGTGCCATCCCATTGATATGTGTTTGCACTATTTTCAGCCGGATCGGACATTTTACGTACTATCGCCGGACTGCTGCCTTCATTTTCCGTGTAATAATGCAACTGAGAACCATCTTCTTTCGTTTCACTCCAACGATAATTCCAAACTACGGCATCTGCATCCTGATCATATCCCCATTTCGCTCCGGAGAAAGTAAACGTGTAATAGAAACGCGGATCACGATTCTTGAAGAATAAAGAACGGTCGTACCCGTTTATCGCCTCACCATCATCATTTACAGCTTTGGAACCATCCGCCATCGGGAAAATATCCAACATACCCATAGGAACATGATAACCGGAACCACTGCCACCCATTGTTTTCAAGCGGATTGTTTTCTGCCATCCACTATGTTCATCATTTTTAGAGGTAGAGCTAGCCAACAGTTTGACCATAATCACCTCCTTACATTCCTGATTGTCAAACTTGTAGAACATTTCATTCCAGTCTTTGGCGGAATTGCCATACAAACCATAACCTTCGCTGCTCAAGAAAGCCTGTGCTTCTAGAGTAATATCCAACGCATCTTTCCAGCGTTTACTGCCTGTATTATTCCAATCTGCATTAAAGATAGGGCTTGCAAATACCAGCGCCACGCGGCTTCTGTATGCCAATGCAGCTTCCTTGGTCAACCGTCCATACTGGTCACTTCCCCATTCTTTACGAGTGGGAAGCAGATTCGCAGCCTCTTTTAAATCACTCAAGATCTGGTTGACACATGTTTCCACACTTTCACGATTATAATCTTTAGCTCCCTCACGGTCGGCCGCCATAAGCACTTTATTTACCACAGGAACAGCTCCGTATACACGTACCAAATCAAACAACTGCATGGCACGGAAGAAATAAGCCTGTCCTTTCGCTTTTTTTATGGCAGCTTCCGACAAGTCCTGACCATATTTATCAACTCCTTCCAGAATTTCATTGCAACTGCGGATACGGCTATATGGATCATTCTTTATATTCGTAGCCAGATTACTGCCAAAATAAGTTTCACAGTCCGTAGCTTTTTTCAAACTTCTGGAAGCGTCAAATTTCTTCTCGATACCCCATTTCTCCTCCGTATAAGTTGAATAGTCATTCCAGTTACCGGACAAGCCGTATGACTGTGGAGGGGTCATACCCGACTTATAAAAATAGTTATAATACACATTCTGAATATATAAGTCCAAATTAGATTCGATGCCGAAAGTCTTTTCCGGTGAATAACTGTCATACGGATTCATATCCTGCAAGAACTGGTCACTGCAACTGCTAAATGCCAATCCGGCTGCCAATAACACAGTATATAATATGCGCTTTTTCATATCAATGATTCTTTTTAATTTTAGAATGATACATTTACTCCCAACGACCACGTTCTCAATGTAGGATACAATGAAGTTGTTCCACAATACATATTACGATAATGATCGGGATACGGGTTATAGAAATCCCATAGATTATTACCTGTCAGACTTAATTTAGCCGACTGGATCTTTAAAGGTGACAACCATGCCTTAGGCAGCGTATAACCGATACTTAAGTTACGGATATAGCAACGGAACGTACTGATAGACCAAAAATCAGACGGTGCAATTACTGATCCTGATATTCTGTTGTCTAAACCTAAATTAGGATATTTCCCCGTCGTATTATTTCTTTCATCAAACATATCTTCCCAGAATGAGTCCGGTGTCCAAAGCATATCCCCACTGGATGTTGTGATTTTATTGACGTCAATCTGGCGATAACCACCCCATGAAGTGGCAATCATCATATTAAAGCTGATACCTTTCCATTCCGCCCCCAGTTTGGTGGTAAAACCATATGTCTTTCCACTCTTATTCAGTTTGGCATAATCCTGGGTCTTGGCAATACGTCCGTCGGGCCCCGACTGCGTACCATCCTCATTCAATACGCCACCCAAATCCTGATAAGCCAACATACCCGGTTTTAACTGACTGGCATCTTTTACGCCCAAATATTCCGGAGAAGTGCCTGCGGCTTCTGCATTGGCCGATAAATAGTTCCAATAATTCTCAATATCATCACTGTTCCGTAAAATACCATCTCCGGAACTTGTACCTCTCCATACTTTATACCCGTATGTAGGGAATATAGTAGAAGCACCCTCTCTTACAGAATTTTCCTGTATATAACTCGGAGCAGACTGGGGCCATTCTCTTACCCTGTTGCCATTAAATCCAAAATTCACTCCGATATTATATTTCACCTGATCTATTTTATCGCGCCAATTCAAAGAGAATTCACTACCAAAAGCATCAATACGCCCAAAGTTCACTTCTGTCAAAGCACCTCCTGCAAAAATAGGAGTACCTATGATACCACCGATATTCTGATTCAAGATGTCAGAGTTTATATCATAGTACACATCCACAGTCGCACTTAAACGGTTATTGAGGAAACGCAAATCAAAACCAAGATTAAATTTATCGGTATTATCCCAATGCGCATCAGGATTAGGAGTCGCTCCCGGCTTGATACCCGTTTGCAGGATACCACCGTTAGAACCGAATCCATATCCTCTACTAGGATCCAATGAATAGAGTTGCTTCCATCCCCATGCTTTGATATTATCTTTACCGGTACGTCCCCATGAGAAACGTACTTTCATGTATTCAAACCATGACGGCAGCAACTTCTTCATAAATTCTTCTTCCGAAGCTACCCACCCCACGGAAACACCCGGGAAGAAGCCCCAATAATTGGCCGGAGCAAATTTAGTGGAAGCATCGCTACGGAATAGGAATTGGAACAAATACTTATCGGCATAATTATAGCTTACACGACCTAAATAAGACAAAGAACCCTGTTTGTATTTATATGTAATAGAATTACCTGTATCCATCGCTCCCGCACTTGGCGAAGTACCCAAATAACCATCCGGGTCAGGGTTATTAAACAACATCCGCTTGGAATGCATATAAGCCTGCATTTTTTCCACTGCAGCCATGGCGGCAATGCTATGCTTGCCAAACTTTCCTTCATAATTCACATAGAAGTTCAATTGCTCGTTTTTAGCCATCTGGTCTGAATATACCACACGAGTGCTTCCCGTAAATTCTTTTAATTGATAATCGGAAACAGACGGATGATCGCTATAAAAACGATTTCCGGGTGTCAATGCATCGCTTGCTTTCAGATAAGCCAACGTAAATGGCATAAATGCCTGCTCACTATCACTGGCACTACGCTTCAACGCATAGCTTCCCTTGAATGAAAGACCTTTGATAAACGGAACGGCATAAGTGACGGAGAAGTTGGCATCATAACTGAAATTATCATTCGTGGAATAAGAACCGTCATTATTCTCCATAGCAAAATAATTCCATGTACTCATTTTATTGCCCGATGTTGCATTACCCGCACTCGAGTAACTATTCAACAAAGGAGATGTATAATAGGTATTACCATCATCCAATGTTATCTCCCATGGCAAATAATTCGGCATATGAGCAAGAACCAAATAATCACCGGATTCACCGGGCTTAGTTCCCCCATAACCGTTCAAATTGCTTAAACCTTTGGTAAAACTCGATGTGGTTTCCTGCTGGTTACCCGCTATGGTTGCAGAAAATTTCAAATCGGAAGTCAATTTGATATCCACACCTGCACGGAAGTTCCATCTATTATAATCCTGTTTTCCAAGATTCGCCCCCTGAGTATAGTAAGAAGCACCCGCAAAATAAGTAGCTTTCTCGCTACCGCCACTTACATTGACCGAATGGTTCATTGTAAAAGCGCCGGACCAGGCTTCATCCAGCCAATTGTAATTCAAGCCATCCATCTCGGCCAGTTCCGCTTCATTATAAATTTTATTCATCCAGTTTCCATCCGGATCCATACTTATCTTATTATTGGCCAAATTAAAGGAATTGGCAAAACGTCCATAAGCTGCTCCTTTTAAGGTTTTAGGATGTCCCACTGCATCATTAAATCCGAATTTACCTGAATAATTGATTTTGGGAGCTCCTGATTTACCTCGTTTGGTCTTTACAATAATAGCACCTTGCGAAGCACGGGAACCGTAAATGGCAGCACTGGCATCACGAAGGACTGAAATACTTTCAATTTCAGAAGGATCAAGGGCATTGAAAGTTTCTAATGTCGGAAGACCGCTGTTGGCATCTATCTGAATCACATCATCGATTATGACCATCGGATTAGTACTACCACCATCTTTAGAATACGAGAAAGATTGACGAATAGACATAGTTGCCCCTTCACCCGGACGGCTGTCACCACCACTGATACTCAAACCAGGTATCTGTCCCGCTAGCGCAGCACCCAAATTCGACACCGGCAAATCTGAAATTTCCGAAGGAGTAATAACCCCGATAGATCCTGTCACATCTTTTGCTTTCTGAGTACCGTAACCGACTACAACCACTTCGTCCAGCATTTTGGAATCTTCCTTCAGCACCACTCTAAAGTCTTTTCCTTGTTTCGGAGCAATCGTTTGCGGCACATACCCCACAAATGAAATGACAACCTTCTTGCCCGAAGGGACTTGCAAAGCAAATCTTCCGTCAAAATCAGTAATGGTACCGTTTGTAGTTCCTTCCACCACCACACTGGCACCAATCACCGGTTCACCAGTTTCATCAACCACCTGTCCGGTGACAGTTTTAGTCTGTTGCACCGACTGGGATATAGGAAATCCTGTCTCAGCGGATACTCCCTGAACAGAAACTCCTGTCAGAAACAGACTGAGACAGACCACTTGTGTCAAGTTGCCAATCTTGTCCAGCTTCTGAAGAAATGCATTTTCTTTCTTCATAGAATCATTTTTAAAATTAAAATATTATCTTATTTTTCTTGTTGAAATATCTGTTTCAGATAAGCGACATTCGTCCCGAAGTTTTTCTTTACATTCCGGACTTCATCCTTATTCCGTGACCGTTCAATGACCAGCCATCCGCTCCACCCCATCTTATCAAGGGTATGCTTTACGGCATTCATATCCAGACGGGTATTATAAGGAAGAGTAACCCCGTCTGTATCCGTACAATGTATCTGACAAATCCGATCCTTTCCCAATTTTTTCAACTCTTTACAGAGGTCGCGTCCATTTTCCAACGCATTTTGAAAACTATAATAAATCTTTATACCTTTCGAATTAATTTCTTTCAACAGTTTTATATCCCCTCCGGCGTCCAAAGGAGTACGGATACCTATCACTACTCCATCTTTCACTGCCATTTCTCCCACTTCGTGCAAACGGCTTACCAACTCCTGACGTGCATCACCCGCTACTGTCCAGTCCTCTTTTATGCCGCCTAATGGAAGGAAAGCTACTTGGGCCCCCATCACCTTCATCGTATTCAAACAATCCTGCACTAAAGCTTTATAATTATGATGAGTCAAGAAAGATTGTCCAAAGAATCCGGACATCGCCACAGAAGGGACTTCAATATGCTGTTCCTGTGCTGTTTCTTTAAATAATTTACAGAAATGGGGCTGGTGGAACTTATTATCAAAAGTATCCCGTTTTCCCAAGCCTCCCATGTCCATTTCTATGCCATCACCTCCTAGTTCCTTCATCAATTGAAAAGAACCGATCTTCTGACGCTTTAGCATCATCCAGTCACACGCAGCTATTTTATAGCGTTGTTTTCCCTCTGAATTCTGTGCTCCCAAAGGCAGTAACATAAACAGGAGCATGATTAAACTGATAATTTTTTTCACATTCATCGTAATCTAGTTATTGTTTAGAATTAAGACGAATCACAAAAAAGTATGTAATCACTAAATCTTAATAAAGTCCAAAAATAACTTAGCAAACAAATAAGACAATCCCGCAAACACGACGCTCGCCTACATCTGTTTACGGGATTCCTGCTTTATAAGGTCAAGAAATCAACCTTTACGCCATTCATTCATATATTCCCTCGGAGTCTGATCATATTTCTTACGAAAACATTTACTGAAATAACCGGAATCCTTGAAGCCCACGGCAAAAGCTATTTCTGAAATACTCATATCCGAGTTTTTAATCAACTCTATTGATTTATTCAGACGAATCTCTTTCACTAAATCCACCGGAGCAAACCCGGTCAGGCTCTTTAACTTCTTAAAGAAAGCCGAGCGGCTCAGCCCGATAGTCGATGCTATAGTATCTATATTAAAATCACTATTATCCAGATTCTCTTCTATAACCTGATGAATCTTTTCAATGAACTGCACATCTTTCTTCACCAGGAACTGTTCGTATGTATCCTGTTCCTCCTTATGTTCTTCGGGCTGCTGCCATACACGTTCACGGAACAATTTACGTTCATTCAGCAACTGTTCGATACGTGCTACCAGATAGTCTTTGCTGAAAGGTTTGATGATATAGGCATTCGCTCCCATGCTTATCGCTTTGGTCTTCGCTTCATCATTACCTTTCGCCGTCAGGATAATCACCGGAATATGACTGATCTGGAAATCTTTACGGATGCGTTGCAACATCTCTATTCCATCCATATTCGGCATCATCTGGTCGGTGACTACCATGTCGGGATGATAAAGATGTACTTTCTTCAGCCCCTCCACACCATCATTGGCCATATAAATATTGAATTTATCTTCCAATTGCAGCTTCAACATATTGCATAAATCCTTATTATCTTCTACAATCAGCACGGTAGGCAAAGACGAATCGACAGGCTGTTCTTTCTCCTCCTCGCTTTCCTTGCCGGCAGAGGCAGAAACAGATTCAGCCTCAGGAACACTCACCGTTTCCCCGCCCATATAGAAATCGACTTCCGACGGTTTGTAATGCTCCTTACCCAGTTGCAATTCAATGGTAAAGACCGCTCCCTTCCCTTCAGGACTCTCTGCATAGATTTCCCCATGATGCAGACTGATAATTTCCTTAGACAAAGCCAATCCGATGCCCGTTCCCTGATAATAAGCGCCACGTGCATTGTCAGCCTGCGAGAAACGCTCGAAGATTTCGGAAAGCTTGCTTTGGGGAATCCCCACACCGCTATCTTCCACCCGTACATAACAATGCCTGTCATCATCCGACACTCCCATCGTGACATAAATATTTCCCCCGGCAGGAGTGAACTTGAACGCATTGGAGATGATGTTGCGGATCACGATAGCCACTTTCTCCTTATCCGCCCATACCATGATATCCTCACCGGCCAGCTGGAACGTGAAGCTGACTTCATTTTCTTCGGCCATCACCCTGAATTCTTTCTCAAAAGAGTCTACCATCTCATTCAGGTTGAACAACGACACATGCAGACGCATCTTGCCGTTCTGTATTTTACGGAAATCCAATATCTGATTGACCAGTTGCAGCATCTGTTTGGTATTCTTTTCCATCAGATCCACATATTGCATTCCTTTCTGAGATAGTTTCTCCTTTTCTCTCAGTTCCTGAATAGGCCCTTGGATCAGAGTCAGCGGAGTACGCAACTCATGCGAGATATTGGTAAAGAACTTGATTTTCAATTCGGACAATTTTTGTTCGATATACACATCATTCTTCACCTTAATCATGAAAAGAGATAATTTTATAGCCACCAGCAATAAGGCTACGGCTATAATCATATAGATAACATACGCCCACCAACTGGCCCACCAAGGCGGCAGAATGACAACGGTCAACTCACGGAAAGACTCCAAACCGGGATTTGCCTCATCCAGTGTCTGTACTCTGAAAAGATACTTACCGGGAGGAACATTGGTATAGGATGCTATACGGTTCTTCCCGTTATAGTGCCATTCTTTTTCATATCCTTCCAAAATATATTTGTAAGACACACGGTTCTGATTATTATAGTTCAACGCCGCAAACTCTAAAGTAAACATGGACTGGTTATGATTCAATGTAATCCTGTCTGTATAGGTAATGGACCGGTCAATAATGGGATGGTCCGTATAGCTGCGTATATCCCGGTTTGATATCTGACATCCTACAATAAATGTATTATAATCAAATCTTTGCGTTTCCAGCTTATCGGGAGAAAAGGTCAAGATACCCTCTTTACACCCCAGCCAAAGTTCTCCGTCCAGCGTTTTCAGTGCGGTGTTTTCTTCCATCACAACCGGAGGAAAGCCATCATATTTGTCATAGTTACGCACCTGGCTTGTCGCCCTGTCAAAACAAGAGAGTCCTTTTTCTGTAGCAAGCCAAAGAAAACCGTTATCATCTTCTATAATAGACATCACCACATCATTATTCAATCCGTCTTCCCAGCCATACGATTTAAATGAAAGCTTATGCGTTTCCTCATCATATCCCGACAATTTGCTCAATCCTCCACCAAACACGCATACCCATATCTGAGAGAACTCGTCTTTATAAAGCGCGTACACATCGCTATCGGCATAATTTACCCGGTTGGAACCACGATAGGTTTCAAAATCAATCTGCTCCACTGAGGCAAAGTTGTTTTTAAAAGACATCAGCCCGTCCATCGTACCTACCCACATACGCCCGTCATTATCCTCTATCATATTTCTCACTTCCATATAAAGGCCATACGTAGGATAGTTCTTGAATCCGTTATATTTATTCTTAAAAGTGACTTCCCCATTTTCCTCACAAAGCAGATTCAATCCTCCGTCCAAAGTACCCACCCAGATACGTTTCTTTTCATCCTGATAAGTGAAATACACATCATTCCCGCTGATCGACGACAAATCAGACAAATTATGCAGATAGCGTTTAAAACGGAAACCACCTGCAGCTTTCTCATCAGGAACAGCTTTCACCAATCCGTCGCCTTTGGTAGAGAACCAAAGGTTTCCCTTGTCGTCTTCCATGATGTGATATACATTACCTATATGCTCGTCACCTGTCGAAAAAACATGTTTGGTTACACCGTTCCGGTCCATCCGATAAACACTCTGCCAACGGGTGCCCACCCAGATATCGCCACTTTTTGATTGGAAAAGGGCTCTTACCCCTGTCGCATAATTTTCCCGACCGGCTGATTGCGGAGACAACGAAAGCAGATTGAATTGCTTCTTGGGGAAATTCATGCAATACACCCCTTCATCGGCAGAGGAAAGCCACAATACCCCGTCATTATCCAACATCAGATGATAAAACTGCTGATTTGCCCTATCATTAGAAAGTTGTTTCAATTTATTAATATAAACCATCTCCACATGTTCCCTGTCGAACAACCAGGCCTCTCCTGCCGGAGACAGGAAAAAAAGCCCTCTTTCGCCGGCATCTTCCGAATACAGGGTGGTTATCTTGCCGAACATGGTAAACGGAAACCGTTTTGCGGTATGGTTCAACGGATCATAATAAATCAGCGCCTTCTCATTTTCGTGAAACCATATTTTATCATACTGGTCTATGAATGCATGAGTAACCATAGCGTCATTCATTTCAGTATTTATCTTTTGCAACCTGCGCTCGGCCAAATCATATTCGTATGTACCTTGTCCGGCCACACTGAGATAGACATAACCTGCCGGAGTAACCAGCAAATTGCTGATCGCACCTTTTATTTCGGAAAGTACATACCGGTTTACCAAACCGGTCCTTACATCGATACTGTAAAAAATACCCGCACGATCTCCGACCCATACCTTCCTGCCATCCTCAAAGAAACTGGTAAAACTATCCTTGTCACCGGAATTAATCTTACTGGTTATGAAATCGGCAGGCCGGGATGCCAATTCCGCTCCTTTATGCACGGCAGACACCTTATAATCAGTTCCTATCCAACTGATATATTCCTCCGTTTCGCACAGGACATGGTGTTTCAGTGTATAATCATGCTTGTTTATCTCGTCCCGAGAGTCGAACAGAATCTTGATAGTTACCTGCCCCTTTTCATCTACCCCGGCCAACAACAGATTTTTATCTTTGGTCAGCAACAACACATCCCCCTCGGCCGTATTTTGTAATTTTATCACCTGAATATTCTCCGAATAGTTCTTCATGTCATCATAAACAGCATGAAAACATTCGGTCACTTTATTGAAGACATACAACTTACGGTCAATGGTCTTTACCCATATATACCCGTTTTTATCCTCGACTATGCGCTGGATCTTACGTGGCGGCACATCCGAATCGTGCTCCTGTTTATTGAATGTTTTAAACTTCACTCCATCGAAACAACATAAGCCATACCAGGTTCCGAACCAGATAAAGCCATCTCTGTCTTTCAAGGTACAGTTTACCGTATTATTAGGAAGCCCTTGATCTACAGAATAATGTTCCACAATCATATTCACATTATATGACCACAGAGGAAAGCTTGTCAGGCAACAAAGTATAATAAGTATATATTTCTTCATAAGTATTTAGTTTTCTTCAAACCGAGATCAAAGATAAGAAAAAATCCGTTGGTACTTAAATTGAAATTAGTTAAATACCAATTATTGGTTAGATTGGAACGAGATAAGTCCGCGTTCTATCTATATTACTTCTCCGTACCGAATTCAGTTTGCTGTCTCTCCACCTCCATCAATACTTTTTGCCTTTCCTCTTCTGTCAGCACAACTTTCCCCGCCATTCTTTCTGTTCTAACAGGGCTTCCGGCCAGTCCTGCTCCGGCTGATTGGGCATCCGTCTCCTCCTCCGTATAACAGAAAGGCAGTTCTGACGGAATACTTTCTAATTCTATTTCCGTAGCAACCGGTGCATTCGTTCCTTCAAACTGCACATGGGCCTTCACCTTTATTTTGCCGGGCTTGCGGGTAGAACGGATCAATACGGGAGCAGAGCCAAACTCCACCGTGCGCGGATTGGCATTGATAGAGGCATCCCCTATAATTCGTCCTTCACCTTCTACAGTAAATACGATATTTTCTTTTGCCAGACGGCGCACATTACCGCTATCATCCGTCACTTCGGCCACCACTACGATAAAATCCGAACCGTCTGCCACCAATTGCTTTCCTTCCGTATCCACATACATACGCAACTTCGTGCTGCGGCGTGACGGCATCCGCTTATAGGTGCAAACCACTTTACCGTCTATAATTCCTTCTGCCACCATATTTACTTTCTGCCAGTTTTTTTGCTTATAACTATACTCGCGTGCTTCCCAGAAATCCCATACATCCTTGAATATCACCGGGGCATTAGGCATGTGTCCCTGCGCATGAACAACCGGAAGCGTCCGGCTCTCAGTACCGTCATAGACAGAGAGACGAACCGAGTCACAATTACTGAACACCACCACATCGGCATCCGAGAAAGGAGACATCTCATGGGCGATAAACACCATAGGGCCACATTCCGCCACAGGATGCTTCAATGTCGCGGCAGACTGGCTGCGAAAAGCATAATAAGCGTATTTAGGCTGACGGAACGCATCATAAATGCCCCCGAAATACGGATCGGGATGATACCCCCGCTGATGGTCAAAAGGATGCCATTGCGCCCCACCGACAAACTGCCCTGTAGTGCGGTACATTTCATCATAACTCTTTGATAATGACAACGCCTGCACCAGCAACGGGCGTTCCCCCCAGCTACGGCTGGCACGGTTATTATTATTATGTGCATACCAGTCATCCACATTCTCGCCAAACTCACGAGTAAAAATACATTGTTCCGGACGGTCTGCCTTCTCATCATCTCCCGGCCATCCGTACACCACATCATAGTTTTCCGCCACTCCTTTCGAATGAACATCGGCTGCCGCTACAGGACGTCCGGGATAAGGAAACTCCTCCCATGTAATCCGTAACGCCTCCAGTGCGAAATCGCGCGGATAAGGCGTTTCATTCAAAATAGGCTCCCACATCAGCACACTGGGATGATTGCGGTCCCGGCGTATCATCTCACGGGTATTCCGATGTACCAGCTTTGCGAACTCCGGATTTTTATTCCAATATTGCCATCCCGGAGTAGCCACAATAACAAACAGCCCCATTTCGTCGCAAGCATCCATGAATGCCGGATCTTGCGGATAATGAGCTACACGGATAATGGTACATCCTGCATCACGCAAGCGTTTGGCATCCCTCCATTGCTGGCTGTTGGGCAGCGCATTACCCACGTATGCAAAATCCTGATGACGGTTCGCGCCGACCAATTGACCAAAAGGCTTGCCATTCAACCAAAAGCCATCCTTACCTTTAAATTCCGCTTTGCGGATCCCCACACGTGTCACTCCCCCATCCAACACTTCATGTCCGGCTTTGACACGAGATTGTATCCTATACAAATAAGGCGAGTCAGGAGACCATAACTTAGGATTGCGAACTGCAAACCGTTGCCGCACCGTCTTCGATTCCCCTGCTTGCAGCTTCACCTGTTGCGAAACCCGTTTTACGGGAACATCGCCGGCATCCGCCAAAACCGTCTCCACGGCTACGGTACGCGTCCGCTTTCCACTGTTATGCACTTCCGTATCCACATACACTTCCGCTTTTTTCCCGCTTATATTGTCAAAATGCACAAAAACTCCACCTCCGGCCACCTTATCGGCCTCCAAGGCATCTGTAATAGCTACACTTGATTTTCCTATCATCCACACATCCCGGTAAATTCCTCCATGATAAGCGAAATCCAAGGTATATTGACGTTTTCCCGGAGGAAAATTCTTATCATCACTATTATCCATCATCACTGCCAGCAAGCAACTGTCTCCGGGCTGTACCCCCTGTTCCGTCAGTTGCACAGTGAAAGGAAGGTATCCTCCCAAGTGCTCTTGCACCCTCTTGCCATTTAAATAAATCACCTGTTTTCCCATAGCTCCCTCAAAATGAAGCGACACCTCTTTTCCTTTCATATCTTGAGGAATCACAAAATGTTTCCGGTACCATGCCACACCCTGATAGTTACGGCAACCGCTTGCCTCGGCAGGCATCAGTTCCACAGTATGCGGAACAGACACTACCTGCCAGGATGTATCATCAAAACGTACGGCTTCCGCGCCTTTTATGTTTCCACGATGAAAGCGCCATCCGGGATTGAAATTATATACTATTCTTCCGCTACCGGATAAAGGGATGAATCCGGCTACAGAGGTTTCCATTTGAGCTTGTGCCAACACAGGCAACAGGCACACAAGTAAAATAAACAGTTTCTTCATAATTATTACACTATCTGGGAAAAGAGACGGACCGGCCGTCCGTTTGTACCCGTTCCTTTTGAAAAAAGGTCTTGTTGTTTTTGAAAAAGATCCAGACATTTAAAAAAAAGGTCCTGATGTTTGGCGTCAAAGACAAGGTTCTTTTAAAAAAACGTCAAGGTCTTTTTATACAAAGAACAGGTCTTTTGAAAGGAATGACAAGGTCTTTTCACCAAGCTTTCCAAGGCTCAGGGCTCAAAGGCTCACTTAGGCGGTATTTAAGCCCAAAACAAGCTTTAAGAAACCTAATAACGCACTGATTTTTAATTAATTACAATAGAAAGAAGGGGACAAGACTATATTCTGAAAAATAAAATGAATAATATAATGAGCCCCAGACATACACGAACGCATCCGACATTTACCGGAAAGAAAAATGTATAAATAAAAGAAACTTCTATTGACATCATCACTTGGTCATTCCGGGCATCGTGAAAAATCCGAATGTGCCCCATATCCATTGATCCGGCCATTATGAATAAAACCCGGCAAAAAACAAGCCTGGTCAAAGCAAACACAAATTCTATAAAACGACAGACAAAGTCAAGACAATCCTGAACTTTCCAAAGACCAAAGAATAATATTCATCCCGCACGTTTTGTCCCACCAAACAGACTGTAAAGCAAACACTTACACATCTACCAAGGTTTAAAATACCGCATAAGTGAGCCTTGAGCCTTGTGAGCCCTGGAAACGCATCGGAACGACTCTTTTTCTTTGCAGAAAGACACCCGATTTATTTATTCCAAATTTTAATCCCATTTATGTACTGTGAGTCAACACCAGAATAGGATACTAAATGTTCTTTTGAGGCCGATCCATATCTAGACACAACTTCGTTAGCTGCCCCGGATTGAGCTGCTAGATCTATTGACTTTTTTCTTTTTGTCGTAACACTTTCTCCTAAAAAAGAAGTGTGACACTGCCAATAACCACATTTTAAAGTGCAGGTCCTGAGAAAACCTAAATCAACAGATATGGTAAAGCAGCCCACGCTATAACGTGGGAACTACCATGCCTATTCTTGTTGATTTTGTGTTTAGTTTCTCAAGCTTCGCACTTACAAGAGTAGCATAACGCTTCTTTATTTTCAAATGCATGGAAATGGTTACCCAAATCCGAGTACAGAATTACGGAAAAACATTTGAAAAAGAAGCGGTAAGATAAAAATATCTGTTTGATATTTGCTCTATTGTTTGGTAGGTTAGAAATAATTAATTACCTTTGCACCAACAAATCCCGCTCGCTTCCCGTAAGATTAGCGTACCCAGCGGGACATTTTTATTTATGGGCGTCAGGTATACAAATCGAGCCATAACCACGGAACAACAAATTGATATTCTCAAAGAAAGAGGTTTGCTTATTGATGATGTTGAGCGAGCTGTTAAAGCCCTTGACATCATAAGCTATTTTCGTCTTGCTGGTTATTGGCGACATTTTGAAGCTGACCACACTACGCATCAATTTAGAGAAGGTTGTCGTTTTGCAGATATTATCGACCTGTATTCCTTTGATAAGCAACTTAGGGCTTTGCTCTTTACTGCCATTCAAACGATTGAAGTTGCTGTTCGCACAAAAATAATCAAGCACTTTGCTCTTGAATTTGGAGCATTTTGGTTTATGGACGAAAACTTTGCCACCAATGAGGCTCGTTTTGCTACCAATTTAGCTGTTATCCGTAAAGAGGTGGAACGCTCACACGATGATTTTATTACTGAGCATTTCCGCAAATACAACGAACCAGAGCTGCCTCCTGTATGGAAAACATTGGAGGCTATCTCAATGGGAACACTCTCTAAGCTCTATTCCAATTTTTCAAATGCCACGGCAAAACATGCTGTCGCAAGAGAGTTCGGTTTGAATCATCACAAATTTTTGAGAAGCTGGTTAGAGTGTCTTGCGGTGCTTCGTAATTGTTGTGCTCATCATTCACGACTGTCCAACCATGTCTTTCCAGTAAAAACAAAGATGCCAGAACGTATGCCAAATACATGGATTGCTGATTTCTCATTCCGAGAACAAACTCTTTATCCACAATTATGCTGTGTTGTGTATTGGCTCAACTCCATTGTTCTTGAAAATACATTCATTACCGATTTCAAGCAACTCTTGATAAGCCATCCATCAGTGAAAACTCGCTTGTTGGGCTTCCCTCGTAATTGGGAACAAGAGCCTTTGTGGAGGTAATAATATCTACAATAAAATTATTTCCAAAAAACAATAAGTAACAAACAATATCGGATAAAATATTGTACCTTTGTATTGGCTTAGACATTGAGCCCAAATAGAAGTGAAATATCGGAAACGAATTGCACCGAAAAAAAAGAATAAATCGCTCGTATTGACACCGTAGATGAGTTAATAATAACTAAAAGGGTTAAATATCCACCACTTAGAATATACCCTTAAAGGCTACGACCATATTTCCGGCTTACCACCAGTAAACTATTGATTAACTCTATCACCAAATAGCGGTGTAGGAAGGTATTGTACATCAATATGTCAATATAGTAATCATCTCCTGACACCTCAATATGGTATTGTCGTCCCATGAAAGCAAAACCTGCACCCATTTCCACAAGGAATTTCTCTACATGTTTCACCAAACCGATTTCTACATCACGCTCATTGTATTGGTCGGTAAAGGTCAGCATATCGAATATATACGGGTCTTTGAGCATTGATTTCACATCGTTTACTTCGGGAACAGGCAGGGTTTCAGTGAAATTGTTTGCCAACGCACCATGCTTGCCATAGTCATCAAGTTTGATAGCTTCTTGCAGATAGCGTGTATTCCAATGCGATGTAATACTTTGCACCATATACCAATACCGTGCGCGAATATCCTTGACTTGTTGTAAGAGTATCAGGTTATGAGTCCAGCCTAGATGTTTGATAGGGAAGGAAAAATTATATTCGCCTAATTGCGCAATCATTGATTGCGCAATTAGGCGAATCAGCACCTTTCACCATCGTAAGTTCTTGATTGTATTCGTTGAAGAACTGTATCATACACTGCATGTTGCGCACAGAAAAACCCTTTATTTCGGAATAATCGTTCTTCAAGTCCACGGACAAGCGTTGCAAGGTTTTCTTGCCCCAACCATCTGCATCTTGACTTTGCTGCAACATACCTCCAATATCCCAATACATTCGGAGCATTTCTTCGTTGGCGGCATAAATCGCTCGTTGTTGGGCAACCAATACCCGCTGCTTGATTTTACGAAGCAGTGCCGCATAACCATTGAAATTATCTGCCAAGTTATCAATTGCTTGTTTATCTGTATTTTTAGTCATAATCTTCTTTGACATTTCCACAAAGTTACGCTTTTTATTCGATTGTACATCAAATTCTTACAATATTATTAGTTATACCCATTATGGACTATTTTCTCATTGAGAAACCTCTTTTCTGCTGTTGGTCATAATGTTATCTTACAACCGGTCTTTTCTTTTAGCATTTCTATAAATTCGACCAAGTTATTTTCTTTTCCCATGATAAGTTGTCATCCAATAAACACAATGTCTCCATGACTTCCTGGATCGATGCAGTCATTTTAAAATCAAGAGAATACCGAGCGAACGGATAAGATACACTGTTTTCAACCTCAAATTATACGGAAAAACCCATACCTTTTTTATACCTTTGCCCCCAAAAGAAAACAACAGACATGGAACTATTCAATAAAATGATTGCCGCAGCCCTGAAGGTTTCCGTACATCAAGTAGACAATACATTATCTCTACTGGGCGGGGGAGCTACCATCCCTTTCATAAGCCGATACCGGAAAGAGGCAACCGGAGGACTGGACGAAGTACAAATAGGCGAAATTAAAGACAGAAATGACAAGTTGTGTGAACTGGCCAAGCGAAAAGAAACTATTCTTTCTACCATAGAAGAACAGGGCAAACTGACAGAAGAATTGCGCAAACGCATTGAACAGAGTTGGGATGCCACCGAAGTGGAAGACATATATCTGCCCTATAAGCCGAAACGTAAGACCCGCGCCGAAGCGGCACGGCAAAAAGGACTGGAACCGCTTGCCACCTTACTGT
>ERZ827168.2848-NODE-2848-length-18960-cov-9.641788_pt1 | contig 18960 bp, 21 predicted proteins | sample MGYA00519868_ERZ827168 | MGnify/ENA primary metagenome ERZ827168 (study PRJEB31778, sample SAMEA3449271) | human gut metagenome | biome: human gut; feature: human-associated habitat; material: faeces | place: United Kingdom | collected 2010/2012 ...
GAGATTAACAAATGGATATCATGGGCTACAAGATCTAGAATAGACTCGTTTAAAAATCTAGCTAAAAAGATTAAAAGACACAAAGACTATATATTAAATTTCATCAAAACAGGAATAAGTAATGCAAGGGTAGAAGCTAACAATAACAAGATTAGCCTATTGGTGCATAGATCATATGGTTTTAAAAATTTTAATAATATGGTCGATTTAATTATGATTGTCTGTTCTGATTTAGACATACCACTTCCTAATAGACCAGATAAACTTAATAAAACGCCCATAATAAAAGAAAATCCTGCAATTTAATGCAAGATTTTACCCATATGTATGTTAGAAGAGCCGTTCTTTCTTATAATTATCTTCTTTATAATATTTCACCATAAAGTAATACATCATAATAATAAAGAAAATGCTAAAGGGCTCAAGCGTACCAATTCTACTAGTTGTTAGGTGCATGAAATCACCAGCACACAAGATAGCACCAACGCAAGATAAATATATATCATCAAATAATTTCTTACAAATATAGTAAATAGCTATTACGATAAAGATACCAAACAAGACTCCTGGTAATCTATATACAAAGGGACTAAATCCAAACAATTTAATAAACAAAGCGATAATATTAGTTCCAAGTAATGGATGAATGTTGGCATACATATACTGGCCATCTGCCACTTCTTTTGCGTTTCTAACATGATAGACTTCATCAAAAAAGAACTCATCATAATAAATAGGATCAATCTCAATCATTTCCTGTTCATCAATTACCAATGAAGCTGGATACTTACCACCATACTCATCTTCATAGACCTTAGTTCCTACAATACTCTCTTTATTATAAAAAGCTATCTCGGTTATCGTATTTAACTTACTACTACTATTTATCCTAATATATTTATAGTTAAAACAGCCTTTAATATTTTGATACTCATAAATTAGTCCTTCATCTAAAGTAACAATATTATCCCAAATGCTTAAATCATTAGAACCCTCAAGGACAATACCATTCACTCCTAATTGATATTCATGCTCACCAACAAGACTATTATTGTCACCCTCACCATAGATGATATTAATCTGTTCAAACTCACTCTGACTCAACTCAAGAATAAATGATTGATTATCAGTGGCAGGTTGCCAAGTACTTATAGGCATTTCAAAAGAACCTAGATTCCAAATTGAAATGATTCCATATATCACCACAATACTTCCTAGATACAACAACTCTTTATTCTTATGCTTTCTATAAATTAAATAGAAACAAATAAGCACAAGAAATGAGCATATCGCTATGCTCAATAATTCTTCATTCTTAAATATCTCTAAACTGACACCCTTCATTAGTATCTATGATATATCGAATTCATCACAAATTTTCTTTAACCTAGTTTAGTATTTGTTTTATATATCGACTTTCATTTAGCATAACTCACACAGAATTTGTTATTTTAAAAAGCCAAAATTCATATTGTCATTTGATATACATTATCCGTTTCTATCTTTGTTTAAACCTTTTGATCTAAGACCACAATATCTTTGATTTCACTTTGTTGTGCAAAAAAACCATAGTCCTTGTTTTCTAAATCAAGATGTACAACCCACTCATAGTCATATTCTTCATCTTCTTCGATAAAACGAACAGTACCCTCAATCACAGTATCATCTGTAAGTATAATTCTTATTTTTTGTCCTTTTTTTAATTTAGATATATCTTTCATTTCATTTCCTCATTTTTTTGCATATAAATATGAATCCGTTTTTGAATGAATATTAATTAGACAATTGTTTTCATACTTTTCTTTGTCTTAAAAGAGCTATGCACAAATTAGACATCTCTATTCACCCAACTGTTCACAAATCTCTTTATACTTATCTTCAGTAAGAATATATTTCTTCTTATACAAAACACAAGAAAGAATCATAAAGATACAAGGAATAATCGTCATCGCAATCAATAAACCATTTCTTTGTAAGGAAGTAGTGCTTTTAATAATAGTCTCAATCATTTTTGACTTTGTTACATCATCAATCAAACCCTGTGTTGCCTGTTGTTCAAGAGAAGAAATCTGATTAGTGAAACTAGTCGCATTTACTGCCATATAAGTTAAAGTAGTAATTACTACAACCAAAGCACTTGCCAACTTTGTGATAAAAGGTCTAACCGAAGAAATAATAGCCTCATCACGATTACCAGTCTTAAGCTCATTATATTCAACCGTATTAATAATCGAAATCATCATAATTAGATACAAACCATATTGGGCAAAATTCGATAACATAAATCCTAAAGTAATCATCATAAATTTAACCTGACTTGTCACCATAAACAAACCACATAATATTTGAATCAAATAACCTACTATACCAATATACAAGGCAACACTAACCATCTTATTTCTACTTAACTTCTTAGACAATAAAGGATAGAAAATCATCAAGAAAGCAGTAGCTGCCATACCGACCGTTGTAAATAAAGAATACAATGATCCCTTATAGCCAAACTCAAAATAGATATAATTATTGCCAATACCATTAAGTACAATATTAATACCTATTTGTTGAAGAAGAAAAATAAAAGTAATCCACAACAATTGATCATTATTCACAAAAGTACTAATTATCTTCTTAAAAGACAAAGGTGGTACTTTCTTGTTATCCTCTCTTCTTTCCTTCACTCCAAATAATGTAAACAACAAGAACAAAGGTCCTAATATACATATAACAATAGCGATAATGCCATAGGCATTTCTAGAAGAACCGCCTAGTGCCAAAGCACCAGCTGTAAGCATCGGTATTAATATTTGAGCCAAGGTATTACCAATGCCGCCAAACAAAGTAGCACGAGAAGTATAAGTATCTCTCATTGCCCCATCGCTTGATAAGGCAGGTATCATGCCCCAATAAGAAATATCATGCATCGTAAATGTTATTGAATATAAGAAGTAACAAATTCCAAACTCTACAATAAAGGCCCAACCTTCTAATTTAGAATTAAAAATCACATACACCACAACAGAAGTAGACAAGATACCGCCAAGTAACCAAGGCTTAAACTTACCATACTTGCTCCTTGTTCTTTCTATCAAATTACCCATAATTGGATCATTAAGCGCATCGAATACTCTAGCTGCAACCATAATAATAGTAATAGCACTTAACTGTGCATTAGTTAAAGATCTTGTATACATCGTATAAGTTAAAAGATAACTATTAAATAGTGCATACATCATATCTCTTCCAACAGTCCCCAAAGGATACATTAGAAGATTCTTCTTTGTCTGTTTATCCATAATTAGTTCCTCTATTAATAAATAAATTATATATCCTTAGTTTTATAATTACTTTCATGAATTTAACTAACGGAAACATAAACAAAATATTATTAAAATTCTCATTACCTTTAATAGTCTTGCAGCTATTAAACCAACTATATGCCCTAATAGACTCAATCATTGTCTCTAGATTTTCAGGTGGCAATGAATTTGCCATCCTATCTAATATCTCAGCCCTAACAATGTTAGGATACTGTCTAGTACAAGGTGGTGCCATAGTCTCTAATGTTGTCTTTGCCAAGATGTTTGGTGAAGAAAATAAGCAAGGGCTAAGCGATGCCAAAAGAACTTTTAATATTGTCTTCTTTGTATATTCCACTATCATTTCCCTACTATATTGTCTTTTCGCTAAACAATTATTAGAACTAATTCACATTCCAAATTATTTATTGAATGATTCAATTATTGTCCTAATTGTCTATGCCCTTAACTTTATTCCAGTAGGCATTGTAACAGTTAACCAAGGCATCTTAAATGGCTATGGTGATTCTAAAACACCAATGATTCTTTGTATAATCTTCCAAGTATTAAACCTAATCCTTGACTATATCGTCGTAGCTATATTTGATAAAGGTGTTCTTGGTGCCGCCCTAGCTTCTCTAATTTCAGTCTTATTAAGTGCTGTCTTTATGTACTATAAAGCTAATAAATTAATTAACTCTTATAAGCTAAAAGCTCATTTCTCTTTTGATTATCTAAAAAGTGGCATCACCATGATGATTCCATCTACTATATCTCAAAGTGTATATTCCTTTGGTTCCTTCTTCTTACAAATATTAGTCAATGGCTATGGTGTAGAAATAATCAATGGTTATAATGTAGCCTTCACCTTAAACAATCTCTTATTATGTCCTCTTGTTGGTATTTGTAATGCCTATGAATCTTTCTGTGCTCAAAATATTGGTGCCAATAAGCATGATAGAGTTAATGCTGGTTTTAAGTCTATATTATTCTTTGGTGCTTTGATTTGTATCCTTTCTTCTTTATTAACTCTTATTTTTAATAAACCACTCGTATCTTTATACATTAAAGATACGACCCTAGAAAGCTTTATATATGCAGATAAAGCTTTCCTAATTCTTATCTTGAATTATTTCGCAATCTTCTATAAGAATAGCTTTGATTCTTATTTTAAGGGCCACCAAAAGATGAAGAGTTTAGCGTTTATTTCTACTATCGTATTAGCAACCCGCATTCTTATATCTTTCGTGTTTACACCTAGTTTTGGTCCTTTGTTTCTAACATGGGCATGTATCATTTCTAATGTTTTAGGAATAATAATATATAAAGTTGTGTTTAGAAAATTTATGATAATCTAAATTATCATAATCTTGTTTATATTAATTTCTAAAAACTTCTAACATGGTTAAAAATGTTAAAATTATAAAAAAGGAAAATTAATATGAAACGATTTGAAAAATTATACGGGGTTACTTTGACCAAAAGTAAACAAAGAGAAATAATACTAATCTTAATGGCATTAGAAGCTATTTTTGCCTTCTCATATCTAGGCTATGTTGAACTAGATGTTGTCTCTACTTCTACCCTACATATTCTTGTAATAGTAGGTGCTATGACTCTAGGTATAAGTGCAAGTGTGCCTATTGCCTTAGTCTTTGCCCTTTCTTCAATGTGGATAGGAACCTATTCTACTGCGCCACTAGATCAACTATTCTCACCTTTTGTAAGTGGAGTGCCTTTTGCCTCTATCATGTTTGGCCTATCAAGAATACTATTCGCAATCGTTTCAGCTAACATATTCAACATATATTTTGATAAATCAAGAAAACATGTCTACCTAGGAATTTTTATTGTCGGAATGCTTTGTACCTTTATCCAAGGAATCTTCATGGTAATTGCCTTCTATATGTTCTTACCGACAATGCGTCAAACAATAATTGCCAACTTATTATCTTATCCTGCATTTAGTGATTGGTTATCATACCTCTTAGCAGGACTTGCATGTTCTTTACTGCATTATGTACTTGTTAGAAGTAATCTTAAGAATTACTTAAAATATATCTGCGATAATGTACAACCTAAACAAAAATCCAAGTCATTAGTCATCACTAAAATAATTGCCTTATTAATAGGAATCTTATGTATCTTATATTTAAGAAAGATGATTTTTAGAAATCTGTTCATTCATAATATTCCATTTGATAATTCTTTTAAAGTTGATATTAATGCCCTACTTTCCCAAGAACTAATTGCCTTTATATCATTATTTGGAATCCTAATCATTATCATCCAATGGATATATGAATTCTACACCATACAAAGCATCAAGATGCGTGATAAGCTATATGAACAAAGCGTAAAATCTCAGTTGACCCTCTTACTGGCGTCTATTCCAGATTTGCCTATAACGAATATATCGCTAATCATAAAAATACACCAACAAACGACTTTGTGGTATTCCTTATCGATATCAATGGCCTAAAGGTTGTCAATTACACATTAGGACATGAAGCGGGAGATGAACTAATTTGTGGTGCATCCGTTTGTATTACAAGCGCATTCAAGGACAAGGGTAACACCTATAGAATCGGTGGTGATGAATTTGTTGTCTTTGGCTATATGAATAAAGAAGAAGTTGAGTCTACAATAAACATTCTTAATGACACTGTAAACAATTGGTCAGGTACAAGAGTGGATAGTTTAAGTATTTCATTTGGCTTTGCCCACTACGATGATTATTCAAACTTAACAATTGAAGAACTAACTAAAGAAGCCGATAAAGAAATGTATCTAATGAAGAAACATTACTATGACGTCAAGTTTAATAGAATATAATGCTTATATGGAACAAAATAACTTTAATAAAGAAACAATAAAAGCTTTAAAAGAAGCTGAAAGAATCGCAAGAGACCCTAATGTTAAACATTATTCTGATGTGGAAGAAGCTTTAAAAGAACTAAATAAATAGAAAAGACTACGCAATTGTAGTCTTACTTTAATTTTCCACTAACTTGATACATCCTATCATCATCAACAGATACATAGACATCAAGATACTTAGACATTGCCTTAGCTAATTCACTAGCTTTTATTAAACCATTCGATATAGAACTAGCTACACCTTCATGATGATGATGATGATTAATACGCTCCCTACTCATTCCATGGGCAATAGTTAAAGTACCATCCTTATTTAATAAAGTAGCTAAATGTTTAACCAAAGCCTCAGGATCAATGAAATGAGGAAAAGCATTATATTATGTTTTGTGTTTACGCCTAGATTTGTTTATTTAAGTAGGGTATCATCATTAATTAACAATATATCAACATTCTCTTTTGCGATATCTAACATGCGATTAGTAAAGCCACTTTTACTAAATAAGCCATAGATAAGCTCAAATCCAGTGAATCCTTTTTTAATTTCATCATTATTTTCAACTTTTTCTTTTAATGAAAAATACACTTGAGCATCAACAGACTTATTATGATATTTACACTCTCCCACAAATATCCTCTTATTTTGATTATCAATCGCCATCACATCGATTTCAGTGTCGTTATTAAAATCATTCAGCCAGTATGAACCTATACGAGAAGGTACAAAATCAATACTTCCTTTTTTACATAAATTTTGAAATATTTCCTTACATATATCCTCATACGCAAAAGCCACAAACTTTTCTTTAAAATCCTTATTTATTTCATCTAATACAATCTGCACATTATCCAATTCCAATTCACCCTTATATGGATAAACATAATGAAACCAAAATCGTATGAAATTATCGGAAATAAAATATAAACCCTTTCTTGTTTTTTCAGGATTCTTCTCAGTCACAGGAATTCTCTTTTCAATAAAACCTAATTCCGTCAGTGTAGAAAGATATGGCGTAATACTAGAAGTATCTTGATTTAAAGCACTAGCTATTTTACCCAACTTGTGATTACCATCCGCTATTGTCTTAATAATTGAAAAATAATTAACTGCAGACAAAGATTCACTTCTCAACAAGAAAAATGGCTCCTCATACAAAAATCCACTCTTATTTAAGACAACATCCTTTATCTGATCAACCAATTCTCGACCATCCTCAAAAAACTCTAGATACTTAGGTACACCACCTGTAATCGCATATTGTTCAACAGCCCTTTCAAAAGTTAAACCACTAGCCATATAAACATCATTAAAAGGCAACGATGATAAGCGCATTTGAGCAGTTCTTCTGCCATATAAAGGACTATCATAAGACAACGTATGTTTGAGCATCATGCCTATTAGTGAACCAGACAATATCAACATCACATTATTATCTTTCAATAACTCATCCCAAGCGTTTTGTAAGATAGAAGGAAAAGCAGGATTCGTCTTAACCAAATATGGAAACTCATCAATAACCAAAACTTTCTTCTCATTAGGTTTATAATCAGCCACTAACTGAAACAAATCCAACCAATCATTAAATACAGCCTTATTCAACAAACTATTATTAGTAGCACGTCCAATTACACCAGCTAATCTTTTCATACTTTGAACTTCTAACTCTTCTGTCGCAAGATAATAAAAAGCTGTTTTATTCTTTATAAACTCTTTTATCAAAGTAGTCTTACCAACTCTACGTCTTCCATAAACAACCACAAAAGATCCATCTCTTTGATACTCTGCTTCTAATTTTCCTAATTCTTCTTTTCTACCTATGAACTTCATTATTGCCTCCTTATGATAAATTAATTTATGATAAGTATATTTATATTATATATTAGCTCAACTCAAAAGAAAAGATTGGCATTATAACCAACCTTACTTTAATATTCCACTAACTTGATACATCCTATCATCATCAATAGATACATAGACATCAAGATACTTAGACATTACCTTAGCTAATTCACTAGCTTTTATTAAACCATTTGATATAGAACTAGCAGGGCCTTCATGATGATGATTAATACGTTCCCTACTCATTCCATGGGCAATAGTTAAAGTACCATCCTTATTTAATAAAGTAGCTAAATGTTTAACCAAAGCCTCAGGATCAATGAAATGAGGAAAGGCATTATAAACAATTATTCGATCAAATTTGCGATCATTTAATTCTTCAACATCGCCCCAAATAAATTCAACATCTTTAAACTTATCACTCGCAATTTCAATCATCTTCTTTGATAAATCAATACCCGTAGGATGTGCTCCTCTATCTAAATAATAAGTAATCATTACACCTGTACCACAGGCCACATCCAACACCGTATTACCCTTTTCTACTCTTGCATTATCCAAAATAGTCTTAATGATTAAGTCATCCTTAATCATTTCTTCATCCCAAGAAGATGCTGCCTTATCAAAAAAAGCTTCAATACTATTCTTGTCCATTAAATAAGCTTAGCCTTCTTTAATGCGAAATAAATAACTGGAATAAAGATGATTTGAATAATAATACCAGGTAAGCCAGTCACAAACAAACCTGTAACCCAAAGAGTCACAGAATAAGAACCCTTCGCAAAAATAAGAGCCTTAGAAATACCACTCACTACTCTACCTAGTAACATTGCACCAACTAAAGAAGTATAAACCTTACAAGTTTCATTCTTAATTGGAAGAAAATTCATTAATAAACCAGTAATCAAACCATAAGCTGCAAGTTCAATAACCATTTGAGGTAAGTAACCCATAGGCGGCATACCAGTAATCAAATGAGACATAACAGGACCTGCAATACCACATAATAAGCCATAAGGCCAGCCAGTAACTAAACCACATAATAATACTGGAATATGCATTGGTAGATAAATAGAACCAGCATTAGGAATTGCATGGAACGCCATAGGTAGCACCACACACATCGCAATCATAATTGCACAAATTATTGCCTTTTTAGTATTTGTCATAAAATTTCCCCCTTATAAAAACATAAACAATAATAATATTAAAACACTCATCAAAAAAATGTAATAATCACAAAACTTTAAAGAAACATCGAACTTAATTCTTCGATCTTTCTTAAGCTCAATGCCCCTACTAATTAAGGCTAGAGCTAAGTCATCAGCTCTTTTAAATGCTGAAATAAAAACCGGAACCACAAACGGCACAATTGAAGTTGCCCTGGTAATAAGATTTTTACTATCAAGCTTAGCACCCCTAGCTATTTGAGCCTTCCTTATCATCTCGGCCTCTTCAAACAATGTAGGAATAAAAGTCAAAGAAATAGAAAGAATCATCGAAATCTCATAAACATTCAAACCAACAAATTGTAAAGGATAAAGAAACATCGAAATACCCTTCGTTAGGTCTAAAGGACTAGTTGTACTTAGTAAGATAGTTGTAATCATAATCAACAACAACATCTTGCCAACCACATTAATACCTTGAACTAAACCCAAATATGAGGGACTAAAGATAAAGAATTTAAAGTAAGCATCCTCTCTTGAAAAGAAACAGAAGTTCATTAGAAAGACCACTACACAAAACTTTAAAGTTTTCGTCAAAGAACCTGTAATACTATCAATATCAATCTTAGATGCCTTTATACAAACACCTATAATGATTAGCCACACAATATAAAACTCTAAACCTTGTGTCTTAATTACCGCAACTATCATAATAATTAAAGTAATAATCTTAGTAAACGCATCACACTTATGAAAGATAGAATCGCCCTTGAAATAAGAACCAATCGGTAAACTATTCATGGTGATACCTCTTTTCTATTTCATCAATTAAATCAGCATACTTAATACAATCAAGATCCAATTTCTCACTTATCCTTCTAACATAAGAAACATCAATGCCATCACTTAATAATTTTTGATAATCCTTAAACACCACCTCAGGCTTTCCATCCTTATAGATAGAACCATCTTTTAGAATAATTACCCTTTTGGCATACTCACAGATCACATCACTACTATGTGAAATCATAATGATGGTAGTACCTTCTTTATTTAATTTAAGAAGTATTTTAATCAAAGAATCCTTACCATCCTTATCCAAACCTGCAAAAGCTTCATCTAATATCAAGACCTTAGGCTTTCCAACCAGTACACCCGCTATCGCAATCTTTCTTTTCTCACCAATAGAAAATTCCAACGGTGATTTGTCTTTGATATCGGAGTAATTGAAACCTAAATATTTCAAGACATCCCTAATTTGACCCTGATCCTTAATACCCTTATTCTTTAAGATAAAGCCAACATCTTTTTCAACCGTAGACTCAAAAAGTTGCTTCTCCACGAACTGAAAAATTACTCCGATATCATCCCTTTTTAACCCAACATAGTTAAGCTTTCCACTTGTTGGTTTAACAAGTGAAGCCAATATATCCAATAAAGTGGACTTACCACTACCCGTCTTACCAATGATGCCAACAAAGTCACCATCCTCTATCTTCAAATTGATATTCTCTAAAGCCTTAATAGTCTTAAGATAAGTAAAAGACACATTTCTTAATTCAATCGACATAAGGCCTCCACCAACTCATCTTCATTAATTGGACACTTTTCTAATTCAATCCCTTTATTTTTTAAATCACGATAGATTCTCACGCACAAAGGAACTTCAATATTATTAGTAGTAAGTAATTCAACATCGCTCAAAACATCCCTAGCACTACCATCTCTTATGATATTTCCATCATTAATAACCACAATCCTATCGGCTCTAATAGCCTCATTAATATCATGAGTAATCATAATAATAGTCTTACCCTTTTGATGTAATCTATCGATGATATTTAAGACATCCTCTTTGCCCTTAGGATCCAACATAGTTGTAACTTCATCAAAAATAATCGTATCCAAATCAGCAGTCAAAATACCTGCTATCGCAATCCTTTGTTTCTGACCACCAGACAAGAAATGAGTTGATCTATCTTCAAAACCTTCCATGTCTACATCAACTAAAGCTGATTTAATACGCATATCAACATCACTCTTATCTAAATTCTCAGGATAAAAAGCTAAATCTTCCCTCACCACAGAAGAAACAAATTGATTATCGGGATTTTGGAAGACCATTCCTACATATCTATTTAAATCAGATAAATTATTATCTACTCTAATACTTCCTTCACTTGGCTTTAAAATACCATTTAAACACCTAGCTAAGGTAGACTTACCACTACCGTTCTTCCCTAAGATACAAAGATATTCACCCTTTTCAATACTTAAAGAAAGCTTGTTTAACACGAGCTTATCATCATAGGCATAACTTAAATCTTTTATCTCTATAAAAGCCATAAAAAGATTATACCCATCCTATTATTGTTTTATAAGCCCCAAGGGGGTTTAGAATATCGTATCGGTAAAATATCTTATAAACCTATCACTATCATATATTTCAGGATGCCATTGTACAGCATAGATATTATTGCCCTCAATAGCTTCAATATATCCCTCATCCGACTTAGCAATCGCTTTTAAGCCATCACCCAAGTCTTTGATGATTTGATGATGAAAACTATTTACCTCTAGCTTATCTTCTTTATATATATCATATATAAAACTATCTTTTTCCACATTAACAAAATGCTTAGTATCACTATGGCCACCAATGTCTTGATACAAAGTACCACCAAAGGCCACATTAATTATTTGTAGACCCCTACATATTCCAAGAATTGGCTTTTTAGCAGAGTGAAAAGCTTTAATATAGAAAATATCTAAATCATCAATGAAATCAAAACATTCCTTAGCCCCATTAAAATCCTCACCATAATTCTTAGGATCAACATCACAACCTCCTGGTACAAACAAACCATCACATGTATCAAGAATAAAATCCTTTTCCATCTTGCATGTAACAGGAATTAATATCACATTATTATCATTAAACATTCTCACATTGGCATTGTTTACATAGTAATAACCACCACCAAAGTCTTGTTTAATAAATCTTGTAGTAACCGCAATTTTTAACATCTTACAAACTCCTCAAACTTCGTATCTTTCATATTAGTTATAACTCTCTTTAACATAAATAAGGTAAAGAATGGTAAAGTAAGCACATTATTAGCTACACCAATATTATTATTAGAAAACTTAATACCATACTTAATCTCATCTATTTTCTTATCATCAATCACCGTATTAAGTGATCTTGCACTTCCCTTATTAGCCTTTATCTCAATAGGCACAATATTATCTTTAATTCTAATTAAAAAATCTAATTCAGTTCTAGAATCTTCGCTTCTATAAAAGAACAAATCATAGCCTTGTTTCATTAAAGCCTCAGCCGCAAAGTTCTCATATAAGGCTCCCTTATAAACACCTAAGTTCTTAGAAACCAATAAATCCTTTCTACTTTCTTCATCCATAGAAGCTATCAACAATGAAGTATCCGCAAAATAAACACGATAATTATTAGGATTCTCATTACCCTTTAAAGGCAAGCTTAAAGAATTTAAACAATAGCCAATATTCACAACACCTGCATCAGCCAGCCATTGGGCGCAACCTTCATATTGAAAAGCCCTGGCTCCATGGCCTAATTTCGTAATCTGAAATTTAGGATTTTCTTTGCCAAGTTGGGATGCTACATGTAGATACATATTTTCTACTCTACTTGCATCCAAGCCTTCTACATACTTTCTAATATCATCTAAATAATCTTGATACAATTGCTTTTGTCTATCAGGAATACCTGAATAATTACCTTGTGATATATAGGTAGAAACAATCTTTGGCATACCACCTGTAAGAATATATTCCATAAATAAAGAATTCATCTTATCTAAGACTAAATCTGAATATGGTTTTAAATCCAATACATTATTAAACAAACTATTAATAATATTATCTTCATATCCTTTTGCCCACAAAAACTCTTCAAAGTCTAATGAATACATTGTATAGTCTTCCTTAAAGCCAACCGCTACACTTTTAACCTTATTATATTTAACACCAAGAGCCGAGCCCGAGCATATTACATCAAACCTTTTATCTAGCGCAAAGAATTTTAAAGATGTTGTGGCATCCATATACTCTTGAACCTCATCAAAGAAGATTAATGTATTATTAGGAATAAATTTTAAATTAGGATTAAGAATAGATAATTCTAAAACAACAGAATCAACATCAAAACCGCCCTTAAATATTTGAATATATTCAGGATTAGAAATGAAGTTAATTTCAATTACACTCTCATAATTTTTCTTCGCAAACTCCAATATTGAAGTAGTCTTACCTATTTGTCTTGCCCCTTTAATAATTAAAGGATTATGCTCTCTATTTTTCCATTCTTCTAAAAATGCATCTACTTTTCTCTTTAACATAAGGCCTCCAACATTTTTTACATATATTTACACCCTTATATTAACATTTTTTACATATATTTAGACCACATTAACAACATTTTTTACATACTTTTATATAAGTTTTCTAACATTTTTTACAATATAGACAAAAATAGCTATGTAAATTCATTTTTCATAAAGATATTACAACTAAAAGTCGAATACCCCCAAAGTATTCGACAATAATATCTAGCTACTTGATATGCACCACCTTATCTACAGGATCTGCATATTGTGCATCTGTAATCGGGGTATATCTTGTTCCATCATAATGATCCATAAATCCATTATCAATCTTAATGATTTCACCTGTCTGTGTATCCTGAATTCTTTCATACCCCATTGTCGCATCACTTTGTTTCTGAGACATGATATCAAAAGAAGCATTTCTATTTTCCCAACTAGACATAATCATATCTGAAGTTTCACTAGCTATTCTGCTTAGATTCTGTGAAGTTACAACTTGTTGATCACTCTGGCTCATCGCCGAACTTACAAACACATCTGAATACTCTAAACTTCCCAAAGACTTATTCAGAGCATTCGCTAAGTTTTGGAAATCATCCTTAGCAGCTGTTATAAAACACAAGTTATAAATCATATAATAACCGGTTCCAAGCTCCAACGCAAAAGGAACAACATCAGCTGTAAACATCCCTTCTCCCTCTACTTTATTTTGAGTAAAAGTAGCCCTTAGGACCTCAGAAGAAACAGAAACGGAACTTAAATTTGAATTACTCGCAAAACTCTCTAATACATTAAAACTTTCAATATGCGGTACAGAAACGGAATTATACACTTCATTAGCTTCTAAAGCTGTCGCGAATTGCGAAAACACCTCATAAACACCCCCAGTAGACACGTTGCTTAACACCGGACACAAACCAAATATCGCATTATTCATAGCAAATATTTGTCGTACATCATCATTTGGAAAAAACGGCTCTGCCTTAGGCATCATAACAATCTGATTAATCGGATTATTTGGATCATAAACCCTTAAAATATGAAACATACCTGCATAAGTTGGTGCCTCTTCAACCACCCAACCCTGAGGAATATTCATAGTAAAATCTACACAGCTGTAAGGCACAAAATCTAACGAAGAAGGTAATTCTACAACTTCCCAGTTATCTTCCACATCATTTTCTTTCTTAGAAGATGTCCCCTGTGTTTTTTCAAAATACATCTCTGTTGTCTCTTCATAAATAGTCAAGACACCATCTTTAAGTACATATGTATCCCTACCAGCTTCGGTATGAATTTCTTTTGCATCCCAAGTCAACTTTGTACTTGTTCCATCATACAACATTGTTCCTGTGCCATCTTTAAACAACTCCAAAGTTATTCCAGCACCTGCAGCTTCAATATCTTGTTTGTCATAGGTATCTCCATCGTATTTCATACCTGTTAAAGTCCAGGTACCCGTTAGAAAATCAACATTTTGACTATCCTTGCCACATCCTGTCAGTACTGTAACCAATAGCATACACACCAACATCCATATGTTAAATCTTTTCTTCAATTCCATAGTCCCTCCTCTTTAAGATATTCTATTAACATCTTTCTTACTTTTGCATAGCCTTCTGTTATATAAACCGTAGAATTTCTCCTGAAATTACCATTTTCAAAAGTCAGCGTCCATTCAGTACCATTCGCTAATTTGAACACCAATATCTCTTCTGCATCAGTAGTACGCACATCACTCTTTTCCTTTATCTTTATAGATTCCAAAGCCTTGAAACATTCTTCTAGAACTGTCTGATTCTTTATATTCCACTCTTTATGTACTTCTGTATTAGCGATATATGTTAACTCTACAGGCTCTTCCATATATAAGACAATTTCCGCAACAGAAACTTCAGGAAATTCTACATCTTCTAGCATAATTTCTTCTTTCCCTTTCCCATATGCATCTACCGTATAGATAGCAGAAATTGCAGTATGACCAATACCTTCATCATCCTCTACAAACTCATAGAGCTTAATCAAAAAAGTTCCATCTTCATTCTCTTGCCACTCTACTTCAGGAGGCAAATAACCATTTCTTTGATTGCAATACCACCTAGATAAAGCTATCAGTTCACTTACCTGATAAGGTTTCAAAGAATCTGTTTTCCCTTCATTATCCATCGACTTTGTACAACCAGTACAAAGCACACCAACCATCACCAACGTTACAACACCTGCATATTTAAGAATCTTTTTCATAGGCCTTTCCTCCTTTAAACTGGTAATAAAACTGTACCAATCCAATTCTTGACTTTGTATTCGTCTTTTCATTAATACTTGTAATATGACGATACAAAGCAGCTCTTGATATCAACAACTGTTCAGCAATTTCTTGTACATTATCATCAGACACCAGTAATACATGAAGTACTTCCGTTTCTCTTGGAGTTAACAAGAAAGCTCTAGAGAATTGTTGTAGACGTTCTTCTTCACTTATAGATACTTCTTCTACAATGTCTTCTTCCTTTGAAATTTTCAAAAATGTTGCATAAAAGTGAAACGCAACAGAAATTAGCACAAACAACAACAGTACTATTCCATTTCTAAAAACAGAGTTATTAGACTGTAACAATTTTAAAGAAAGTGAAGACATGATAAAGGCACAGACATTATTCACAGCTCTACCAAGCCCTGCCCATAATTGAGGTAAATTTGTATTGTAGGAAAGTTTCATAAAACTACTAGTAAAGTACACCACAAAGAAACCTGCTGAAAGATAAAAGACTACTAAACCTGTATAAAAAGAACCACCATTTTCCATTACCACAATACATAAAGTAGACAAAATTGTGACTCCATACATAATCAAATTCATATATTTTTGATGACAGGCATCATAGAATACACCCGCAAGTAAAGCGCTCACCACTAACAACAGCCTTGGCCAGTTTCCCACGTCTCCATTTCCTGATACATGTATAAGCGTAATCTCAGCATCCAATGTGGAAAAAATACATGTCATCAACATCGCCACAGTTATTAATGCCACTCCAGCACGATTTGAATTTTCTATCCTTTTTAAAGATTCTCTATCTTCCTTTATCTGTTCTTGTTCAGCCTTCAACAACAGTAGCACAACAACTGCAGAAGAAACCGCAAGAATAATTGATTCCGCTATAGAATTCTGCATAAGATGAGTATTTAGATATTGAAACAAGATACCAAGTGCATACGAAACACTCGCTGTTTTCGCAAGAGAATCACGCTTTGCCACACATGATAAATGATAATGCACAGCACTTCCTGCGATTCCTAAAAGCACATAAGCAAGACATCCTGCAACCAAGATCAATGCATAAAAAGTGTGTTGCCAGATAACAAATATACATATAATTTCTGCTAATGCGCCTGTAAATACTACAATGGCATGCATATTTTCAGGAATCTTTAAAGATAGCCATGGATACAGCACAAACCCTATAACACTGGCACCTAAGATATATCCTTGTGCCGCAACAACATTTACAGGTGATGTCACAAGAGACATCATGTTGTCAAAAAGATATTCTGTTCCCAGAAAGATAAAATTAAACAGTGCCAGTGCCACCATCAACGTAATCACCCTTGTATTCTTTATATTTTCATGCATATATGTACCTCATGATTAATTGGTCATACCTTTGTATACCTTAATTATAAATAAAAGTCTCTGATACAAAAGTTGACATTTGTCTCAAGTGATTCTTTTTAAATAATTCCTATATTATGATTATTGAAACAATCGTCAACTGTTAGCCTTGTTTTCTCTATGATAGACTGAAACAAATGATAAGGAGGAATAATGTATGCAAATAAGATGTCCTAACTGTAATACTCTTATACAGGTAGAAGAAGGCGCTGTGCATATCCACTGCCTTGGTTGTGGTAAAGAGTACCAACTAAAACAACCTGAAGTAAAAATGATTGACTATGCAAATAGAGGTCCAATATTTCAAGCTTATGTACCTCAAGGATGGTCTTATAGCATCTTTGACGACAACGATTCTATCTCGAGTCTTGCAGCTGTATGCAAAGGATTACAACTTGTTTCTCAAAGTGGCGCTCAGATGGTATTTTATCCATTTGCCTTCTATAAAGATGCTGACCCAAAACCAACCTTTAATTTTGGATTCAATGCTTGTTCAGCTAACAGAGAATATCAGTTTGATCCAATCACTTTTACCAATTACAGTAAGTTCATGGATCTTCCTCAATATGCCATCAGAAGAATCACTTCTATTTGCACCCAACTGTTTAGAAGTTCACCTGTAAATATTAAGCTTCAGCCAGCATACTTTGTCGATGCTGATAAGATGACAATGTATTTTAAGCAGGCATCTGAAGAGAGAATGAAAAAGTCATGCATAGCCTTCCCTGGCAAATTCAGTTTTTCCTTTAAGTTAAATGGGCAGCAATATAACGGCTACTTCAGTAGTGTACTTTCTCATACTCAAGACACTTCTCAAAATGCTAATTGCCAGGACGTTTTAAGAAAAGGTGTCTCATTTATGGGAACCATGTATGGTATTGGAGGTATGGGAAGTTTTGACTGGGGCAGATACTATGATCTTATGTTGGTATATCCAAATAATATAGATAGTGACTATGAAACTATCTTTGATAACTTTCTAAAGAATTTCGATTATGGTCCTGTATACTTTGCGTTACAAAATGAAGAAATACAAAGAGTGCAGCAGATTCAATTACAAGGCGCCATGTCTCGTCAACAAAACGCTATTCGTGCATCTCAAAATATTTCTGCTACACTTTCGCAAACTAGCGACATCGTTAATTCTGCAGTACAGTCACACTCTCAACAAATGAACCATATTATTGATCATTCTACGGATGGTATCCGTGGCGTGGAGTATTATCATGATACTAATGGTCAAACATATCAGGCAGATGTGAAATATAATCACATTTATAAAAAAGGTAGTACTTTTGTAGGAAGCAGTGATGGTAGTCTAGAGCTTGATCCTGAATGGGAAGAATTGAAAAAGTAGATGTTAATCGACACATTATTTTAGCCATTTGGCGACACATTATTTTAGCCATTAATTCTATGTGGAGTTCATGTTTTTAAAAAGCTCCACATTTTTGTGCAGAGCTTTACTATTTAAAACGGCAATTCAATAACAGGTTTTATCTTAGGTGCCTTATTAATATATTTATTGATTAAATTTTCTGGAATAGGAATATCATTCTCTATAAGTAATAATATAAAACTTTTAATATCAGCTCTTTGTTCTTTAAGTGTTGATTCAGCTAAGTCCAGTTCACTTTTAAGATAATTAATTTCTTCATATAGTTCATTTTTGTTCATGTCATCTATATCTCCATTTCATCATTAGCCAGTTGTAACAGCTTATTATCTATTGTTTTTG
>ERZ827168.2849-NODE-2849-length-18952-cov-12.833783_pt1 | contig 18952 bp, 18 predicted proteins | sample MGYA00519868_ERZ827168 | MGnify/ENA primary metagenome ERZ827168 (study PRJEB31778, sample SAMEA3449271) | human gut metagenome | biome: human gut; feature: human-associated habitat; material: faeces | place: United Kingdom | collected 2010/2012 ...
ATCATACCACGAGCAATAGTAAGTAATTGTTTTTGACCCCCACTAATTGCATCACTTTCACTTAACAGAGCATCTAGTCCATTAGGAAGTGTTTTAACATAATGATCAACTCCGACAATTCTTAAAGCATGCCATATTTGTTCATCAGATACATTCTCTTTATTAAACTTTACATTATCTCTAACCGTACCTTCAAATAACCAAGTGTCTTGTAAAACCATTATAAATAAATCATGAATATTCTCTCTTGTTAATTCTTTTGTTGAAACATCATCAATCTTTATATCACCATTATTTATATCATAAAACTTCATAAGTAAGTTAACCATGGTTGTTTTTCCTGCACCAGTAGGTCCGACTATGGCAACCTTTTGTCCTGGTAATGCCGTTGCACTAAAGTCTTTGATAATAGTTCTACCTTTATCATAACCAAAGTTAACATTGTTAAATTCAATCTTACCTTTTACTTTGCTCTTATCTAAGTGTTTAGTGCATTCCTCTTCAGTAGGCATTTCTTTTTCATCTAAGAATTCAAAAACACGTTCAGAAGCTGCGGCTGTTGATTGTAAACTAGTCATTGCTTGGGCTATTTGTGATAATGGATTAGTAAATAATCGAACATATATCATAAATGCAACAATTACTCCAAATGTTGTCATATCATTCATCGTTAATATTGCTCCAACAACGCAGACACAAACATAACCTAAATTACCAACAAAACCCATAATAGGAAACATCAGTCCTGATAAGAATTGACTCTTTTTATTAGATATATATAATTTTTCATTTAACTCATTAAAGTCTTTAACGGCTTTTTCGGTACCATTATAAGCTCTAACAACGTTATGGCCACTATATATTTCTTCAATATAACCGTTCAAATCACCAAGTTCTTGTTGCCTTTTAATAAAGTATTTCTGACTTTTACCAAGTAATAATCCCATAAAAGCAAAACCAATTAAACTAGATACAATAGCGGTAATAGCCATAATATAATTAGTGGCAAACATCATAATAATTGAACCTACAAATAAAGTAATACTACTTACTAAAGTTGCTAAACTGTTATTCATATTAGAAGCCACCGTATCAACATCATTAGTAATTCTAGATAAAACATCTCCTGTTTCATGAGTATCAAAATACTTAAGTGGTAATTTATTAATCTTTGAAGATATTTTGCCTCTTAAATCTTTAGCATAATTATTAGATATTGTTGTCATTGAATAACCTTCAATATAACTAAATACTGCACTAACAACATATAATATTGCTAAAAGCAAAGCCATATTCTTAACTTTATCTATATCAATACTAGGTTTAACTATCTTAGATATACTATCTGGAATTTTATCAATAGAAGCCATAACATTACTAATGTCATTAGGATTAATATCTTTTAGAATTGTACTAAACTCCATCTTATCTTCCATAGATATCTTATCATTACCCATAATATCTTTTATTACTTCTTCATTAATATTGGGAGTAATACCTGCTGTTATCTCATCAGTTAAATCAGATAATTTATTAGGAGCTATTAAAGCAATAATTGAACTTATCATAGCTAGTAATAATGAAAAATATAATAATACTTTCCATCTATCTAAACTTTTAAATAACCTCTTAATTGAGCCTTTAAAATCTTTAGACTTTTCAAAATTTCTCCCAGGTCTAGGCATTTTCTAACTCCTCCAATCCTAATTGTGATAAAGCAATTTCTTTATATACTTCACATGTTGTTAACAACTCTTTATGAGTTCCTACACCAACACATTCTCCTTTATCTAAAACAACTATCTTATCGGCATTTATTATTGTACCAATTCTCTGAGCTACTATTAAACTAGTTGCATCTTTTGTATGTTTCTTTAACTCTTTTCTTAAAACTGCATCTGTTTTATAATCTAGTGCTGAAAAAGAATCATCAAAGATATATATTTCCGGATTTCTCGCAATGGCTCTCGCAATCGCTAATCTTTGTTTTTGACCACCACTAACATTCGTACCGCCACGTGCAATGTGTGCATCATACTTGCCATCCATCTTCTCAACGAAATCCGTTCCTTGAGCAATTTCAATAGCTTTCTCTACTTCTTTGTCCGTAGGTTTCTTCTTACCGCTATCCCCATAAGTAATATTATCTTTAACACTACCAGTAAACATTACAGCTCTTTGTGGTACATAACCAATAATATTATTTAATTCTTGAAGTTTATAATCTTTTACATTAATACCATCTACTAATACTTCTCCATCAGTAGCATCATAAAATCTTGGCACTAAGTTTATTAAAGTAGATTTACCACTACCTGTTGAACCAATAAAAGCTACAGTATCGCCTTTATTAGCTTTAAACGATATATTCTTTAAAATATAATCATCAGCATCCGGATACTTGAATGATACATTCTTAAACTCTACAGTTCCTACTTCTTTAGCATTCTTTCTACTTAATTTACCATCAGTAATAGATATTTTCTGATCTAACAATTCATTAATTCTATCAGCAGATACTTTAGCTCTTGGCCATATCATAAATATCATTGCTAACATTAAAAATGACATAATTACTTGCATACCATAACTAGAAAATACTACCATATTAGAAAATAATGTTATCTTATCTAACATATTAGCTTTATTAATAAGATATGCTCCAATAAAATAGATACCTAGTGTTAAGAAATGCATAACAATATTCATAACTGGATTCATAATTGCAAAACATCTTTGATTAAATAATTGCATATTAGTTAACTTTTCATTAACATCATTAAATCTATTTTCTTGATATCCTTCAGCATTAAAAGCCCTAATAACTCTAATACCTGTAAGATTTTCTTTAGTAACGCCATTTACTTTATCAATTAACTTTTGGACCTTTTCAAAACGAGGTATAACTATTAACATTAAAGTAAATACTGTACAAAGTAAAATAACTACCCCACCGGCTGTTAAAAGACTCCATTCAATACTCTTATTAAGTATCTTCGTAATAGCCCATACTGCCATAATAGGTGCTTTAATTAACATTTGTAAACCCATAGATATAAGCATTTCTATCTGTGTTACATCATTAGTTGTTCTAGTAATTAAACTACTAGTAGAGAACTTCTTCATCTCTTCCATGCCAAAACTTTCAACTTTATCAAAAATCTTATTTCTTAAATTAAGTGAAAATTTAGCAGATATTAAAGATGAGTAATATCCTACAATAGAAGCTGATATCAAACTAGCAAAAGCACATAGTAGCATATGCCCGCCTTCTTTTAAAATATCACCAATAACACTATTCTCACTAGTAATTAATCTAGTAATATTTGACATATAATCAGGTATTTTTAATTCTAACCATACTTGAAAAGCTATTAATGCTACACAAATTATCGTATAAACTGCTTCTTTTTTACCTAAATTCTTCAATAATTTTATCATTATCTTCCTCCTTATTAACTCTCTATATTCTATTAAAGTAGTCTAAATGTGTTAATTTAGCTACTTATGTAATATTATAACATTTTATAAAAATAGTCAACCTTCTGTCAAAAGAAAAGAATAGGTCTAACCCTATCTCTTCGTATTAAAATAAGTATTTAATTTAATAATTATAATTGAATCTAACATATCATCAATCATCTCATTAACTAGTGTTTCTCTTGGCATATATCTCTATCCTCTTTCTAGATATATCTTACCATATTATAGTTAACAATGTCTTATTTTCGACAAAACATCTCAATATTTTTGCTTAGGCACTTTCAATACTTGTCCGATACTTAATAAATTACTATTTAAGTTATTTAACTTCTTTAATTCATTGACAGTTATCTGATATTTTCTCGCAATCGAATATAGATTATCACCACTCTTAACTACATAGGTATTAGTACTACTACCGCTTGGTATCTTCAATACTTGCCCTATGCTTAACAAATTACTAGTTAAATTATTAAGACTCTTTATCTCATCCACGGTTGTATTATACTTCCTTGCAATTGAATATAAACTATCACCACTTTTTACTACATAAGTATTAGTTGTCCCTGTATTACTACCTGTATTACTACTTTCACTACTAGGTATCTTCAATACTTGGCCAATATTAAGTACATTACTACTTAAGTTATTTAATTTCTTTAACTCGTCAACTGTTGTATTATACTTTCTTGCAATTGAATATAAACTATCACCACTCTTAACTACATAAGTATTAGTTGTCCCTGTACCACTACCCGTATTACTACTTTCACTACTAGGTATCTTCAACACTTGTCCGATACTAAGCACATTACTACTTAAGTTATTGAGTCTCTTTATCTCATCAACTGTCGTATTATACTTTCTTGCAATCGAATATAAACTATCACCACTCTTAACTATATAAATATTACTTCTATTAATATATGAATATATTGCACTACCAACAGAATCTCCTAATAAAGGTATATTAGCAATATCTCCATATTCAATAATAACTGTTTCGGCAGGACTAGTATTTCTTGTTATATAATAATAATCTTTAGAAGTATCACTAGGTAATCTTAATTGATAATATTTATCTACCACGTAACCATTATCTGCTAAAGAATCAGCTATATCACTAGCTAAACTATCACTATTTCTTAAGGCATAAATTATTTCATTACTAGTATTATCATTCATTCTATTAGATATAATTATCGTATCTTTATCTATACCAATATTATTTATTCTACTAATTCGATCACTATCTGTTAAGGTAGTATCATCAGTTCTTATTACTGTACTATTAATTCCTCTTTTCTTTAAATAATTATTAATATAATTACTAATATCTAAATTAAAGTCTTTCTCAACAATACCTCCTCTAGTTATACCTGCATCTTCTCCTCCACGAGAAGCATCTATTATTACTTTCTTCAATATATCTCACCTAGTATAACTATATGAAAAAAAATAAAGATTATTATTAACCTTTACTTCTTATTACTTTTATAATTATCTATTAATTCTTTTATCTTTCTAAAGCGATGATTTAGTCCTGACTTAGTTATCTTTTCACCTTCACTAGTCATTATCTCACTTAATTCTTGTAATGAACTTTCTGGATACTTTAACCTATAATCAATAACTTTCTTTAACTTACTATCTAATTCATCATACAAACCTAATTCTTTTAATTTATCGATATCTTTAATTTGATTAGAAGAAGTTAAAAATACTTTATCCATATTAGCTTGTTCACAATTATTTAATCTATTAGTCATATTCTTATGATCACGATATATTCTAATATCTTCAAAGTACATAACACCATTATAAGCTTTAATTATTCTTAAAAAATCACTAATCTTTTCGGCTTCTTTTATATAAACCATATAGTTTTTTTCTCTTCTAATTATTCTACTATTAAGACTATATTCATTTAACATTGTATTAATGTATTTAGCATACTCATCAGAGTCCACTATAAACTCTAAATGATATCTTGATGTTTTAGGATCATTAACACTTCCACAAGCAATAAACAATCCTCTTAAATATGCTCTTTTATTTTCTCCATCATCAATTAAATATTCTCTAGGATGTGTTAAATAAGAACTATTATTATCTATAATTGATAAATCTTCTAATATTTTAGTATTATTCTTTTTTATTTCTAATATATAATTTATTCCTTTATTAAAGTATCTTTTTCTTATTGTTATTGTCGGAGTAATATTATATATATCTTTAAATAATTTATATATTCTTCTAGCAACGGCATTATTTTCAACATTAATATATATACTTTCACTAGTTGAAGCACTATTTCTAACGATCGCAGATAGTTCGGCAATAGATTCTGTCTTACTACATTCTAACCTAGTTATTTCATTCTTTATTTCTGTAGAAAATGTCATATAATACCTCCTTAAACTTTAAATAAATAATACTATATGTTTACTATTAATGTCAATAATAATATCATAAACATCAAAAAAAGCCATATATTATGACTCTTTATTCTTCTCTACAAATAATGGTAATAATGTTTTTAAATTATCTTCTCCAAGAACTTCATCTATTAAAGTTTTACCATCTTTATATGTAGCCTCTACAATTTTATAGTTATCTTTAACATCTGTCTCTGTATCATTAACTTCTGCTACATAAAAATAATCTTTACCATCTTTAACAACTTTATCTATTACTAAATATTTTTCTTTATTGCCTAATGTAATAATTTTATTTACTTCTATTTTCATAAAGTTCTCCTTTCTTAATCTGAACTTTTTAAAAATTGTTCTACTTGTTCATCAAGACTTAATTCTTGTGTCTTCTCTAAATCAATTTTTGGCTCTTCGGGTTTCTTAATTTCCGGCATTTCTATTTGTGGCCAAAATAAATTATCATCCGTTGACTTATCATCTAACTTATCATCATTTGGGAAAACCATTCCTACATCAACATTATCTTCATCATTATCATTTATAAATAAATCAGCATTATCTATTTCTTTGTCATCGCTTAAATCATCTATTCCTGATAATATAACAGGCTCATCATCATCTTTCAAAATTGGTGTATCATCATCTTCAAAGATATCATCCTCTTCAGTTAAAACAGGTTCTTCCTTAATAATGCTTACCGGTTCTTCAACTGGCTTTTCTTTCTCCACTTCCTCAATAGTTATTTCTGGATTAACATAACTATCATCGTTAGAAGATATCTCTTTACTATCTTCTACTACTGGTTCTTTATTTTCATTAATTGACTTTTCATCATCAATCATTGGTAAATTAAACTCAGGTATAATAGGTCCATCAAGTGTATCATTTAATTCTTCAACTGGTTTAGATACTTCTTTTTCTTTAACTTTATTATCCAGTAATTCATTAACCTTTGCTAATACACTTCTGGTTTTAAAGTTAACTATATCAAGGTTCATTTGTCTTGGGACATTTTCAATTGCAATAATCATATTATTTTCAGGTCTCATATTAACTTTAACTTTAGCCTTTTCACTTGTTAAATCATTATCAAGACTCTTAACATTCTCTAACAATTCTTGATTATCTCTTTCCAAATCATCTATTTGGCTTGTAAGTACTGCTATTTTATGTTCAATATCATCAATATTATCAATATTATTACCCTGTTCCAATAATTTTTTACATTGTTCATTAACTTCATTATATAAATTAGATAATCTATCATAAGATCTAATTTCTAATTCATTACGTAATGATTTTCTCTCATCTAATAATTTTATTAAACGATATCTTTTACCAATCAAATTATCATAATCAGACTCTTTTAAAGGTATTACTAAAGCACATATTCCCAACAATATTTCATAATATCTACAAGTATAATATTCTTTCTTTATCTCCCCTAAAATTCGATAATTCTCTAATACATTACCGCCATATTCCTTATTAGCATTATAACTAATAAGCGCTGTATGATACTTTTCTTTAGCCTTACTAGATTCTTCTTTAGCAGTCCCCATCTTCTCTTTCAGAAGACTATTACTTTCAAGTAAATCATTCATCTTTAATTTAAACTTACTTAATTCCATATCAATTACTGATACTAAATCATAATCATTATTACCGGCTAAATTAGTCTTTATTGTAATTTTATTTAATAATTCTTCTTCTAATTTTTTATTTACTCGATTATTTTCTTTCTTATGCTCATATTCTTTAGATAATTCTACTGATAAATCACTAATTAATTCTTTATTATCATCTATTATACGCTCGTTATTAGTAATACTTTCTAAATATATTATCTTCTGACGATATATATCTACTTTATCATATTCTTTTATATCATCAGCAAATTCTATATCACTTTTAAAGATACGCTTAAAATCTTGACTCATTTCTAAACGTGATTTATATCTTTCATCAATAAGTTCTACTAGTTCTTTAAGTCTATTTAATTCATCAGCATTACTTGTTGTGTTATATGTCTTACTAGCTAATAAAACTAAATAATCTTTTTGTTCAACAGAATCTATTTCTTTAATCAAATCCATAAATTCTTGCTTTTGATCTTCACTTATAAAACTAGTATTATCTAAAAGGCTTTTTCTCATCTCATATAATTGCCTTAATCTAGTCATGTTCTTACTAATCCCCAGCATAACATCACCTCTATTTTATTCTTCATTACATTGGAATATTTGGAAAATATTCTTCATCTTTAAATAATTCAACTTTATCTAAACTATTATTCTTTAACTTTGGAAAATCTATTTCATCATCTTTATCTGTAGATTTATCATTAAATTCCTTAAATAAATCTTTTTCAATTTGTTTATAATCAGATGATGGAGTATCTATTTTTTCATCAATCTTATTAAAAGATGACTCTTTATTTACTATATCTTTCTTCATATTTGCAAAAGAAACATTACTACCATTTACTGATTTAGATTGCAAAACAGTATTCTTTTGTTCTTCTAATAATTGTCTAGTACGTTTTTCTATTTCTTTCTTTCTAGTATCTTCAATTAATTTTTGTCTTCGCATAATTTCTTCTTGTCTTCTCTTTTCAAGTTCAGCCTTGCGTTTCTTTTCTTCTTCTTGTTTTTTCATCTTTTCTTCTAGTAATTTAGCTTGTCTCTTATTTTCATTTTCAATTAATTTACTTAAGACATTCTTAAAAACGTCACTATTATTTTCATTATCAATTGCTGCTATTTCTTCCCTCTTTTCTTCCTGTTCCTTTAATAACTTTTCATAATTACTAATATCTTGCCCCTCTAGAAGAATAGTACTATATTGATCTTTTAACAATTTATAACTAGTTTCCCCAATCTTTTTATTTAAAATATTATCACATAACTCACTCATAGTGGTTCTTTTATCTAATAAATCTTGATAACTATGACACTTTTTATCATATAATTTCATTAAATCTAAAATAGACGTTTGTTCACGATAAGACATATAATCTTTCTCAATATCAGTTAATGCTTTCTTACATTCACTTACCATATCATATGATGATATTTTAGCAGTCTCATAATTTTCTTTAGCAATCTCAAGCATCTTAGTTAATTCTTGATAAATATTTCTAATTTCATCTTCTCTAGCTTCTAAGTTTAAACCATATCTTTTAAATGTATCACCTAAACATTTAATCATTTTTGTTTCTAATTCTTCATTTAATGACTCATTAATTGATATCTTCTCTTGTGCTAATCTTAATTTGCTATCTAATTTATCAAGAAAATCTTCAATTTCTTCTTTTCTTTTAATATTATCGGAATATTTTTCAATTATCTTTAATCTATCTTTTAATGTATCATATACATCCATTCCAACAAAATTATAAATATCCAAGTTCTTACCAGTTAATTCATAATGCTTATTCTTTCTATCATTAACATAATCCATACGATTAGATATTAATTCAATTAAAGAACTTAATCTATTTTTTTCTTCTTCTAATAAATACGTTTCTTTGTTAAATAATAAATAATAAGCATTCTCATATATATTATTAGTTAATTTAATTATCTTTTCTTCTAATCTGTCTAACTGCTTAATTACCGCATTTCTTTCATCAATACTTGGAATCAGTTTTAAACTGCTAGAAAACATTTCATATTGTCTTATATATTGTAATACTTCATCGCTATTATAGTTAATCATAGCCAACCACCTCTATCTATAATAATTATATATTCTATTACCTTATTTGTCAATTTTTAAGAAAGTCTTTTTAACTTTTTTTGCCCATTTACATCTAATATTTACAATGGTATAATATTTTTGGTGAAATTATGAAGAAATTTAATATGATTGATGAAGAGTTTATCTGCCATAATTGTCATAAAAAAGTAGATAAATTAAATTATACTGCTAGAGACCACTGTCCTTATTGCTTGCACTCTATTCACGTTGATATTAATCCAGGAGATCGTGCTAACGAATGTCAAGGAGATATGGTTCCCATTGGTATTGAAAAATTTAAAAACACCTATAAAATTATCTATAGGTGTAATAAATGCCATACTATTCATAAGAATATTATGGCAAATGATGATAATTTTGATTTAATCATTGAATTATCACATATTAATTAAATCTAATATTTTTAATAAAATCATAAATGTATGGATAAAACATAACTGCGAAAAAGATAATTATTATCATAATAACAAACGTCTTTAACTCGGAGTTATTTTTCTTTGTATTCTGCTCTTCAGCATTTTCCATTGGTTGACTTACTGGTTGTTCTACTGGTTGAGGCTCTTGTTGAACTATATTATTTAAATTAGGTACTTGGTTGTTATCTGCATATTGCTGACTATAATTATTATTTGCAAATTGTTGATTGTAATTATTTAAATTATTGTTATCATAATTATTATAGTTATTATTCATACCATTATATTGATTTTCATTCATATTAATATCTCCTATTGTAAATTATTATTGTTATTATTTTGACTAGGTCCATACACAAAGTTTAATCCAGGTGCACCATTAACATTGGGCATATTATTAACTGGTTGTTGCATATTATTTGGTACTGTATTTACTGGAATACTTTCCTGAATAGGAATTTGACTAGATGAACTATTAGTAGGTATATTACTAATATTATTTTGATTAAATCCTTGATTAATATTTACAGGACTTATAGGTCTTGGTTCATCCCAAGAATTAACTACAATATTAGGGTTTCCATTTCCCATAGCTTGATTATTATAAACTGGTGTTTGTTCTAGTACTGGGTTAACATTAAAAGTACCATTACTTACTTGATTAACGTTTTGATTACTAGTAGGCATTGGATTAACAAATCCTTGTTGTATATTCTCATTTGGCATCATTTGATTTACCGGATTAACAACTGGCTCAGGTGTTGGCACTGAGTTAACATTAGGCATACTTTGATTTACTCCATTCATAGTTTGATTACTATTAGGCATCATATTTTTATTCATTTCAATATTTGGTACTTGATTTGTAGGACTCACTACCCCACCATTAGTATAGTTATTAATCATACTTTGTTCATTCATATTATTAACCGATTGTTGCATATTATTAGTAGCAAAATTAGGAACATTATTAACCATATTATTATTAACATTTTGATAATTATTATTAAGCATACCAGCCATATTCATATTAGTATTTATATTGTTTACTGGTGTTGAAACTTCAGTAGGTACTACCTTAGCTTGATTATTAGGAGTACCAATATTCTCATTACCCTTACCATTCTTACTTTTAGATTTCTTATCAGCAATAAATCCTATCGTTGTAAATATTGCGATAACTAATATTGCTATAATCCACAAATAGTTATCGTACAAAAAATCAATTATATTCATTTCATCTATCTCCTTCTTATTCTATCATGATAATTTTATCATAATTATTCTTCTTTTTCAAGACCAAAACGATAAACGTAAGTTGAGTCTACTTTATTTAATAAATTAGTTAAAATATCTATTGATTGTCGATATTGTCCTTTATTAAATAATTCACTAGCTTCCATTACCCCATCATCAATATCTTTCGATATAGCACAATATCTATTAGCATACACTATTAACTTTTCATTTAAATTAACTAATTTTACCATATCATTTGTTTTATTATATATCTTAAATACTAAATCTCTCGCTGTATCAACACGAATATTTAAAATCTTAATAACTATTGGTTTCTTATTTAATTCTTTAATAATCTCTCTAATAGCTTCCTGAGCTTCTCTTAACTCTATAAAATAACTATTTGGTATTACCGGTATCTTATTATCTCTAATCTTATTCTTCGATTGTTTTAATAAATTCTGAATAGTTTCTAATTGATCTTTCGCACGATTCTCATCATCTTGCATACTAGTAATAGATTGTAATCTAAAGTCTAAATCATCTTGTAATCTCGTTAGTTTTCTCTCTAAACCATCTAATTCTTCAACTAACTTAGAATAAGCAAACGTATGCATCTTACTTTGCTCAATTAAAATCTTATAATCAGCATTTATTTGTTCAAGGCTTTTATTTAATAGACTAAACTTATTTATCTCTTCATCTTTTAAATCATAAGTTTTCTTAATATCATCCATCTGAATATAAATATCATATACTACTTTATTAATATTTTCTAATTTATATTTTAATACTTTACAATTCTCTCTAAAAGTATCCTTACTTTCTTTTTCTTTATCAAAGCTTGTAAATATTGAATTTAAATAATCTAACATTGTCTTTAGTTCTAATGAAGCATCCCCTATTTCAAATTTCTTTAAATTCTCAATAATATTTTGACACTTTTTTCTAATCTCACTTATATTATATTCAATATTTAAATAATCTAGTGGATATCCATCTCTTTGCATACGATAATACATTGTATTTACTTCATCAATCTTATTATTAACAAGTGTTGTCGCCATCAATATAATTGAAGGTGCTTCATCAATAACTTTCTTTAAAGTATTTATTTCTGTTTCTAACTCTTCAACTATTTTTTCAACTAAAATATAGTCATTATTATCCATAGCTTTCTCAAAACTTTTAATCTTATTATCGATAGAATGAAACTCTTTAGTAATAGATTCCCCTACTTCACCATAATCTTTACTAGTTCTCTCAAACTTGTTTTGAATCTCACGATATACTATTTTTAACTTGGTAATTATTGATCTATTTCTTTCTTCAGATGTTGTAATTACTTTAATTTCCTCTAATAAAGATTTAGTCTTATCTCTTAATTCTTCTAATTCTATTTCAATATAAGCTATCTTCTTAATCGCGTCTTTATAATCTTTTCTATCAATTAAAAAGTCAGCATCTGTTATTAAATCATTTAAAATATCTATTCTATTCTCTTTAATATCTTTAAACTCATTATCCCAATAATCGAGTTTATTCTTTAAGTTATCTGTTTTAACTAACTCTTTTACTTTAGATAACTCTGATAAAATAGGTACTCCTATTAAATGATTCTTTTCAATATCTAAGTTCTTTATTTCTTCTTTATATTTACTTTTCTCTTTATTATTTACTATTAAAATGGCCCCTATAACTAAAAATAAAAGCACCACAACAATCAATATAATTAATAACATTGTATTATCCATATTATCACCGCCAAAGACTATTAATCATAATATATTTTATCACATTATTAATTATTTTTAAATGTTTTTTTATGCTTTTATAATTAAATATTATTGTGTCAATAAAATACTCCCTAACTACAAGGATTTGCACAACTATCAGTAAACTCATATTTACTATTAGCATAGTTAATATAACCCACTAAATCATTGCCATTAGAGTCTTTTAAATCATCATCAGTAACATAACCATTAACTTTTAAAGTATCTGTTGATAAACAACATGCTCCATTCATAAAGTTTGAATAATATCCTAATGAATTTTTATTCTCTGAGATAAATAACTCCGCTGAAGACACTATTATTTTCTTTTGTGAATCACTAAGTTTATTCTTATTCTTTTCTAAAGATGCTGTAATATTAGGAATAGCCACCATAGATATAGCTAATAATATTACAATAACTGCTAATAATTCTACTAAAGTAAAACCCTTATTATTTAATTTCATTATCACCATCTCCTAACAATGTGTACAATCATTTGTTCTCTCATCAATAAAACTATAATTACCATTATTATACATAACACAACCAATAATAGTCTTATTATCACCATCTATTAAATCATCACTAGATAAATAATTATTACTAACTAGCCAATCAGTCGCAATTCCACATTTATTTTGCATAAAGTCTTTATAATTATACTTATTCTTATTATCTTTAGCATACAATATACTTGCAGATATTATTATCTTTTCTCTTCCAGCATTAGCCTTATCTTTATTTCTCTGTATTATTGTATTTATACCTACTGTTGACATTAAAGCAAGTGCTAATAATACCGCAATAACTGCTAATAACTCTACTAAAGTAAAACCTTTATTATTCATTCTATCACACCCTATAATAATTATAATAGATTATTAATTTTAATTCAACAAAAAACGTCTAAGTATTTAAACCTAAACGTTATCTTTACATATTTTGTTATATTCATGAACATTTACAGCCATTCCTAAAACAAATATATATGACAAAGTATATATCCATATTAATAAAATTATTATTGCTGATAAATTACCATAAACTATATCATATCTAGCAAAATTATTTAAATATATCTTAAAAACAACTGTCGAAATTGACCAAATTACTGTAGTAAATAGTGCTCCATAAGTAGTACTACTACTAGGTATCTGTCTACTAGGAGCTATTGTATATATTAACTTAATATTAAAATATATAATTAAGAAAGTAAATGGCCACTTAACTATCTTAAACACTAATATAATTTGGTTTATAAAGTTCTTAAATACTTTAGCACTCTTAATAAGACTTAATATATTATCACCAAATATTGGTACTACTATTAAGAATAAGAATAATATAACAACAAGTATTAATAATAATGTCGCTCTAATTCTATCTTTAATAGTATCTACTTCATTAACTTTATATAACGTATTAGCAGTCATTACTATTGAATAAGTACCATTAGTAGCCAAAGCAAATGCGACAATATTGAAAAATCCTAAATTACTATCAAAACCTTTACCAGATATAACATCAATAATAACTGAACTAGCTTGCTCTGGCAAGATATCCGATAATAAATTAATTAATGAATCTATTGATATAGAAAAAGAAGAAGCAATTAACACAATAATTGTCAAAGTAGGTATTAAAGCCATAACTATATAATAAGCAATATTAGCAGGTAACACACTCATCTCACGCTTTTTTAATATTCTAATTAACTCTTTAACATAATTTGTAATCTTCTTCTTCATAATATCCCCATTCTTTATTTTTGTTTCTCCTTTGCTTCACGCATTGCTAAAGTTGCCTCGTTAATAGCATCATCTATTGTCTTAACATCATCAGTAATCATACTATAACCAATAGTAGCTCCAAACTCATGTGGAAGTTCATTTAATTCTTTATTTAATTTTCTTATATATTCAATTACTTTCTTCTCATCATATCCAACCATATATATTAAGAATTCATTACCATCTGTTCTAACAACATCACTATTTTCTTTTTGATTAACTATTAGAATACTAGCCGCTTTCTTAATAACATTATCCCCTTCTTCATGCCCATAATTATCATTAATATACTTAATATTATTTAAATCAATAATTAATATTGCTTGTGGATATATAACATTATCATCCCACTTCTTTATATTATAATTTAAATAATTTCTATTCTTTAAAGAAGTCATTATATCAATGAACTTATACTTATCTTCTTTCGTTAACTTAGTGTTTTTCTTTTTCTTAGTGCTAAGCAACATTACTACTACAGCAATTACTACTCCAATACCTATTAATAAATACTTAATAACATTACCTAATAAACTAGTAGTATTGACGATGAAATCAGTATTATAATCATATCTAATATCATTATAATCTATTGAAGACACATAATAATCAAATAATTTAGCAAACGTTCTATTCTTTTGAACATCTCTAATTGCAAAACGATATTCACTATTTAAACTATTCTCATATACTATTTTATAATCAGATAATTTCTTATCTTTATAGTAAGTATATGTGGCTTTGTCCATTGCTACAATAGCATTATTATCAATATTTCTAAGTAACTCATCAGTATTGTTATATGCTTTAGTAGCAATACTATTAACACTTAAATAATTATGTAAATATGTACCATTAACAGTATATACTGTTTTATCATATAAACTTCTAATTGAATTAACATTAATATTCTCTTTAGCTAATATAACATAATCTTCCGAAAATAAACTATCAGTAGTTAATATATCAACATTTAATCCACTAGTCGCATAATTAGCAAATACCACATCTACTAAACCTGCTGATAGTTCTTTCTTTAATGATGCAATATCTGGATATGCTACTACTTTAAAGTTAACATCTGCTAATTCTTCAAAACCACTTAAATAGTTTGATAATGTTCCAACAAATTGTTTAGATACTGTATTTTCAAATGGCATATTAATAACATAACCATATACATATTCCTGTGAATTATAATTTAACTTCTCTTCCTCAGTAATCTTTAACCCATTAAATACAGCACTTAATAAATTATTCTTATAAGATTCGTTCAATTTATCTTTACTATATACTATAAAATACTTGCGCATAATACTATATAAAGTATTATCGTTAACGGTTAATACATACTTTCTACTTATATCACCATAATGATAGATAATATGCAAATTATTAGATAAGATATCTTCTAAGTACATTATCTTAGGTACAATAATATAATCAACTTCCCCATTATTAATTAAAGTAATTAATCCTTCCATATTCTCACTAGGAGTATATGAAATATTCTTAATATTAGATAAATAATAATTAACTGAAGACATATCATCAGATAAAACACCAATCTTCTTATTACACAAGTCTTCTAATTTATTTATTGAAGAACTATCCTTACCTACTATTACATACTTATCTTCATATATAATAATATCTTTATCTCCTGCTTTTTCATTGCTCTTAAGAATTTTAAAAGCAACATTTTTATATCCATTAGGATTATTAGCAAAATAAGATACTTTATTAAACTTTATTTCAAAACTATCTGTAAAACTATCTAGAAAATCAAATATTACTCCCTCACCATCAATACCATATACTGGTACATCATTATAAACACTAACATCTATAATATTATTAGTATTTTTATTTATCCAATTATTCTCTAATATTGAAAAACTAGAACTATCTTTCGTAAAATTTAAAATAAATATTACAAGTGCTACTATAAATGTTATTATAATTATTGATAAAATAATTATTTTATTTGTCTTATTACTATTATTATTCTTCATACTTTCACCTAACTTTTTGTCCAACCAATAGTCTCAATCTTAGGATGCTTATAACCCATTACTATAAAATGTTTTTCTTCCTCTGTTTCTTCAAAATCTTGTGTTAATATAAAACTAAAATCATAATAAGCAATTTCTTCTTCACTATAGTTCTTTAATGTAGATGTTGCTATTTCCTTAGCCTTATCAATACTAGTTTCTTTCGTATAAGTAATTGTTGTATATACAATTCTTCCCTGCAATCTAACACTTACATCTACCACTTCTGCGTTCTCTTTAATACTATCTTTAACCTTATTATAAGTATCTTTACTTATAACTACATTCTCAATACCATCAAGTCGACGACCATACTTATCTGAAGTTGAAAAAATAAACATCTTCAAACAAGCTATAATCATTACTATTAATAGTATTAAAGCAAAACTCCCTACAATAAATAAGCCCTTATGCTTCTCAATTAATCTCTTCATTTCAAATCCTCCAATATGATAATATTATACTATAAAGATTTCTATTAATCAATTATATTTTACCAAGAAAAAAATAATACCCAACATATAGGTATTATAAAATGTAACCTATAAAGTGGACTCAAAAAAAGAGAGACCTACTTTATAGGTTTTTATTATGTCTTGTTGTATAATATAAGAAAGATGGTGGTAATAATGTCAAAAATATTATTTACAGATATTCAGGTAAAAAAATTAAGTAAAAATAAGTGGATTAAAAATATTACCAATAAAGAAATAACTTATACGGATGAATTTAAGTATAAATTGATAAAAGAGTGTGAGAATTATAATAAATTTCCCCAAGATATTTTTAGAGAATGTGGTATAGATCCAGAAATTGTTGGTAAGGCAAGAATTCGTAATGTTGCTTATAAATGGCGTAAAAAAATAAATTCTACTGGTGAAATAACAGATACAAGAAAAACTAATTCAGGTAATACATTAAAACGTGAATTATCTGATAAAGAAAAACTTGAACGAGCAGAGGCTAAAATAAAATTACTTGAAGCAGAAAATGAATTATTAAAAAAAAACGAACTGATAGAAATTGGAATTTTAACAGATATCAAATCAATATCAAATTTGAAACAATAAAATATATTATTGATAAATATGAATTAGTACGTATGACTTCATATTTATGTAATTGTATCGGGGTTTCTAAATCTGGATATTATAATTATTTAAAAAATGAAAATAAAAGAATTGAAAGAGATAATAAAGACCAAAAAGATTTTGAATTAATATTAAAAGCATACAAATTTAAAAAACGTAAAAAAGGTGCTAGACAAATAATGATGGTACTTGATAACGAATTTAATGTTCATTTCAATCTTAAAAAGATAAGAAGATTAATGAAAAAGTATGGATTAAAATGTCCAATAAGACAAGCTAATCCATATAGAAGAATGATGAAAGCAACCCAAGAACATACAACTTGTGAAAATGTTGTTAATAGAGTTTTTAAAACAGGGATACCATATAATGTTCTTTTAACTGATATTACTTATTTGTTTTATGGAAATAATAAGAAATGTTATTTATCTACTATAAAAGATGCTGAAACCAATGAAATACTTGCTTATTACATAAGTGAAAGTATGACATTAGATATTTCATTAGAAACAGTAAAAAAACTACATCGTAAGAAGAATATAGTATTAAATGAAAATGTAATAATTCATTCTGATCAAGGGGTTCATTATACAAGTCCTAAATTTCATAATTTATTAAAAAAGTATAATATACAACAATCTATGTCTAGAAGAGGAAATTGTTGGGATAATGCTCCTCAAGAATCTTATTTTGGTCATATGAAAGATGAATTAAATTTAGATACTTGTTTTACATTTAGAGATATATGTAATGAAATAAAAGATTATATCGAATATTACAACAATTATAGATATCAATGGAATCTAAAAAAAATGACTCCGATACAATACCGAAATCATTTATTTGCTTCTATTGTTTAGAATCTCTCTTTTTAATTAGTCCTTGACAAAGGGTTCATTTTATT
>ERZ827168.2850-NODE-2850-length-18939-cov-17.190743_pt1 | contig 18939 bp, 16 predicted proteins | sample MGYA00519868_ERZ827168 | MGnify/ENA primary metagenome ERZ827168 (study PRJEB31778, sample SAMEA3449271) | human gut metagenome | biome: human gut; feature: human-associated habitat; material: faeces | place: United Kingdom | collected 2010/2012 ...
TTGGACCGCTTCAGGTTCAGCATCACCGCCACCGTCAGCAGCACCAGCACCGCGCCGTAGGGCAGCAGCTCCTTCGCCCCGGCATACACCGCCGAGGTGTTCAGGCCCAGCGCCCCGCCGGTAAAGCTCAGGTTCGTGATCACATTCTTGATGATCTCGCCGCAGGCCAGCGTCACGATGGCCAGATAGTCGCCCCGCAGCCGCAGGGCCGGCAGTCCCACCAGCAGCCCGAACACCGCCGCCGTCAGACCGCCTGCCAGCATACTCACCGGCAGCCGCACCGCCAGCGGCAGTGCCGTTTCCGCCAGTGCCAGCGCCACCAGACACCCGGAGAACAGCCCCACGGACATGAACCCCGCGTGGCCCAGACTCAGCTCACCCAGCAGCCCCACCACTAAGTTCAGCGACACGGCCATCACGATATAGACCGCCGTGGGGATCAGCATATTCGTCACCTGCCGGGTCAGATGCCCGGTATACAGCAGCGCCGCCATCACCGCCAACAGCGCGGCCACCGCCGCCGCCGCCATCAGATCGGAGCGCTGTCTTTTTTTCTGCGTCAGCTGCATTTCCTTCACCTCACACCTTCTCCTGTATGGGCTTTCCCAGCAGTCCCGTGGGCTTCACCACCAGCACCGCCACCAGCACGGCGAACACGATGGCGTCCGCCCACAGCGTGGAGATGTACGTCTTGGACGCCTGCTCGATGAGTCCCAGCAAAATACCGCCCAGCATCGCGCCGGGGATCGACCCGATACCGCCGAACACCGCCGCCGTAAACGCCTTGATGCCGGGCATCGCGCCGGTGGTAGGCTTGATATACACATAGGTCATGCCGTAGAACATACTGGCGAACGCCGCCAGCGCCGAGCCGATGGCAAACGTCAGCGTGATGGTCCGATCCACGCTGATGCCCATCAGTGTGGCCGCGTCCTTGTCCTCAGACACCGCCCGCATGGCCTTGCCCAGCTTCGTCCGGTCGATGAACAGCGTCAGCGCCACCATCAGCACCGCCGTCACGCCCAGCGTCAGCACCGTAATGCCATCCACCTGCACGCCGCCCACGGTGAAGCTGCCCAGCTTCACCAGCGTGGGATAGGCCATCTGCTGCGACCCGAAGAGCAGCAGCGCCGCGTTCTGCAAAAGGTAGCTGACGCCGATGGCGGTGATGAGCACGCTCAGGGGGGCTGCCTGCCGCAGCGGCTTGTAGGCGCAGAACTCGATGACCACGCCCAGCACCGCGCACACCGCGATGCTGACGATCACCGTCACCCACGGAGACAGCCCCAGCTGCGCCACCGCCACAATGCCGCTGTATGCGCCCACCATGATCACGTCACCGTGGGCGAAGTTCAGCATTTTGGCGATACCGTAGACCATCGTGTAGCCCAGCGCGATCAGCGCGTAAATGCTTCCCAGGCTCAGACCGCTTATCAAGGTTTGTATCAAATTCGTCATAGTCGTCATTCCTTTGCGTCATCTGCGTTGCGCCTGTCCCGCCCTCCCGGCGCGAAGCCGGGAGGGCGGTCGGCTATGTGAGGAAGGTAGAATGAAAGCTGGTTTATGCTGCGTTTTGGCCGAACAGCGTGCCCACACCGTCCTTGTAAAGGCTGGCGCTGGCGGCCTTGTTGGTGTTGCCGTCTGCGGTCCAGGTCATCGTACCGGTCACGCCCTCCACGGTCAGGGAGGTCATCACTGCGGCCAGGTCAGCGCCGGAGACGCTGCCGCCGGCGGCCTCCACAGCGGCCTTCACAACGTACACGGCGTCATAGGCGTCCGCTGCGAACTGGTCGGGGGTGGCGCTGTACTTCGCCTCGTAGGCTTTTACAAAGGCCTGCACGTTGGCGGCAGTAGAGTCAGCGGCAAAGGGAGTCATCATCAGCACGTTGTCCGCGATGGTCACGTCCTGGCTCACCTTGCCCAGGATGCCGTCCAGGCCATCCGCACCGAAGAAGTACACATCCTCCGCAAACTTACCCTTGGCCTGGGTCAGGAACGTGGAAGCCTCCTCGGCATAGATGGGGATGAACACCACCTTCACGCCGGCGTTGACCAGCGCGTTCACCTGGGTGGAAAAGTCAGTGTTGGTGGCGGTGGTAAAGGTCTGGGTCTCCTTGATGGTCACGCCGGTCTTGGCACACTCGGCCACAAAGGCGTTATACAGGCCGGCGGAATAGTCGTTGTCGCTCTGATAGAACACACCCACCTCTGTGGCCAGCTGGTTGTCGTTCAGATAGTCCGCCGCGGCCGTGCCCTGATAGGAGTCGTAGAAGCACACACGGAAGGCCTTGTCGTTGCCGTCGATGCACTTGTCGGCAGAGCCGGTGGTCTCCATGATGAACACATCGTCCGCCTTGGCCGCCGTCACCACGGAGGCCGTCTCACCGGACAGCACGCCGCCCAGGAATACGTTCATGCCCCAGTCCATCAGCTTGCCGTAGGCCGCCACAGCGCTCTCGGGATCGCCCTGGGAGTCCTGGAAGCTCAGCTCCAGCTGCTTGCCGCTCACGCCGCCTGCGGCGTTGATCTCATCCACGGCCAGCTGCGCACCGTGCTGCACGGACAGTCCATAGTTGGCATAGCCTCCGGTCAGCGGGCCTACGCCGCCCAGCTTAATGGTCTCCACACCGCTGTCCCCGCCGTTATTGCCGGCGTCGCCGCTGTCGCTCTTGCTGCCGCAGGCTACCAGGCTCAACGCCATCACACAGGCCATCAACATGGCAAATACTCTCTTTTTCATGATTTCGTTCTCTTTTGCATTTTTTGAGGAATTATTGTCCTTCGGCTCTGCCGGAGGCATACAAAAAAGCGGCCCCGCCAACTGGCGGAGCCGCTTTGCTGTATCATGTATCAGCGTGTCATGCGGTTATCCGTGCCAATGGCGTATGCGTAAAGCCGGCCAGTACGATGACCAGCAGCAGAGCGCAAATAATAATGGACGCCATAATCATGGCGCCCAGCACGGACAGAATGACAGTATGAGAAGCGGCACAGGCGCAGCAGGAAGCAGCGCCGACGCAGGCGGCGGTCATCATGGTATTCATCTTGCGGTTCATGGTGCGGGTCATGGCGGCCGCCTCCCTTCGCTTCAAATGTGATGGGCACATTGTAGCAAAGTCGATTTCCAAAGTCAACCGCCGTTTTGCCAAAAAACTCATCATTTCACACAATTTGCCACTATATACATTATGCACATTGCACGAACACAGTGTTTTCCCCCCCCGCCAAAAAAAAAGCCTGTGACCTCCCGGTCACAGGCTTTTTCATATTTCTCTTATCCGAAGAATCCGCCCATATCCGGCGGCAGATCGTCGGTCTCCGTCGGTCCGTCATCGTCCCGGTCGTTGCCCACGTCGTCCTCCTCCGGCGCGCCCGGCATATTGGCGTTGTTGTTCTGGTCGTCGCCAAAGAACCCGCCGTAGCCCACCATCATGAAGGCGTCCTCCACCACGATGTCCTCATGGCCCTCGATCAGCTCACGCTGGTAGTTCAGCAGCGAACCGACCACGGTGGTCACATTGCCGTCCTCATCCGTCATGTTGGCGGTATAGGTGGGCGACGTATGCATGGTGCAGATGGTGGTAGGCGCGTTGTCCGTGGCGCACAGCGCCGTATAGACCCGGCTGCCCCGCACGTCCAGAGCGCAGTTCTCCGACGCCAGCATACCGCTGTCGGCGCAGACCGACACCGATGTCAGTCCGGAGCAGGAGAAGAAGTCCTTGTCCGGCAGATCCTCGTGGATGGCGCTCATCACCTTGCGGAAGATGGCGGAGCAGGGGTTGCCGCTGGCCACGATCTGCTGGTTGTGCTGATAGCCCGCCCACACAGCGCAGGTGTAATAGGGCGTATAGCCCACGAAATAGCGTTCCTTGTTGCTGTTGGTCGAACCGGTCTTGCCGGCGATGTGCATCCCGCTGAACTGCGCCTCGTTGCCCGTGCCGACCCGCGCCACCTCCTGCAGCAGCTTATTCATGATCGCCGCCGTGGTGTTCTTGATGGCCACGTTGGACTGGGCCTCGTTCTCCAGTATCACGTTGCCGTTGGCGTCCTCCACCCGGATGAACGTCCGGGGCTTGGTGTAGATGCCCTCGTTGACGAAGGTGGCGAAGGCCGCCGCCATCTCCTCCGTGGTCACGCCCTTCTCAAAGCCGCCCAGCGCCATGTTGCCCACCTGCTGGGAGTCGGTAAACGTCAGGTTCTCAAATCCCAGCTTATCCACCAGGAAGTCGTAGGAGCGCCCCACGCCGTAGGCCAGGTTCGTCCGCACCGCGCAGGTGTTCAGGGACTGGGCCAGCGCCGTGTGCAGCGCCGTCAATCCGCGATAGCGCCAGTCGAAGTTCCGCGGCCACACGTCGCCGTTGAGCAGCATGGGATAGTCGTCGATAACGCTTGCGCCGTTGATCGTGCCGTCATCCAGCGCCGGGGCGTAGGTGGACAGGGGCTTGATGGCAGAACCGCACTGCCGCGCGTTCACCGCCCAGTTCCAGCCCCGGTCAGCCCGCTTCTCGCCGGCGCCGCCGATCATGGCCACCACGTAGCCGTTGGTGGGATCGACGATCGTCAGCGCGATCTGCAGCTGATCCGTGCTCTTATTTCCCTCGCTGTCGGTGTAGCTGGCGGTGTAGGGGATGTTGTCCAGATCATAGCACACGTCCTCCGCGATCTTTTGGAACTTGGGATTCTGTGTGGTGTAGATCTTATAGCCCTTGCCGTAGACCATATTGACAGCCTGTTCGTATGCCGACACGGTCTTACCGGTGTCACTGTTCACCTTATCCGTCAGGCCCAGCTTCTCCACCAGCGCCTCCGCCACGTCGTCGATCAAGGCGTCGGTGAACCAGGAGTTCTCCGCCGGGAGCAGATTCTCCTCTTCCTCTTCGGCAGCGGTGTCAGTGTCCGTCTCGTCCGTGGTATCCTCCGTGGGGCTCAGCTTGTCCGGGTCGCTGCCCACGTACTTGCCGGTGATGGTGTAGCCGTCGGAGAACACCACATCCTCGTTTTTGGCCGCCTCATAGGTAGCCTCGTCGATCTTGCCCTGCTCCAGCATGGCCTCCAGCACCAGCAGCTGCCGCTCCCGGTTGTTCTCCCGCGTCCAGTCGTTGCGGATGGGGTCAAACCGGGACGGGTTGTTGGTGATGGCCACCAGGCTGGCGCTCTCCGCCAGCGTCAGCTCGCTCACGTCCTTGTTGAAGTACTTCTTGGACGCCGTCACTACGCCGTAGCAGCGGTTTCCGAAGAACACCTCGTTCAGGTACGCCTCCAGGATCTCGTCCTTCTCGTACCGCTTCTCCAGCTCCAGCGCCTGATAGATCTCCGTCACCTTGCGCTTCACCGTCACCTGGTTGTTGCCGGTGACGTTCTTGATGAGCTGCTGGGTGATGGTCGAGCCGCCCTGCACGCTGCTTCCCGTCAGGGTGCGGAAAATAGCCCGGGTCGTGCCCTTCCAGTCCACGCCGTGATGGGACTCAAAGCGCTTGTCCTCAATGGCGATGACCGCCTCCTGCAAGTGCTTGGGGATGTTGTCCAGATCGGTCCAGATACGGTCCTCCGCGTTCATGAACAGCGTCTGATACATGACCCACTCCTGGGTATCCGGGTCCTGATAGTACAGCTCCGTGGAGACGCTGGCCTCAAACTCGTCCAGATACACCTCCACCTTCCCCCGCAGGGCACTGTTGACGTATGCCATAAAGATCCCGGCAAAGATGGCCATGGTCAGCACGCCCACCAGCACGATCGTGCCGATGATCCGGCCCGCCTTCCGCCAGCCGCTGCGCTGCCTGGGGGTCATGTGCTCCACCCTCTCCTCTGCTTCGTGCTGGAGGCGGCGTGCGCCCTCCCTTGCATCCTGCTGTATGTGCCGGGCGCTCTGCTTCAGTCGTCCCATAAAGTCCGGGGACGAACGTCTGCGCTTGTTTTCACTCAAGACAGGGCACCTTCCTTTCTTTTTCAGTGTATAACCTGTAACAGGCGTGATAACTTTTCGTGAGCATCACATAAATTCCCACTATAAAGAGTATTTTACCACACCTGTCAAATCCAAAAAAGAGCTATTTTTGTCAAAAAGCGCCTTTGCCCCCTATACATTTCGGTAATTATTCCCTATTTTGCCCCGTTTTAGTAATGAGAACGGAAGAAAACGCCAACTCCTGCCACTTGCTTTTTTCTCCGCCATCGGGTACAATACAGATAACATCATCAAGGAGGTCATCCCCATGAGCGAGGATTTCGGCCCTAATTTCATCACCCTGACCGACGAGGACGGCAACGACATCGAGCTGGAGTACGTGGATGCCATCGAGGTGGACGGCCAGACCTATATGGCCTTCTTCCCCACCGTGGACGACGAAGGTGACGAGGCCGCCGCCGAGGACTTCGGCCTGGTCATTCTCAAGTCCGTCATGGAAAACGGCGAGGAGCTTCTCAGCACCCTGGACAGCGATGAGGAGCTGGATAAGGTCTACGACCTGTTCATGGAGCAGCTCATGGCCGATGAGGACGAGGAAAACTGACAGCATTTCCCACTCCCTTGCGACAGCTTTTTCCCTTCCCCGGGGGTATACTATGATCTGAGGCCACCTCTGCACGAAGTCGCCCGTCATTCCGAGCCAGTCCGCAGACTGGCGTGGCAATCCGTCCTCTTTTGTCTCCGACGGCCTCTTTTCTGTCCCTGCTTCTTGAAGCGCTGCCGCTTTTGCTCTGAAATATAAGCGCACCAGCTTCTACCGTGGCAGAAACCAGCGGCAGCGGCGCAGACGCAAAGACAGTCCTTTTATCCGCACGACAAAGCTAAATCCCCGCGACCGTGCGGTACAAGCTGCCGAAAACCACAAGGCATAGCGCGCAGGAAGTCTTGAAACCTTTGGTTTCAAGCAGACCTTTTGGTCACTTTTGGGGCTGCGGCCAAAAGTGACCCGCACCGGGGCGCGGAACGCCCCCCTTGACGCAGGCAGGGCGGAAAAGATGCCGAAAGAAAGTTTTGAACGATGGGCAGCGGCTCTATTTATCCTGACATTGGTTATACGGGACGTCGGATCGGTAAATGGTTTGCAGGCCTCCCGCCTGCCCTTTGCGGGCGGAAGTTGGAAGCAGTAAAGTTGGCCGGAGACGACCCACCTGCGAGCTGTGCAGGTTATAACATGGCCGCTGCCCGTCGCTGAAGGAATAACCCCCGTCCTTTGAACGGGGGTTATTCCTTTTGCGGCAAAATGTTCATAAATTCCCACCGTTTCCCCCTTGCGGAAAAGGGCGGTTTACGATATAATGATTGGGTCTGTAACCAACAAGGGCGTTTTGCGCCCAAAATTGAGAGGAATGAGTATCAAATGAGCGCATCAAGAGAAAAGAAGCTCCGCCAGGATCTGGCGGCACAGGGCATCACCGACCCCAAGCTGATCCGCGAGGCGGAGGAAAGGGCCAAGGCCCGCAAGACCAACACGCTGTACGGCATTATCGCCGCGATATTCGTGGTGGTGGCGGCGGTGGTGCTGGTGTATAACTCCGGCGTGCTGCAGCGGGGCAAGACCGCTGTGACCATCGACGGTGAGAAGTACACGGCGGCCCAGGTGAACTATTACTATATGAGCCGCAAGAACAGCATCCTCAACAGCGGCTATGCCACGTACTACGGCCTGGACGGCTCCAAGTCCATGGACTCCCAGATCGTCAGCGACACCGCCAAGATGCTCCTGCAGATCACCGACGAGAGCGAGATGACGTGGGACGAGTACCTGCGCAATGACGCCATCCGCACACTGACCATCCGTACCCGGGCCGCCAAGCTGGCCGAGGAGAACGGCATGGGCGCGGACGAGCACACCCAGGAGGAGATCAACGCCACTATGGACGAGGTGGCCGCCTACGCAAAGCAGAACGGCTACTCCACCAAGGAGTACCTGAAGCTGGTGTTCGGCAGCACCATGACCGTCAGCACCTTCAAGCAGATGGCGGAGCTGGACGATGTGTCCTCCCACTATATGCAGCACTATCAGGACGAGCTGACCTACACCGACAGCGACCTGGAGTCCTACTACAACGAGAACAAGGACAGCTTCGATGTGGCCGCCTATGAGTACATCTACTTCAAGGGCACGGCCGCCTCCACCACCGACGCCGACGGCAAGACCGTTGAGCCCACCGACGAGGAGAACGCTGCCGCCAAGGAGCTGGCCGCCGCCAACGCCGCCGCCGCCCTGGAGCGCTACAACGACGGCGAGGATCTGAAGACCATCGCCGAGAGCTACGACAACGCCACCTACTACTCTCAGGATGCCGGCAGCAAGGGCTCCGGCGCGCTGGCCGACTGGCTGTTTGACGATGCCCGTCAGAGCGGTGACTGCGACGTGGTGGACAGCGACCCCAACACCTATGTGGTTCTGTTCCACAGCGTGGGCCGTCAGACCTACAACACCATCGACGTCCGCCATATCCTGTTCCAGCCGGACACCACCGACCTGAACAGCGAGTCCGAGACGTATGACGCTGACCTCCAGGCCCGCCGCGACGAGGCCAAGGCCAAGGCCGAGGACGCCCTGGCCCAGTGGAAGGCCGGCGACGCCACCGAGGACAGCTTCGCCGCCCTGGCCAACGAGCTGAGCGCGGACGGCGGCAGCAACACCAACGGCGGCCTGTATACCGAGGTCTACAAGGGTCAGATGGTCACCGAGTTCAACGACTGGTGCTTCGCCGAGGGCCGCAAGGCCGGCGACACCGGCATCGTGTTCAACGAGAACACCGGCTACCACGTCATGTACTTCGTGGGCGAGGACATCCCCTACTGGAAGGTAGAGGTCAAGAAGACCCTCACCTCCAACGACTTCAACGCCTGGGTGGACGGCCTGTACGACAGCGCCGAGATCACCCGGGACGACGCCGGCATGAAGTATGTCGGCTGACCGTAACGAGGCCTTTCTCCGCACGGAAATGATCTTAGGCCCTGCCGCCCTGGACAAGCTCCGCCGCAGCCATGTGGCGGTGTTTGGCCTGGGCGGCGTGGGCAGCTACGCCGCTGAGTGCCTGGCACGCAGCGGCGTTGGTGCTTTAACGCTGGTGGATCAGGACACCGTGTCCGTCACCAACATCAACCGCCAGCTCTGCGCCCTTCATTCCACCGTGGGACAGTATAAGGCCGACGTGGTGGCCGCCCGCTGCCGCGACATCGACCCCGATATGCAGGTCTATCCCCTGTGCGCCACCTACGACGCGGCCCACCGGGAGGACTTCTTTCTTCACGACTACGACTACATCGTGGACTGCATCGACCTGGTGAGCTGCAAGCTGGATCTTATCCAGCAGGCCCACCTGCGGCGCATTCCCATCCTGACGGCGCTGGGCACGGGCAACAAGCTGGACCCCACCCAGCTCCGGCTGGCGGACATCTCCGAAACCTACGGCTGCCCCCTGGCCCGCGTCATGCGCAAGGAGCTGCGGAGCAAGCTGGGTATTTACCACCTCCGCGTGGTGTTCAGCCCGGAGCAGCCCCACGAGACGCAGCAGCTGGAGGCGCCGCCTCCCGGCCGCCGCTCCGTCCCCGCCAGCGTGGCCTGGGTACCCGCCACGGCGGGGCTGCTGATGGGCAGCGCGGTGGTGCAGGACCTTATCACCGGAAAGGGTCTGATTCCATGACCCTTTCCGGCGCATTGGTCAACGGCCTGGCCAACGCGGCCGCCACGGCGCTGGTGTCCATCGGCATCTGTCTGAACGCACTCTATCGTCCGAAGGGGCGGGGTTCTACCCCGCCCCTTCGCTGTCATTGCGAGCCAGTCCGCAGACTGGTCGCGCGATCCGTCCCCCATCCGGCGCAAAATCACGGCCCTCCGGCATCGCCGGAGGGCCGCTTCATTCGGTGAAATACCCTTATTTATAGTTTCTTCAAGGTTTTTCCACTTTTTTATAAAGTGTTTTCAAGTTTTTTCCTGCATTTTTCAAGAAAAATGCAAGGTTTTTCATCCTGTATGTCGTCTATCTGCACGTTGTTCAGCGAATTTATGTTTTTACTGCTTCAGCGCCAGCGTCTTTTCATAGGCCGCGACAACGGCGTTCATGGCCGCCGCCCGGAAGCCGCCCTCCTCCAGCGCCCGCACGCCGGCGATGGTCGTGCCCCCGGGGGAGCATACGGCGTCCTTCATCGCGCCGAAGGGCTGTCCGCTCTCCAGCGCCAGCTGTGCCGCGCCCCGCAGCATCTGCGCGGCGTACACATTGGCCTTGTCCCGGGGCAGCCCGCAGCTCACCGCGCCGTCGGCTAGCGCCTCCATAAACAGGCAGGCGAACGCGCCGCCGCAGCCCGCCACAGCGCTGCCCGCGTCGATGAGATTTTCCGGCAGCCGCTCCAGTCTTCCGGAGGCCGCCATGCCGTCCAAAAAGCCCTGCAGCTGCGTCTCCGTCACCGCATCGTTGCCGTCGTACAGCACCAGCCCCGCCCCCACGGCGCAGGCGGTGTTGGGCATGATGCGGATGATGGGGCAGTCCGCAAAAGCGTTGTCCCGCAAGGCTTTCAGCGTTACGCCCGCCGCCATGGATACCACCACGGCAGGCGTTTCCCGCCCCTCCAGCACGGGCCGCAGCGATGCCAGCAGCGCCTGGATCTGCCCGGGCTTCACACCCAGGAAAACATAGTCGCACCGGGCGGCGATGTCCTCCGCCGAGGCGGTTTTCGCCCCCAGCTCGCGGGCCACCTTCTCCGCCTTTTCCATGGTGCGGTTATAGAGAAGCACATTCTCCCCGCCGATCGCCTTCGCCGCCGCCCGGGCCAGCGCGCCGCCCATATTCCCCGTTCCGATAAATCCGTACGTCATACCAAGCACCTCCCGGTCTTACTCGTTTTTTAAGTGCGCCAGCGCCGCACAGGCGGCGGACTGCTCCGCTTCCTTCTTGCTGCGGCCCGTTCCCTCGCCCACCGTAACGCCGTTGAGCGTCACGCGGAAGGCGAACTCCTTGGCATGGTCCGGGCCGGACGAGCCGGTGAGCTCGTAGCGCAGCACCTGGTCGCTCTTGCGCTGCACCAGCTCCTGCAGCTCCGTCTTGTAGTCCCGGCGGCGCTCCTCCACCAGCTCCTCCCGCTCCTTGTCCAGCAGGACGCGGTGGATCAGCTCACGGGCCGCCTCAATGCCGCCGTCCAGATATACGGCGGCAAACACGGACTCGGTGGCATCCGCCAAAATGGAGGGCCGGCGGCGTCCGCCGCCCTGCTCCTCGCCCTTGCCCAGGCAGAGATGGTCGCCCAAGGACAACGTCTGGGCTACCTCGTGCAGGCTCTCCTCGCAGACCAGCGCCGCACGGATGCGGGTCAGATCGCCCTCCGGCAGGTCAGGGTGCTTTTTATACAGATGCTCGGCGGTGACGAAGCCCAGCACCGCGTCGCCCAGAAATTCCAACCGCTCGTTGCTGGCGATGTGCGCGCCGCGATGCTCGTTGGCATAGGAGCTGTGGTACAGCGCCGCCTGCAGCAGCGCAGGGTCGCGGAACGCATAGCCCAGCTTCTTTTCCAGTGTTTCCATACAAGTATCTCCTTTGAAAAAATACGACCCGCACGGGTCGTATTTTTTGTGTCGTATATATCTCAGCCCAGCTTGCTGCTGAGGTAGCGGACGCAGTCACCGACGGTCTTCAGACCCGACAGATCCTCCTCGTCAATCTCGCCGATGTCGAACTCCTCCTCCATCGCCATGACCAACTCCACCAGATCCACGGAGTCAGCGCCCAGGTCGTCCACAAAAGAGCTGTCCATGCTGATTTCGTCGGTGTCGATGGCAAACTGCTCGGCGATCAGATCCTGCATCGTCTTGAAGATCTCCTCCACTGTCACGGGGTATTCCTCCTTCTCATTTATCTTGGAAAATAATACGGCAATCCCACGGGGCTGTCAATAGTTTTTTTCTGATTTTTATTCGGACACCGTCTGCATTTTGTGGATGTTGGCGGCGATGTCGTCGATGATGCCGCTTTCCGCCACCTGAATGGCCTGTCCCACGGCGTTTTCGATGGCCTCGGCGTTAGAGCCGCCGTGGGCCTTGATGACGGGTCTGGAGATGCCGATGAAGGCCGTACCGCCCACCTTGTTGGGGTCGAGCCTGGCCTTGAACTCGTTCAGCCCCGGCATGACCAGCAGCGCGGCGAGCTTTGTCAGCAGGTTCTTCTTGAACATCCCCTTCAGGGCGCTGCCGGCAAACGAGCCCACGCCCTCGATGGTCTTGAGCATCACGTTGCCGGAGAAGCCGTCAGTGACGATCACATCGCAGCCGCCCTTGATGGCGTCCTTGGCCTCGATGTTGCCGATGAAGTGCATATCGCCGGCCTCATCCGCCTTGCGCAGCAGGGCCAGGGTGGCCTTTTGCAGCTCCGTGCCCTTGCTGTCCTCCGCGCCGATGTTCAGAAGGCCCACACGGGGGGTCTCCACGCCCAATACGCGCTTGGCGTAGAAATTGCCCAGATAGGCGAACTGCACCAGATACTCCGGCGTACACTCGGCGTTGGCGCCGCAGTCGATGAGCACAGCGCTGCCGGTGGTGGTGGGGATGACGGGGGCCATGGCCGCACGGCGGATGCCGTGGATACGCTTGGTGATGAGGGTCGCGCCGGTGAGCAGCGCGCCGGTAGAGCCGGCGGACACCACCGCGTCCGCCGCGCCGTCACGGAGCAGCGTCAACGCCACGCCCATGGAGCTGTCCTTCTTCCGGCGGAACACAGTGGCCGGGTCGTCGCACATCTCCACTGTCTCCGTGGTGGGGTGGATGGTCACGCCCTGGGGCAGGGCGGACGCGCCGCACCGGGCGGCAGCACCGCGGATGGCGGCCTCGTCGCCGGTGAGGGTGATGTTGCAGCCGAAGCGGGCGTGGGCGCTGAGAGCGCCCTTGACGATCTCCAGAGGGGCGTTGTCGCCGCCCATGGCGTCGATGATGATATTCACAGGGAGAGCACCTCCTCTTTGATCTGCTCGATGATGGCGAGGGAACGCTGGCTCAGCTCCGCGTTCTTGTTGCGCTTGCCCTTGACCCGGTGGTCCAGGGGCGGGATGATGCCGAAGTTGATGTTCATGGGCTGGAAATCGGCCACGGTGGGGTTGCTGATATACAGGCCCAGCGCGCCGATGGCCGTCTCCCGGGGGAAGTCGATGGGGGCCTGTCCCTTGAGACGGCGGGCCAGCTCCACGCCCACCAGGAAGCCGCTGGCGCAGGACTCCACATAGCCCTCCACACCGGTCATCTGGCCGGCGAAGGTGATGCGGGGATCGCTTTGCAGGCGGTAGTAGCGGTCCAGCAGCTGGGGGGAGTTCAGGTATGTATTGCGGTGCATAACGCCGTAGCGCAGGTAGACGGCGTTGCGGAGGGCGGGGATCATGGAGAACACCCGCTTCTGCTCGCCCCACTTCAGGTGGGTCTGGAAGCCCACCAGGTTGTAGATCGTGCCGTCGGCGTTATCACGGCGGAGCTGCACCACGGCATAGGGCTCTTTCCCGGTCTTGGGGTCAGGCAGCCCACGGGGCTTCAGCGGACCGAAGCGCAGGGTGTCCTCGCCCCGGCGGGCCATGACCTCCACGGGCATACAGCCCTCGAACACGTTCTTATCCTCGAAGCCGTGAACCTCCGCCTCCTGGGCGCTGATCAGCTCCTGCCAGAAGGCCAGGTATTCCTCCCTGGACAGAGGGCAGTTGATATAGTCCGGCGTGCCCTTGTCGTAACGGGAGGCGAAATAGGCGCTGTCCATATCCACGCTGTCGTAGGACACCAGCGGCGCGGCAGCGTCGAAGAAGTTCAGGGTCGTGCCGCCGCCCAGCTTGGCGGCGATGGCCTCCGCCAGCGGATCGGAGGTCAGCGGGCCGGAGGCGATGACCACATCGCCGTCGGGAATAGCCGTGACCTCGCCGGGCATGAGGGTGATCAGCGGCTCGGCCAGGATATGCTCCGTGACCATGCGGGCGAAGCCCTCACGGTCCACCGCCAGCGCACCGCCGGCGGGCACAGCCGTGGCATCGGCGCAGCGGAGGATCAGGCTGTCCAGCCGCCGCAGCTCCTCCTTCAAAAGGCCCACGGCGTTTTCCAGTCCCGCGCCCCGGAGGGAATTGGAGCAGCACAGCTCCGCGAAATAGGGGGTGACGTGGGCCGGTGTGGTCTTTTCCGGCTTCATCTCCCGCAGCACCACGGGGATACCCCGCCGGGCCAGCTGCCAGGCACATTCCGCGCCGGCCAGGCCCGCGCCGATAACTGTCACTTGGTTCATGCTTCCTCCGATTTCTTGGCGGTCTTGCGGGCGGCGGGCTTCTTGGCCGCCGCCGTCTTCTTCGCCGCTGGCTTCTTGGCCGCTGGCTTCTTCGCAGCGGGCTTTTTCGCCGCAGCCTTCTTCTCCTCTGCCGGGGCGGCGCTCTCCCCGGTCGTGGTCTCCGCTGTCTCACCGTCGGCAGTCTTGCGGCGGCGGTAGCCCCGCTGGTCCTCCGGCAGGAAGTTGGAGCACTCCGGGTTGGCGCAGAAGGGCTTGTTGAAGCCACGGCCCGCCTTCTTGAACATGGTCTTGCCGCACACGGGGCAGTCGTCCTTCACCGGCACATCCCAGGTCATGAAATCGCAGGTGGGGAACTTGTCGCAGCCGTAGTAGGTGTAGCCGTTGCGGCTGGTCTTTTTCAGGATACGTCCGCCGCACTTGGGGCAGCGGCCTGGCATCTCCACCACCAGAGGCTTGGTGAATTTGCACTCGGGATAGCCGGGGCAGGCCAGGAAACGGCCGAAGCGGCCGGATTTGATGACCATGTTGCGGCCGCAGAGGTCGCACTTCTCCTCCGTCACCTCGTCGGGAACTTTCAGGTAGACGCCCTCCATGTCCTTCTCCACCTGCTCCAAATTCTGATGGAACGGAACGTAGAACTGGCGGATCAGATCCTTCCATTTGACCTTGCCGGCTTCCACATCATCCAGCTTCTGCTCCATGCGGGCGGTGAACTTCACGTCCACGACGTCAGGGAAGCGCTGGCACATCAGATCGTTGACCACGCCGCCCAGGGGGGTCAGGCGCAGGTATTTGCCCTCCTTGATGACGTACTCCCGGTCCAGAATAGTGGACACCGTGGGCGCGTAGGTGGAGGGACGGCCGATGCCGTTCTCCTCCATGGTGCGGATGAGGGTGGCATCGGTGTAGCGGGCGGGGGGCTGGGTGAAGTGCTGGGCGGGGGTAAAGCCCGTTAGCGTCACGTTCTCACCCTCGTTCAGCGGCGGCAGAGGCGACTCCTTCTCCTCCTTGTCGTCGTCGCGGCTCTCCTCGTAGACGGCAGTATAGCCGGAGAACTTCAGGTTGCTGGCGGAGCAGCGCAGCGCGTGCGCCCCGGCAGCGATCTCCACGGAGATGCTGTCGTAGACGGCGTTGGCCATCTGGCTGGCCAGGAAACGGCTCCAGATCAGGCGGTACAGGCGGTACTGCTCCGGCGTCAGGTCGGGCTTCACCTGCTCCGGCGTCAGGGACGGGTCAGAGGGACGGATGGCCTCGTGGGCGTCCTGCGCCCCGGCCTTGGTCTTGTATTTGCGGGGGGCGGCGGGGTAATAGGCCGCGCCGTAGCGGGAGCAGATCAACTCCTTGGCCTGAGCCTGGGCCTCATCGGAGATGCGCAGCGAGTCGGTACGCATATAGGTGATGAGACCCACCGTGCCCTCGCCGGCAATGTCCACGCCCTCATAGAGCTGCTGGGCGATGGCCATGGTGCGGCGGGGCGTCATGTTCAGCTTGCGGGACGCCTCCTGCTGCAGGCTGGAGGTGGTGAAGGGCGGCGTGGGGCTGCGCTGCTTGTCCGTGCGCTTGACGGTCTTGACGGTAAACGTCTCCTTTTGCAGCTCGGCCACGATGCGCTGGGCGTCGGCCTCGTCCTTGGGCTCATATTTCTTGCCGTCCACGCCGTAGTAGTGGGCGGTGAAGGGCGCGCCGTCCTTATTCTGCAGGGCGGCGTCCAGCGTCCAGTACTCCTGGGGGACGAAGTCTGCGATCTCCTTTTCCCGCTGGGCCACCAGGCGGATGGCCACCGACTGGACGCGGCCCGCGGACAGGTTGCGGCGGATCTTCTTCCACAGCAGGGGGGAGAGCTGGTAGCCCACGATGCGGTCCAGCACGCGGCGGGCCTGCTGGGCATCCACCAGGTCCTGGTCAATGGCACGGGGATGCTGGATGCTGTCCGTGACCACCTTTTTGGTGATCTCGTTGAAGGTGACGCGGCGGGCCTTGTCATCCGGCAGGTCCAGCAGGTGCTGCAGATGCCAGCTGATGGCCTCGCCCTCGCGGTCCGGGTCGGTGGCGAGAAAGACGGCCTTGCTGTTCTTGGCGGCGGTCTTCAGGTCCTTGATGATGTCCTCTTTGCCCTTGATGGGGCGGTAATTGGGGGTAAAGTCATCGTCCACATCCACGCCCAGAGTGCTCTTGGGCAGGTCGCGGAGGTGGCCCATGCTGGCCTTGACCACGTAATCCGGCCCTAAGTACTTGCCGATGGTCTTGGCCTTGGCCGGGGACTCGACGATGACTAAATTCTTCTTTGTTGCCATGTGTGTACTATTCCTCCTTGAGTTCCACCGTGCGCAGGAAGCTGCCTGCGCCCTGACGGCGGACGTAGCCGTCGATCTCCAGCATGGTCAGCGCGGAGAGCACACGGCGAATGGGTATATCGGTCTGCAGCGCCGCATCGTCGGCCAGCAGCGCCTGGTCCGTTGGCAGCACCCGCAGCAGCGCCAGCTGGTCGTCCGTCAGGCCGTCCGGGCCGTGGGAGACATCCAGCACCGGCAGGCGCGGTGTTTCCTGCTTTTCCGGGATGGGAACGGGCTTTGTCTCCGGCGCGTCCGTACCCTTGGGCAGGTCCGGCAGCGCCGCGCGCAGGCGGCGCAGCTTGTGGGGAAAGCGGCCCTCGTAAAAGCTGAGAATGTCCCACGCCTCGGAGACAAGGCCCGCGCCATCCCGGATGAGGGCGTTGCAGCCCTTGCTGTTGGGGGCGTTGATCGGGCCGGGCACGGCGAACACCTCCCTGCCCTGCTCCAGCGCCGTGGACGCGGTGATCAGCGCGCCGCTGCGCTCCGGGGCTTCCACCACCACGGCGGCCAGACTCAGGCCGCTGAGGATGCGGTTGCGGACGGGAAAATGGGATGCCATCGGCTCTGTGCCGGGCGGGTATTCGGACAGCACCACACCGGTGGCGGCCACGTCCTCGTAGATGCGCCGGTTTTCGGCGGGGTAGACCACATCCACACCGCCGCCCAGCACGGCGGCGGTGAAGCCGCCGGCCCGGAGCGCACCCTTCATGGCCGCGCCGTCAATGCCCTTGGCCATGCCGGACAGCACCAGCGCCCCCTGCCTGGCCAGCTCGTAGCCCAGCTGGGACGCTACGTCCAGGCCGTAGGCGGTGCAGCTCCGCGTGCCCACCACGGCGATGGCGGCCTCGTCATCGAAGAGGGGCATCGAGCCCTTGCCGTAGAGCAGCAGAGGCGGGTCAAAGATGTCCCGCAGGCGGGAGGGATAGGTGGTATCGTCCATGGTGACGATGAACTGGCCCGTTTTGGCGCAGGCGGAGAGCACGTCCTCGGCTCGGGCCAGGGACTTGTCCGCCAGCAGCTGGGCCTGTGCCTTATTGACAGCACCGGTGAGCAGCAGCTCCTCCGGCTGGGCGTAGTATATCTCCTCCGGCGAGGAAAAATGCTCCAGCAGCTGGAGCTTGGCGCGGCTGCCCACACCCGGCAGGGAGGCCAGCCATACCCAGTATTTCAGCGCAGCCATTTACATCCCCTCCTCAGCACGGTACGCCTCCCACAGCAGCACCGCGGCGGCCGCGGCGGCGTTCAGTGACTCGCAGTGGTCGGCCATGGGGATGCGCAGCGTCTCGTCACAAAGGGCCAGCACCGTGTCGCTGAGTCCCCGGCCCTCGCTGCCCACGGCGATGGCGCAGCGCCGCAGGTCGCGGCGGCGGACATCCACTGTGTCATGGCGCAGGGCCGCGCCGTACAGCGGCAGATCTGCCGCCGTCAGCAGAGCGCGGAGCGTCTCCGCGTCCAGCGTCCAAGCGGGCATGCGGAACACCGCGCCCATGGAGGCCCGCAGCGTTTTCAGGCTATACAGGTCGGCGCAGCCGGGGAGCAGCAGCGCGGCGGTGCAGCCGAAGGCGTCTGCCGTGCGCAGCACCGTGCCCACATTGCCGGGGTCCTGGACGCCGTCTAAAATGACGTAACGCCCCGGCGCAAGCGCCGCAGGCGGCGCGGTATCCGGCAGCTCACACACCGCCAGCAGCCCCTGAGGCGTGCGGTGGGGTGAAATAGAGGCCATTACATCGGCAGGGACGCAGACGCGGCGCACGCCCGCAGGCAGGCTCTCCGGCAGGGCCACGCCGTCGGAGACCACCATGCAGGTGACGGTCACGCCGTGGCGCAGCGCCTCGTCCACCAGCTTGGGACTATCGCACAAAAATGCGCCGCATTGGCGGCGGTATGCGCCGCTGTCCAAGCGGCGGATATGCTCCAGCAGCGGATTTTTGCGGCTGGTGATGCGTTCCATGGCAAAGTCCCCCTCCCCGATGAATATTCTTTATAATATAGGTATCGATGGCGGTTGTCAACAAAAAATAAGGGAACGCCTGCCGGCATCCCCTTATTTCTGCTTATATGGCGTGGCCCTTGGCCTTGATGACGGCCATGACCTCCTCTACGCAGGCGCGGCAGGTGTCGTCCTCCGGGGCTTCCACCATGACCCGGAGCAGCGGCTCTGTGCCGGACTCGCGCACCAAAATGCGGCCCGTGTCGCCCAGCTTATTGGCCACAGCCTCCACGGCCTTCTGCACGTCCGCGTCCTGCCGGGCTGCCAGCTTATCCTTCACCCGGACATTCTCCAGCACCTGGGGGTAGATGGTCAGCCCCTCGGTCAGCTTGCTCATGGGCAGCTTCCGCTCCAGCATGACCTCCATCAGCTTCAGGCTGGTGAGGATGCCGTCGCCGGTGG
>ERZ827168.2851-NODE-2851-length-18909-cov-4.592712_pt1 | contig 18909 bp, 15 predicted proteins | sample MGYA00519868_ERZ827168 | MGnify/ENA primary metagenome ERZ827168 (study PRJEB31778, sample SAMEA3449271) | human gut metagenome | biome: human gut; feature: human-associated habitat; material: faeces | place: United Kingdom | collected 2010/2012 ...
CTTGTGGATGCCGTAACGCGAGAAGAGGTTGCCCTGGCTCTGGCGGCCCTTGATGCCGACGGTCGAGAAGTCGAGGTCGACGATCACCTTCTTCAGGCGCGGACGCGGGCGGAAATATATCTTCAGCACCTCGGCCTCGCCGTTGGGGTTGACCGACATGTATAGGATCTCGCTCTTGGGGGTGCCCTTCGTCAGGTCGTACTCCTTGTCGCGCGTGATGCTCTTTATGGCGCAGCGCTTCATCATGATCGCGCCGCCGCGGCCGTCGCGGTAGAGGACGTTGTAAATGGTGCGCTCGTCGTTGCGCTTGAACACTCCTATATAATATATGTTCTTGTCGAAGAAAGCCTTGTCGCTCACCTTGGTGATGATGTAGCGGCCGTCCTTCAGGATGACTATCACGTCGTCGATGTCGCTGCAATCGCACACGAACTCGGCGTCCTTCATGCCCTTGCCTATGCCGAAGAAGCCCTCGGCGCGATCGACGTAGAGTTTGGCGTTGGTGACGGCCACCTTCGTGGCCTCGATGGCGTCGAACTCGCGGATCTCGGTGCGGCGCTCGCGGCCCTTGCCGTACTTGTCGCGTATGCGCTCGTAGTAAGCCACGGCGTAGTCGGTCAGATGGTCCAGATCGTACTGCGTCGACTTTATGTCATCCTCGATCTTTCGGATCTCGTTATCGGCCTTGTCGGAGTCGTAACGCGATATGCGGATGAACTTCAATTCGGTGAGGCGCTGCACGTCCTCCTGCGTCACCTCGCGGCGAAGCAGCTTCTTGAACGGCTCCAGCCCCTTGTCGACGGCGGCGTACGCTTCCTCGTGCGAGCGGCAGCCCTCGATGAGCTGGTAGAGCTTGTTCTCGATGAAAATGCGCTCCAGCGAAGCCGCATGCCACGCCTCGTTGAGCTCGTGCAGGCGTATCTCCAGCTCGCGGCCCAGCAGTCCGCGGGTATGGTCGGCCGAGCGGCGTAGTATCTCCTTCACCCCCATGAAATGGGGTTTCTCGTCGCTGATGACGCACGAGTTGGGCGAGATCGACACCTCGCAGTTGGTGAATGCGTACAGCGCGTCGATGGTCTTGTCGCTCGACTCGTCGTTGGCCACGTGGATCACGATCTCCACCTTGTCGGCCGTGAGGTCGTCCACGCGCTTGATCTTGATCTTGCCCTTCTCGTTGGCCTTTATGATCGACTCCTTGACCGACTCCGAGGTGGTGGAATAGGGAATCTCCGTGATCGAGAGGGTGCGTTTGTCGATCTTCGAGATGCGCGCGCGCACCTTCACCACCCCGCCGCGCAGACCGTCGTTGTAACGGCTCGCGTCCATCAATCCTCCCGTCGGGAAATCGGGCAGCAGCATGAAATCCTCACCGCGCAGATGCGCTATGCAGGCGTTTATCAGCTCGTTGAAGTTGTGGGGCAGGATCTTCGACGCCAGACCCACCGCTATGCCGTCGGTACCCTGCGCCAGCAGCAGCGGGAACTTTATAGGCAGCGTCACGGGTTCCTCGTTGCGGCCGTCGTAGGAGCGCATCCACTCGGTGGTCTTCTTGTTGAAAACCACGTCGAGAGCGAATTTCGACAGACGCGCCTCGATGTAACGGCCCGCGGCGGCCTCGTCGCCCGTGAGGATGTTGCCCCAGTTGCCCTGGCAGTCGATCAGCAGATCCTTCTGGCCCAGCTGCACCAGCGCGTCCTTTATGGAGGCGTCGCCGTGGGGGTGGTACTGCATGGCCTGGCCCACGATGTTGGCCACCTTGTTGTAGCGGCCGTCGTCGCAGCACTTCATGGCGTGGAGAATACGGCGCTGCACGGGTTTCAGGCCGTCCTCGACATGGGGCACGGCACGCTCCAAAATGACATACGAGGCGTAGTCCAGAAACCAGTTCTTGTACATGCCCGTAAGTTTGTGCAGGTTGCCTTCCTCGCCGTAAACGCGTTCGAACTTGCCGCGTACGCCCGCAGCCTGCTCGTCGGTCGGCAGCTCGTCGGCGCCGATATCTTCCTTCATATCCTTATCCTCTGACATTGGGAGTAATTTTTTCGTTTTACGTTATGCGATATCCTCCTCGACCAGATCTTCCTCGATGCGCAGGTTGTCGATGATGAAACCCTGACGCTCGAAAGTGTTCTTGCCCATGTAGAACTCCAGCAGATCGGAGATGGGGTCGTCCTTTGTAAGGCGCACCCTATCCAGACGCATGTTCTCGCCGATGAGATCCTTGAACTCGTCGGGCGAGATCTCGCCCAGACCTTTGAATCGGGTGATCTCGGCCGAGGCGCCGCACCGTTTCACGGCACGCAGGCGCTCTTCCTCGGAGTAGCAGTAGAAGTTCTCCTTCTTGTTGCGCACGCGGAACAGCGGAGTCTGCAAGATGTAGAGGTGGCCGCTGCGAATGAGCTCGGGGAAGAACTGCACGAAGAACGAGGTCATGAGCAGACGGATGTGCATGCCGTCCACATCGGCATCGGTGGCGATGATGACCTTGTTGTAGCGCAGGTTGTCCATGCTTTCCTCGATGTTGAGAGCCGATTGCAGCAGGTTGAACTCCTCGTTCTCGTAGACCACCTTCTTGGTCAGGCCGTAGGAGTTGAGCGGCTTTCCGCGCAGACAGAACACCGCCTGCGTCATGGCGTTGCGGCTCATGGTGATGGGGCCCATGGCCGAGAGTCCCTCGGTGATGAATATCATCGTCTGCTCGGCCTGCTCGTTCTTGTCGGTGAGGTGTATCTTGCAGTCGCGCAGCTTGCGGTTGTTGATGGCCACCTTCTTGGCCGTCTCGCGCGCCTTCTTCTGGATGCCCGATATGGCCTTGCGCTCCTTCTCGTTCTCCACGATCTTCTTCTGCAACACCTGAGCCGTCTCGGGATGCTTGTGCAGGTAGTTGTCGAGGTTCACCGAGAGGAAATCGCCCACGAACTGCTGCATCGAGACGCCCGGGGCCACCTCCTTCGATCCCAGACGGATCTTGGTCTGCGACTCGAACACGGGATCGTTCATCCTAACCGACACGGCCGCTATGATGGACGTACGCACGTCCGACGGATCGTAGTCCTTCTTGTAGAACTCCTTCACCACCTTGGCCACCGAGGCGCGGAACGCCGCCTGATGGGTACCGCCCTGAGGCGTGTACTGGCCGTTGACAAACGAATAGTAGCTCTCGCCGTAGCCCGTGCCGTGGGTGATCACCACGTCGATGTCGTCGCCCGAAATATAAATGGGCGGATAGAGCGGTTCCTCCGACAGATTGTCGTTCACCAGATCGAGCAAACCGTTTTTCGAGACGAACTCGCGGCCGTTGAGTATTATCTTCAGGCCGAGATTGAGGTAGGTGTAGTTGCGCACCAGCTGCTCGACGTAATCCATGTTGTACTCGTAGCGTCCGAATATTTCCTCGTCGACACGGAAACGTATCATCGTACCGTTGCGCTCGGCCACGCCGCTCTCCCACCGATCGGAGAGTTCCAGCCCCTTGGAGAAAGAGACCGTATGGGCTTCGCCCTCGCGCACCGAACGCGCCGTGAACTCGCTCGACAGCATGTTCACCGCCTTGACGCCCACACCGTTCAGGCCCACCGTCTTCTTGAACGCCTCGCCCGAATACTTGCCGCCCGTGTTCATCTGGCTCACCGCCGCCGAAAGTGACTTGAGGGGAATGCCGCGGCCGTAATCGCGCACCGTCACCACGTTGTCCTCGATGGTGATCTCGATGCGGTCGCCCGCGCCCATGATGAACTCGTCGATGGAGTTATCGACCGTCTCTTTGATAAGCACGTAGATACCGTCGTCGGGCTGCGAACCGTCGCCCAGCTTGCCTATATACATGCCCGGGCGCAGGCGCAGATGCTCGCGCGGCGAGAGGGTCTTGATGGCATCGTCGTCGTATGCCACCTGATTGCTCTTATTTTTTATGTCACTCATATTCCTGACTTCTATGCGTTACGCCGCACGCGCGACTTCTCATCCTCGGCCACCTCGGCACGCAGTGCGGCCAGCGCCCCAACCATATCAGTGCGGATCTCATCGGCCAGAGTCTTGACCTCCGAGGCCGCAACGCGCTCGGCCGACACGGGCGGCAGCACGCGGATGGCTATGCGGTTGCTCCAGTTCATGCGCCAGCCCTTAAGCGTGGCGCCCGTACCCGTCATCACGATGGGCAGGATATCGGCACCCGCCTCCTTGGCGAGGTTGAAGGCCCCCATCTTGAAGCGGTGTATCTCGCCGTCCTTCGAACGCGTGCCCTCGGGGAAAATGGCCACGCTCGCGCCGCGCGAAAGCCACAGCCTGCCCTCGCGGATCACCTTGGCCAACGCGGCCGCGGCGTTGCCGCGCTCGATGGGGATGTCGCCGTGCACCAGCAGCATGGGACCGAAGAACGGCAGGCGGAACACCTCGCGCTTCGACACCCAGCGGAAATTGAGCGGCACCTTGTAGGCCGCGATTATGTCCACGCTCGACGTATGGTTGAGCACCATCACGTAGGGCTTGCTGCGATCGATGTTCTCCAGACCGTCGATGGTGCGTTTCATGCACGGAGGCATACCGAAAAAGACCCACGTCATGTAGCGCGAGATCTCGTGGACCCAGCTGCGGCTCTTGTCGAAAGGATAGGTCACGGCGAGCACCAGCACCGATACGATACACCACACGGTGGTGTGGATTACGGTGAAAATATAGTAAAGAATCGATAGCATAATCACGAATTTTCAGTTAAGGCGAATCATCTTGCAAATTTACTCTTTTTTGCGTCGACCGCCAAAAATAGAGGAAATATTTTCGGAAAATTCGGGCGCGGAGGCAGCAGAGGCCGAAGAGGAATTTTCGATGCTTATACGCCAACGGGCCGAGCGATTTGTCGCACGTATTTCGCCATCGCGCGCGATGGCGGCAGTTCGCCGCCGCCCCCTTGCGGCGGACTGCCAAAGCATTCACGCCGCCGTCGGCGAACAGCCGACGACACGACGAAAACGCGTGTACCGTCTCCGATTTTTCATTGTCGATTATATTCCCTATATTTGCGATACGCCGCCGCACGCGATGCCGATCGCGGCAGACGTTTTTGAAACAGAACAAAAATTTTTCGACCATGTCGCTATTCTCCATTTTCGGAGGCGGAAAAGCTCCCGCCTACCCCACCGACACGCTTGTCGCACCCGACGGAAGCGAGGTGACCTTCACCTTCTTCAAACACGCCGCCTTGAGCATCCGCATCGGCGAGCGGCATATCTACACCGACCCCGTGCACCAATATGCCGAGTATGCGCGTCTGCCTAAGGCCGACCTGGTGCTGATAACCCATTCGCACTACGACCATCTGGACCGCGCCGCCGTAGACGACATAACCACCCGCAGCAGTCTGATAATATGCGACAAGACCTCGGCCGAAGTGTTCGAGGGCGAGTGCGCGGCAATGACCCCGGGCATGGTGGCGGAGCCTTTCGCGGGTGTGAGAGTCGAGGCGGTGGCGGCATACAACACCACCGAAGGACATACCGATTTCCACCCCAAGGAGCGCGAGGACTGCGGCTACGTGATAACCCTCGGGGGAGGCATGCGGATATACATAGCGGGAGACACCGAGCCGACGCCCGAGATGGCGGCGTTGCGCAATATCGACGTGGCTTTCCTGCCCGTGAACCAACCCTACACCATGACGGTCGACCAGGCCGTGGAGGCAGTGAAGGCTTTGCGTCCCCGCATATTCTATCCCTACCACTACGGCGAGGTGGAGGCGAAGACCGATATCGAGCGTCTGAAGCGCGAGTTGCAGGGCGTGACCGACGTGAGGGTGTTTCCGATGGAGTAATACGCTGTTCGCCGACGGCGGCAGGCATTTGCTGTAAGTAAATCGATCTCGCACAGCGAGATCGGCAGTTCGCCGCCGCCCCACGCGGCGGACTGCTGACGCATTCCTGCCGCCGACAGCGAACAGCATACATCACGAAACGACGCCTGCCGCCCGATCGTTTTCCGGGCAGCAGGCGTCTGTTTTTCAGGGCAACGGACTATTTACCCTCCTTGCACGCTTTTCGGTACAGACTATACTCCACGATGAACGCCGCGAGCAGTCCCAGGCCGCCGAGGCACATCATGCTGCCGCCGAAAACTATCTCCCGCGAATTGCCCCAATGCGTGTTATAAAACATACAGCGATCCATAAAGGTTCCCAGAATAAGTCCCGCGCCCATGCCGAATATAAGACAGCCTATGCGCAGCGACCACGAGGCGGGATAGTTGAAGCGCAGCGACTCTGACGAAAGACGGTTGAGCCCGAGCCCCATACGAACCTGCTTCAGATATTCGATCAGCGAATTGCCGTCGATCTTGTCGACGATCGTCAGACGCTCCTTACGGCAGATGAGAAGCTCGAAAAACTTGTAGATGAAGAATGAGACGATCCCGAACGTGACGGGAATGGTGATAAAATCCATAATCGTAATTTTTTTATTTAATTAATCGGTTTGCTATCTTCGCGAAGCGTCCGAGTCCGCTCGGCGGCGCTTTCGATATGTTAGACGCAAAGACCGAAAAAAGGTTACAAAAGAAAAATACCCGCGCGCCCCGCTGTAACCTTTCGGCACATGCGGCGTCTAAAATTACGACCATGCAAACGAAAGAGACCGAACTGATAAAGCGAACCGTCGCAGGCGACACGGAGGCGTTCGCGCTTCTGGCCGACCGCTATTCACGTTCGGTGTACTCGCTGGTGGCACGCATAGCGGGTTCGGCCGAGGATGCCGAGGAACTGACGCAGGACGTGTTCCTGAAGGCGTTCGACGCCCTCGGCAGGTTCGACGGCCGCAGCGCGTTCGCCACATGGCTCTACCGCATAGCCTGCAACACCGCGCTGTCGCACGTGAGGCGCAGGCGGATGCCATCCTGTCCCGTCGACGAGCGTCGTCTGGCCGCCCTGCCCGACGACGAGGCCGAGAGGCTGGAGGAAATCGTGGTGCGCGAACGCAGACTGGAGGCGTTGGGACGCGCGGTCGAGATGCTGGAGGCCGAGGAACGCGCCTTGGTGACGCTGTTCTACTACGAGGAACGGCCGATAAGCGAATGCGCCGCCGTGCTGGACCTCACGGAGAGCAACGTGAAGGTGCGCCTGCACAGGACAAGAAAGAAGTTGTATTTGCTCGTAACGGAGTTGATCGATGGAAAGGAATGACACCATACGCCGCGCGATGCGGCTTACCACGCAATATGAACTGCCCGAGGGATTCACCCCGAGGCTCATGCAACGCATCGGCAAACGCAAGCGCCGACGCGAGGCATTGCTCTGTTCGGCATATCTGCTCGGCGGCGTGGCATGTTTCGCGGCGCTCGCGGCGGGCATAGCTGCGGCGTGGAAGAAATACGGCATATCGCTACCGCAGATATCCGTCGAAATGCCTCAACTGCCCGAACTGGAGCTGCCCGAAATCGGCATGGCCGATCACTCGCAATACGGCATATGGCTGTTCACGGCTGCGGGATTCGTCCTGCTGTCGCTTTGCGACATACTGCTGCACCGCAGACTGAGGCACCTGAATACGGGGAAATAACACCCCCGCTACTCCGCCATGAAGTCGGCCGAAGAACAAGCCGCCGACAAGACCGAAAGGAGGATCAAAGACTTGAAATTGCGGATTACGGAACAGGAAAGACGAATCATTTGCTTATTTATTATCCTCGGCGGCTGCGGGGGTCGCACCGAAGGTGCGGGCCGCCGAGGATGGCAATGCCCGAGGCATTGCCGCATTTTCAGATTACTCCACATACAGCACCAGCCCCTTGAGGTACTCGCCCTCGGGGTGGTAGATATTGATCGGATGGTCGGCGGGCTGGGTAAGCTGGTGCAGAATGCGCACCTTGCGCCCCGCGATGGCAGCCGCCGAGAACACCGTGGTGCGGAACAGCTCCTTGGTCACGGCCTGCGAGCACGAGAATGTGAAGAGTATTCCGCCGCTCTTGATCTGCGACAGCGCGCGGGCGTTTATCCGCTTGTAACCCTGCATGGCGTTCCCCAACACCTTGTGATGCTTGGCGAAGGCGGGAGGGTCGAGGATTATCAGATCGTATTTGTCGCCTATGTGCTTGAGATACTCCACGGCATCTGCCGCAACGGCCTCGTGACGCACGCCGTCGCCGAAGTTGAGACGCATGTTCTCGTCGGCGAGCTGCACGGCGCGCTCCGAAGAGTCCACCGAGCACACCTCGACGGCTCCGCCTGCCATGGCATAGACCGAGAACCCGCCCGTGTAGCAAAACGTGTTGAGCACGGTGCGCCCCGCCGAGTAGCGTTTCACCAGTTCGCGGTTCTCGCGCTGGTCGAGGAAAAAGCCCGTTTTCTGCCCTTCCTCCCAGTTGACGGCGAACTTGTGTCCGTTCTCGTACACCACATGCGACTTGCGGTCGGAATGGCCCCGCAAATAACCGTCCACGGCATTCAACCCCGCCTTGTAAGGCACCGTCTGCGAACTCTTGTCGTAGACGGCCGTCAGACGCTCGCCATAGATGTCGAGCAGCGCATCGGCAATATCCATGCGCGAGCGGTACATGCCCACCGAATGGCACTGCACCACGGCCGTGGAACCGTAGATGTCGATCACCAGCCCGGGCAGCGAGTCGCCCTCGCCGTGCACCAGACGGTAGCAGTCGGTCGACGGATCGTCGATAAGCGACAGCGTGCGGCGCACGTCGCACGCCACGGCCAGACGCCTGCGCCACCATGCGCCGTCGATCGCCTCGCGCTCGAACGACAGCACGCGCACCGCGATAGAACCTATCTGGTAGTGCCCGCGGGCCATGAAATCGCCCGACTTGGCATACACGTCGACCACATCGCCCTCGGCTATGCCCTCGTCGCCGCACTCCACGCGCTCGATGGCACCCGAGAAGATCCACGGATGGCGGCGCAGGAGCGATTCCTCCTTTCCCCGCCGAAGATATATTCGCGCCTTTTCAGTCTCCATTATACTCGATCTTTGACTCCCGCGCCGCCTGAGGCGTGGAGAGAAGTTTTTCGTAAATGCCTATGCACACCCACGCGTCCGTGGCGGCATACATCTGCTGCTGGGGCGTGAGCACGTTGGCCTCCCAGTTGCTCAGCCGCTGCGCCTTCGACACCCGCTGCCCGAGCACTATGGCCGACATCTTGCGCAGGCTCTTCTCCTCGATGCCCCAGTCGCCCGCCATCTGCTGCAAATCGGCGAAACCGCGCTCCCTGAAGTTGCGCAAGGCGTGCAGCGCCCGCAGGTCGCCCGCCACGTCGGCGCCGATCTTCACTATGCGGGGATTGCTCAGGATCTTGAGTATCGAGTTGTGCAGCCGCGTGCGGCACAGACGTATCAGATAACAGCGTTCGTGCGTCGATAGCTGCAACAGGGCCACCTTGTTCACCACGCCCGCCTTGAACGACGGACGCGTCTCGGTGTCGAAGCCTATGACGCTCTGCGCGGCCAGGTCGCGGCAGGCGTCGGCGATCTGACGCTCGTCGTCCACCACCACTATCTGCCCGTCGAAACGGGCCGAGGGCAGAGCCGCGGTATCTTCGTTGGATATGGTGTGTTCGAAAGCCATGCTGAATTTTCGGGAGTGCAAAGTTAACCAATAAATACGAGTTTACCGTCCTGCGCGACGGAAATTTTACCCTCGGCCGCCATTCTGTCTATCGTAGCGGCCACAGCGTCGGGTTCGGCCTTCATGCGGCGGCACAGCTCGCGCGCCGTGACCGACTCGGCGCGTATGATCTCGGCCGCCCGCTCGGCAAGATCGCGCGCCGAACTTCTTGCGCGCCGACGCTCGGCAAGACATATGTCGCACACGCCGCAATCCTCGGCCTCCCCGTCGCCGAAATAGCGTTGCAGCACCACGCTGCGGCACTCGGTCTCGTTGGCCGCGTAGCCCAGCATGTTCCCGAACCGCTCGGTCATGAGTCGCTTGCGGTGCAGATAGGTGTCGGGCGAGATGTAGAGATCCGCGGTGGGCAGACGTTCCTCGTCGAAAAAGAGCATGGGCGAGGAATTCGACGGGATGTAGCGGATGATGCGCATCTGCCACATGCGTTTGAGAAGCTCCTTCACCCGCTCGACCGTATATCCGCTCGCGGCGGCGATCTGACGTTCGTCGATAGAGCGGAACTCGGTGAACACGCCGTTGTAGAGGCGCAGCACGGTGCGTATCACGTGGTCGAGGTCGTTGCGGTCGACGCGTATCTTGTAGAGGTCGTCGCGGCTGACGCAGAAGATTATCTTCGCGGGGTTCTCCATTTCCTCCGTAAGGGTCATGTAGCCGTTTCGGGAGAGCAGCTCCATGGCCGCCTTCACCTTGCCGACGTAGAGATGCTCGCGCGCGCAGAAATCGTGGATGTTGAACACGAACGACGCGTAGAGGCCGTCACCGACGGCGATGCCCACGTAATCGCACGCCTTCTCGTATATCGACTTTATCTCCGCCAGCGGCGGGAACTCGGCGTCGAAACGTTTCACGATCTTCGACTCGTCGTCCGAGGCTACCAGCAGCACGGCATAGCTGCGACGTCCGTCGCGACCCGCGCGGCCCGCCTCCTGGTAGTAGCTCTCCAGAGAGTCGCACATCGAATAGTGCACCACGAAGCGCACGTCGGCCTTGTCGATGCCCATGCCGAAGGCATTGGTGGCTACCATGATGCGCACCTTGCCCGACAGCCATTCCTCCTGACGCATGGAACGCTCGGCATGCGGCAGTCCCGCATGGTAGTACGACACCGAAAAGCCCTGCTCGCGCAGCGACGCGGCCATCTGCTCGCACCCCTCGCGGGTACGCATGTAGATGATGCCCGCCCCCTCGACGCCCTCTATCACGCGTAACAGCTGCTCGCGCTTGTCGTCGGTGTGCCGCACGGCATACGACAAATTGGGCCGTGCGAAGCTGCTGCGCACGATATTGGGCTCGGCGAAGCCCAGACGCTCCATTATATCCTCCGCCACCATCGCCGTGGCCGAGGCCGTAAGGGCCAGCACGGGAGTGTCGGGAATGAGTCGGCGTATCTCGGCTATGCGCAGATACGAGGGACGGAAATCGTAGCCCCACTGCGATATGCAGTGCGCCTCGTCCACCGCCAGCAGCGAGACGTTCATGCGCTGCACGCGCAGGCGGAACGCCTCGGTGGCCAGACGCTCGGGTGCGACGTAGAGGAACTTCACATCGCCGAAAGCGCAGTTGTCCAGCGCTATGTCGATCTGCCGATAGGACATCCCCGAATGCACCGCCACGGACGGAATGCCCATCTGCCGCAGACGGTCGACCTGGTCTTTCATCAGGGCTATGAGCGGCGTGACCACTATGCAGAGTCCGTCGCGCGCCAGCGTGGGCACCTGGTAGGTGAGCGACTTGCCGCCGCCCGTAGGCATGAGCGCCAGAGTGTCACGGCCGTCCAGCACGGAGCGGATTATGGTCTCCTGCCCCGCGCGAAACTGCGTGTAGCCCCAGTATTTGCGGAGCACCTCAGTCAGATCCGCATGTTTATGCCAGTCCAAATCGCCCATAATGCGGCAAAATTAACAAAAAAGAGGCTAATTGGCAGAATTTTCACTATATTTGCGTCGAATAAAGTCCGAACACGCATGAGAATCAAACAGGAGTACAAGATACGCGAAATAGCAGGCGAGCACACGGTGATAATCCAGGGCCGCCAAGGCGCCGATCTGACCAAGATCATTACGCTCAACGACAGCGCCCTGCTGCTGTGGAACTCTCTCGCGGGCCGCGATTTCGAGACCGACGACGCGGCGCGCATACTGGCGGACAACTACTCCGTGGAGGCCCAAACCGCCCTGCGCGACGCCCGAGCATGGGTGCAGCGCATGCAGGAATACGGCCTTACAGACTGACGTTATGAAAAAGGCATTCAGAATATTCGCGGCGCTCACGCTGCTCACCGTCTATCTCGCGACGACGGTGAACGCATCCGCCGTGTCGCTTCTGTGCCGATGTACCCATCACCACGCCGCCGCAGGCCACGTGCACTGCGTACACTGTCACGACTCGGCCCATGCGGACTGCAAATGCCCCGTCGACGGATACGCTTTCACCGACGGATGCGTCTGCAACCACGACCACTCCACTTCGGTGGACACCTATATCGGGCCGCGCACGTCGGATGACGACGATTCGGAGCGCGGAACGTCCGACCCCGTAGCGGACGCCCTGCTACCCTCGGACGGCGAGCCGACGCAACAGTTGTCGCAGCACGGCACGGCATACTGCTATCTGCCGCCGCATGCGGACGGCGCGGCAGCGCGCGGGATATCCCTGCGCGCACCTCCCGCATCGATGTGATTATCCCATACGCAAAGGATCGGCATACCTATATGAAATAGGGTGCATCGTTTACGTCGTTTAATTATATCGATACATCAAAATGAAAATAATCAAGACTTTACTTTTAAGCCTCGCGGCATTCTCGGCCGCGAACGCCGCCGCACAGAATGTAAGCGGCACCGTGCGATCGGACAGCGGCGAAGCACTCGTCGGAGCATCGGTCTACTGGCTCGACACCTCGGTAGGCACAGCCTGCGGAGCGGAGGGAGAATATGCCATACACCGCGTCAAGGGCTACGACAAACTGGTGGCCACATACATAGGATTCCAAAACGACACCGTGCAGGTAGCCGCGGGAGTCAACAAGGTCGATTTCACGCTCAAGAGCGATACCGAGCTCGAAACCGTGGTGGTGGAGAGCCAGCTCGGCAACTACGTCAAGCGCGACGGAATCCTCAAGGGCGAGACCATATCGTTCGCGGGTCTCTGCAAGATGGCCTGCTGCAATCTGGCCGAGAGCTTCGAGAACTCGGCTTCGGTGACCGTAGGTTACAGCGACGCCATATCGGGCGCACGCCAGATCAAGATGCTGGGACTCACGGGAACCTACACCCAGATCCTCGACGAGAACCGCCCCGTGATGCGTGGACTCAGCGCACCCTACGCCCTCAACTACACCCCGGGCATGTGGCTCAACTCGATTCAGGTGTCGAAAGGCGTGTCGTCGGTGACGGCGGGCCATGAGGCCATCACGGGACAGATCAACATGGAGCACCGCAAGCCCACCGACGACGAGCGTCTGTTCCTCAACCTCTATTTCGACAGCGAGCTGCGCCCCGAGATCAACCTCTCGACGGCATTCCCGCTCACGGCCGACAAACGCCTTTCGACGGTGATACTGGCCCACGGCTCGATGGACACCAAATCGTACGACGAGAACCATGACGGGTTCCGCGACCTGCCCGAGAGCGACCAGATCAACATAGCCAACAAATGGCTGTGGCAGGCCAAGAACGGTGCGCAGGTGCGCTGGGGCTGGAAATATGTGCGCGAGAACCGTCTGGGCGGACAGATGGACTACCGCAAGTCGCTCTACGACCAGATGATGGAGAAGCAGTCGATCTACGGCTCGCACATATCGAACCGCGGGGCCAACGCCTACTTCAAGGTCGGCATGCCCGTCGGGGCGGCCGTCTACGACGAGGAGGCCGAGGACGAGCTGCGCTCGAACGTGGCTTTCGTGGCCGACTACAACTATTTCAAGGAGGACGCCTACTTCGGTCTGAACGACTACGACGCCCACGACAGCGCATGGTGGTTCAACCTCATGTACGCCCACTACTTCTCGCCCCGCTCGTCGATGGTGTTCGGTGCATCGGCGCAGGTCACGGGCAGCCGCGAAAAGATGCTCAACCGCACGATCGGCGGAGCCGAGACGCCTGCCTTGTGGTCGAGCTTCACCAACAACGACATGCGTTACGTCGAGCCCGGCATATACGCCGAGTACACCTACTCTCTGAAAGACAAATTCTCGCTCGTGCTCGGACTGCGCGGCGACTGGATGGGCGCGAAGAACCGCGCCGCGGCCCCCGACGGCACGTCGGCCGACGGAGCCGTATACTACAAGCCCGACGAGCGTTTCGCCCTCACGCCGCGCTCGCACATCAAGTGGAACCTCACCTCGTCGACAGTGCTGCGCGCCTCGGCGGGACTCGGTTACCGCCGCGCGAGCATCATCACCGACAACATCTGGATGCTGGCCACGGGCCGCGACATCGTGGCATCCGACCTGCACGACGACATAGAGATGGCTCTCACCGTCGGCGGCAGCCTCACGCAATACATCAAGTTAGGCGGCTACGAGGACGCCACACTGAGCTTCGACTACTTCCGCACGCAGCTGTTCAACACCGTGCTGGCCGATCAGGAGCTGGCGGGCAGCGACATACTCATCTACAACAACGACGACCGCTCGTTCACCGACACCTATCAGGTCGATTTCCAGTGGACGCCGCTGCGCGGATTCGACATCTTCGCCACGTTCCGCTACACCAACAGTCTGGTGACGCTCATGCGCGGCGCCGACAAGGTGGAGGTGGAGCGCCCGCTCACCAGCCGCTACAAGACGCTGCTCAACCTGCAATACGCAACGCCCTACCGCCGCTGGGTGTTCGACGTGACGGCACAGCTCAACGGCCCCATGCGCCGTCCGTCGCTCGACGGCGACCTGTCGCGCAAGGAGCTGTCGCCCGCCTACCCCATGTTCTACGCCCAGGTGAGCCACAAGATCCGTAACACCGAGATCTACATCGGCTGCGAGAACATAGGCAACTATATGCAGCACGATCCCATACTCAACCCCGACAACCCCTTCTCGCCTGCGTTCAACTCGTCGAGCGTGTGGGGTCCGCTCATGGGACGCAAGTTCTACATAGGACTCAGAATGAATATATATTAAATGCTTATATTAGGAATTTAACCACATCGGAGGTCGATGCGCCGCAGACGGCCTGCATGACGGCTTTCGCCGTTATTCAGATTCTACCCTCCCCTAAATCCCCTCCTTGGGAGGGGACTTCGGTCGCTCCGCTCCGAAAAATAACATTTATTAACCGTTTAATCGAATAAGCGAAATGAAAAAGATTATCATGCTTTGCCTGCTGGCCGTTCTCGGCCTGGGCATATCGAACGCCTCGGCTCAGAAGAAAAACGCTGCGGCGCTGAAGACCACGGTATTCGTCACCGACATCGACTGCGAACACTGCGCCAAGAAGATCAACAACTCGATCCCCTTCGAGAAGGGCGTAAAAGAGGTCAAGGTGGACGTGCCGACCAAGACCGTGACGGTGACCTACGACGCCACCAAGACGGGCGACGCGGCTCTGCTGAAGGCATTCAAGAAGATCAAGGTGGCGGCCGAAGTGGCTCCCGCCAAGAAATAGCACGCGCCCAAACGCGTCATGCCTTGCCCCTCGGCGGCCTCGGTCGCCGAGGGGTTTTTACATGTGTCCGCAACCCGCAGGCGCACGGCGGAAAATGTTCATACTTGTTGTAAAAATGTTCACATTCGTTGAATTTATTTTTATTTGAACGCCGATTCACTATCTTTGCATAGAAGATAGCGCACGACAGGATCGTGCGATCGGTGTCAAGAGAAATTTCTAAAAAGAACTGAAAGATGAAAAAGCTATTGTTTTTGGCCATTGCGGCTCTGTTCGCCGTCACGGCTTCTGCCCAGGATGCAGGTAATTGGGCCATCGGTCCCCGTTTGGGCATTTACACCAACACCGGCGACGCGGTAATCGGCCTCGGCGCTGTCGGCCGTTACAGATTCAACAACAGCAACTGGCGCATCGAGCCTTCTGTCACCGCGCTCCTCCACAAAGGATGCTCGGTGGATCTGAGCTGCGACGCGCACTACGTATTCGATATGGGCGTCGTCCGCCTCTACCCCGCTGCGGGTCTCACGGCCAACGACATGGGCCGCTGGGCCGTCGGCATGAACCTGGGCGGCGGCGTGGACTTCAACGTAGCCAACGTATGCGAGTTTTCGGCAGGACTGAAATGGCAGCCCATGTTCGACGACTATCGTACCAATCCCGTAGCGATCATGATCGGAGCCATCTTCCGATTCTGACAAGCGGTATCTCCCCCGATTCAAGGGTCGGCGTCTCGTGACGTCGGCCCTTTTTCGTCGACATGCGGCTCGTCGGCATGACGTATGGCAACCCTTCGGAGTCACGCGGGCCGCAGCATCCCGCCGAAGCTCGAAGATCGCCGTACCATGATATACCGAGAAACTGCGCCGCGCAGCGGAGTTATCTTCGGCGGCTCGCGCAAAGCGCGCCCTCCCCGCAGCCGCCCGAGTGTGTATCGTCATACCACCGAGCGAAGTGAGGATTGGCATCGCAAACGGAAAGATTCTCGGTGGAGATTCCAATCATTTTTCTTTTCTCCAAAAAGAAAAATGTGGAATGACGCGGATTTTTTTCGGGATGCACTGTTCGCCGACGGCGGCAGGAATGCGCGAAGCAGCAGTCCGCCGAAGCTCGAAGAGCCGTGCCATATACAGAGAACTGCGCCGCGCAGCGGCGTTATCTTCGGCGGCTCGCACCTTCGGTGCGACCCCCGCAGCCGCCGAAGATAAATTCCATATTCTCTCTGCCGTCGGCGATGCGAATCGTTGGAGCCTCTCACGCCGCAGACTCCCGACCCGCAAAAAAATACAGAGAGGCGTAACCCGCAGGCTGCGCCTCCCCTCAGTTCATTAATGCTTGTAGTTTAGGTTTAGGTTTTTCTTGTTCAATCTTACCTGTATCTCGCCATCGCATTGCAATGGCGGCAGTTTGCCGCCGCCCCATGCGGCGGACTGCAACTCGCCCGAGGCTCGTGCAATCCTGCCGCCGTCGGCGAACCGCAAGTATTCCGACAACCGTACGGATATTATCGCAATCGATCAAAAGGATCGACAAGTCTTTTTTCGGACAATCCGTTACTCGAATCGGAAAACGTAGGGACAGTATACATATACGCCCTTGCGGCCGATCATATCCTCCACGCGCTTGTACTCGGCATAGAGTCGGCCCAGCTCCGAACGTGCGGTGATCTTCTGACGCACCTGCACGTTGAGCGACTGCAACACGGCCATGAAGCCCGTAAGTTCGTCCTTTATCTCCACTATCTGATACGCGTCGCCCAGATCGGCCTTGTCCACCGCCACTGCCAGTGCGGCCGTAAGACCTCCGCAGGTGTCGACCAGCCCTATTTTCTGCGCTTCGGAACCTATCCACACGCGGCCCTCGGCTATTTCGAGCACCTTCTCTATCGGCAGGTTGCGACCCTCGGCCACGAGCGAGGTGAATCGGTCGTAGACGCGGTCCACGCCGCGCATGATGGTCGTGTACTCCTTCTCCTTCAGCGGATCGATGCCCAGACCCATGACGCCGCTGCCCATGTCGGCATACTTGTTGGTCACCACGCCGTCGAACGTTATGCCCGCCTTATCCTTGAGCGCCTTGCCCACCGAGGGCAGCATTCCGTAAACGCCTATCGAACCCGTGAGCGTCAGACGGTCGGCCACGATGGCGTCGGCGGGAGCCGATATGTAGTATCCGCCGCTGGCGGCATACTGTCCCATCGATATGATAACGGGCTTCTTCTCGCGCAGCAGCTCCATTTCGCGCCATATGATGTCCGATGCCAGCGCGCTGCCGCCGGGTGAGTTCACGCGTACCACCACAGCCTTCACGTCGTCGTCCTCGGCCACCTTCTTCAGCGTGTTGGAGAATGTGTAGCCGTAGATGTTGTCGTCGTCGCCCTTGCCGTCCATCACGGTGCCGTTGGCGTAGACGATCGCCACCTTGGGTGCCGTCACCTTGGAAGCATCGGCCGTGAGGCACGAGGCGTAGTCGCCCAGCGATATGAACTCGGGATCCTCCAGATCGTAATCGGTCTCGAACGCATCCTCCACCTGGTCGGCATAGAGCATGGCATCGACGAATTTGTGATCGACAGCCTCCTGCGGCAACGTCACGGCCAGATCGTCGGCTATGCGGTTAAGCTCGTCGACGCCTATTCCGCGCGCCTCCGACACCGCCTCGGTTATCACGCTCCACATGTTGTCGGCCAGAGCCTGCATCTGCGTGCGGTTGGCCTCCGACATCTGCGTGAGGAACATAGGCTCCACGGCGCTCTTGAACTTGCAGGCCGTGGGTCGCAGAATGTCGACCTCCACGCCCAGCTTGTCGAGCAGACCCTTATAGAACATGGTGTTGAGGGTTATACCCGACCAGTCGAAACCGCCCTCGGGCTGTATGTAGACCTTGTCGGCCGCCGAGCAGAGGTAGTATGTCCACTGGCTGTAAACGTCGTTATACGCGACCACGAATTTGCCGCTCTGCTTGAAATCGACTATCGCGGCGCGCAGCTCCTCCAGAATATTGGGAGTCGTGGTGCCGCCGCCGTCGAGACGGATGTATATTCCCTCGATGCGCTCGTCGTCGCGTGCCGCCTCGATGGCGCGCAGTGCATCGTAGAGCGTGAGGCTGCCGCCCGAACTCATCGTGACGAAATCGAAATTCGCCAGGGGATCTTTCGACGGAGCGTCCACCAGATTCTCGCTCAGGTCGATGCGCAGCACCGCCTGCGAAGGCACCGTCACGCTGTCCGACTCCATCATCGAGGCCAGGCCCGAGAAAAGCCCCAGCCAAAATACCATAGTAACCACGCTGCCCGCCACGACTGCCAACAGCGATGCGAGAAATACCTTTCCGAAAGTGAGTTTCTTCTCGGTTCTCTTCTTTGCCTTAGCGGGCTTCACCGCGCTCGGCCCGACCTCGTCGGTCTTGATCTGTTCTTCCATATAAAAATAAATCGTTTTTTTGGTCTTCTCCCGTTTGCAAATATACTCATTTATCACCGCATACGCATGCCGTACGCATGGTGAAAATGTCACATTCACAATTATAGTCGCAAAAAAGGACCGCAAATTACATCGCGACGGAAAAAATTTCGTCCTGCGGCAGTATGACGTTGTATTGTCGTGCGGACTGCAATATTCACACGCGGCAGCCCGGCCCGCGGCAGAAGCGATTTCGGACAAAGGGCGGCCGCGGCGACGGAGCGTAAAGA
>ERZ827168.2852-NODE-2852-length-18909-cov-3.014161_pt1 | contig 18909 bp, 29 predicted proteins | sample MGYA00519868_ERZ827168 | MGnify/ENA primary metagenome ERZ827168 (study PRJEB31778, sample SAMEA3449271) | human gut metagenome | biome: human gut; feature: human-associated habitat; material: faeces | place: United Kingdom | collected 2010/2012 ...
CATTTTGCTTACACGCGGATATGGCGGAATTGGCAGACGCGCTAGACTTAGGATCTAGTGTCCACGACGTGCAGGTTCAAGTCCTGTTATCCGCATTTGCAGAGACATTGCCAGTTGCAGGCAGTGTCTTTTTTGATACCAAAGTATGCAAGAGAAGTTGCCGGTTGCCAAAGCGCCCGTAAGGAACTGCCGGTGGTAGATCCGGTAGGTGGCAAGTTCACTGTATAGCAAAATAAAAATCCTGAAGTTTTTCTTGATTAGAACTTCAGGATTTTTGTGTATAGCTTCTATATTATTTGATTATAAATTTACGTATGATACAGCTTACAACTCCGGCGATACAGATCGGAAGCAGTGTGTCTTTTAATCCGCCGTATACAGTCAGAGCATTATGAATACCCAGAAGTGCGGCAGGAGCCTGTGGGATGAGTACGGCAAACATTGCGGACAGATATGATCCGGCAGCAATGATAATAAAGGATGTAAGTCCACGCCCATTATCAATACTGTTTCCTCTGCGTCCCTGTTTCTTGCTTCCTCCGAGAACGCAGAAAAAGATGATCACTTCATAGAGCAATAATACCGCACCAACCGCGAGATATGCGATCAGTTCCTGATCCGCTGATGTTAAGCGGGAAACAATATTGCCAAACGAACCGGCATTGGCCAGAAAATGCAGTCCCAAAAGATAGATGATCCAGGCAATCAGCAGAAGTGTTCCCATTCTTAACAGAAGATTGATGAATTTGAATAGGATCTTTCCTCCGGCTTTAGCGGTTTTTGCAACCGGTTTTGCAACATTTGGAACTTTTACACCACGATTTTTGCGGCTTTTTTTCTCTTTCTGTCGGTTGTTACGAGGATCGTCGCAGTCGTCTTCATACTCATTATCGTAGTCGTCTTCATATTCATCATCGTAAAGGTCATCATCCAGCTCGTCAAAGATGTCGTCATCATAGTAGGCAGTATCAAAGAAGTTATCTTTTTTACTTTGTTTTTTGTTTTTCTTACCAGCCTTCTTATTTTTATTCTTTAATTTCTTTGTTAGTCTGTCGTAATCATTTTTTTTGATGTAATCTGTATGATCAATATCCGATAATCCTGATAGTACATCGCGGTAGTCATCGTCATCATCAATAGAAATATCAGGAAGATCACCTTCGTAGATCACTTCGAAATCGTCGTCGAAGATATCGGAAGTAGATTGTGTTTTCTTCTTATTACTTAAACTCATTATTAGTCCCTCCTATTTATACCCATCTCTTATTCTATAATGTTTGAAAAAAACTCTCAAGAGTGGTCACAGAATATTCACGAAGTTGTAAGAAAAACTTTAGATTTGTATTACATGCAATAAAAGCTTAACAGATATGAAAAGATGTTTATTGAGAAATAAGAAAGAATCACGTATAATGAAGTTTATTAATATAATGATACGGGGGTAAAATGTCTTTTGATCCTATTATCATATAATAAAAAGGAGAGAGTATATTTGACAGAGTTTTATTATTTTGCATTATCATTTTTTGTATATGGATTTCTGGGATGGTGTACGGAAGTTGCATATGCAGCTGTGAAGCAGGGAAAATTCGTGAACCGAGGATTCTTAAACGGACCGATCTGTCCGGTATATGGAATCGGAGTTGGTGTTGTAGTACAGTTTCTGACACCGGTTGAGAATAATCTGGTATTATTGTATATCAGTTCGACCATACTTGTGACGGCAATAGAAGGAATTACCGGATTCCTGCTGGAGAAGATTTTTCATAATAAATGGTGGGATTATTCAGACCAGCCATTGAATATCGGTGGATATGTATGCGTGTTGTTCTCATTGATATGGGGCGTGTTCTGCGTTCTGATCGTAAAAGTGATCCATCCGCTGATCTACAAGGTGTTGACAATGATTCCATTTGTTCTTGGAATTATAGTTATGGCATGTCTGGCTGTCGGACTTCTGGCAGACCTGTATGTAACAGCTTCCGCTATTCTGAAGATGAACCGCAAACTTGAAACGATGGAGAAGATTGCAGCCGAGCTGAAAGATCTGTCTAACAAGGTCGGAGAGAATATCTATGAAAATGTAATGGAAGGTATGGAATTCCAGGAAGAGAAGAAAGAGCAGCTTGGTAATGTAAGAGAAGAGCTGAAGGAACGTCTGGAGGAGCCGAAGGCAATCGTGAATGGTCTCAGAGACGGAGTAAAGGAACGCCTGGAAGAACCAAAAGCCCGTATGGAGAAACTGGCTCCGAAGATCAATGTAGAAGAGATGAAGGCCCGTATGGAAGAGTTAAAAGCAAAATACGAAGAGATGGCAGAGAACCGTACAAAGGTTGGCGAACGTCTTGTGAAAGCGTTCCCGAAGATGCAGGTAAGGCAGCATAAGGAGATATTTGAGGAGCTGCGGGAGCGGGTGCGGCGGAGTAAATAAATGGCTATTTAGTTCATCAAACCGGCTATATACTGTGTTCTTCAAGGACCGAGAGGCCAACTTCGTTAATCAATTAAATAACAAAAAACCTTGAAGAATGAATCTTCAAGGTTTTCTTCATGCGGAAAAAGGGACTTTCTAAATGCATATCAATATAACATAGCCGATAAAATGGGGGATTGCAAGAGGCAATACCTATCCTGACATAACATAGAATATAATCGTTTGCCCCTTTTTTGCCCCTATAATATCTTAACATTCCGGATCAGCTGATTATCCCTTTCGCGCATTTTCTTGGTTATATGGAAGTATATCTCCCTGGTGACTTTACTGTCTGCGTGCCCGATCCTGCGGGAAATGACTTCAAGAGGAACGAGCTGTTCTGCCATAAGTGCGACATGAGTATGACGCAGAACATGAGTTGTAATCTCGACGTCTTTGTTCAGCACCCGGTGGGCGGTCTCCTTCAGACATTTATTGTATGCCCAGTAATGCACATGATCTCCGGATACATCAGGGATAAAGAGAGGACTGCGAATGCCGGTAAGCAACTGCTCTTTTTTAATGAAGAATCTTATTTGCCGGCACAATGTGAGAAGCTCGTCTTGAATGTATACTTCTCGGTAGGAGCAAGATGTCTTGGTATATCCGATAACCTTATTATTGGAATCATAGTTTTTAGTAACTGATATGATTCTTTTGTCCAAATTCACATCTGAATCGTGCAGTGCAATGATCTCACCGACGCGAAGACCGGAGAGAGCAGCGAAAGAAGCAAGCATTCTCCAACGCGGGACAGTGAGATTATTCAATAGAGTCTGCAGCTCCTCACGCTCCAGATATTTATCCTCCAGCTTTTCTTTCTTTTTGATATCTTTTTCTTTTCTGATTTTATTAATCCAAGCGATGTCCGCAATATAATCATTTTCATATCCCCAACGGATCAGGGCTTTGAAACGAGTGATCCGCTCGTTAGTTGTCCCGACAGCTTCATTCTGTTCGGCCAGCTTTTCGTTGACGTAACCGGCAGTTAATTGCGGCACCAGTGTATCTTCGCCGAGTATACGACACAGCGAGTTGCAGGCGTGCAAATTCCGGGAATAAGTAGAGGGAGCACGTGCCGTTTTCTGAAAAGTATTATACATAGTGCAGAGCTGGCCGAGCCGCAATTTTTCCTTACGGACGGCAGCGGACATTGAAATCTTCTCTAATTTCTTCTCAATCTTTTCGTTCAGGATAGTCTGCGCCTGCTTCCGGGTGCTGTTGGTATCTTTTGCCATAGTACAAGATACCCGGTGAAGTTCAAGAGTCAACGGATCAGTGTAACGTTCTACAAATTTCACATTTCCGTTAGATAATTGTTCTGTCCACATAATTTCCTCCTAAATATCTAAAAATGAGTATAAAAATAACACCTATACAGATGCTGGAAAACTGTGGTACAATATTCTTGTTGATGGAGTATTGTACGTGCCCAGCACTGTATAATATTTATCTGAGTGGCCTTGGTGTTGGTAGCACTGAGGCCTTTTATATTAACTTGTATATTTTGATAAGTACACTTCGAAACATTCACTCATGAATTTTTCTGTGATATAGACACAATCGTTTTGCTCATTTGGCTCGGCATCTACACCAAGATCCTTTATAAGTTCATAGTACATATCCAAAGCTTTCTTACTTTCAAATAAATATTTCATATATTCTCCTATAATTAAAGTTTGGTAAAACTATAAATCATATATTCTGGTTTGATTAATTATCGAAGACGTATATATCATAAACATTTCCGACGAGCCCCCACATGGTTTGACTTGTTCCATCTGCTTTTTGCAATTCAAACAGAGGGTCTACAGAACCTAAAGTAGCAATCTTATCGCCAGCTTTGACTTCACCGGTGATTTTAGGATCATAAAATACAAAAATAAGATGATCATCGGTAGTTAAGTATAAAACGTTATCGAAATAGTAATCCTCGTGCTCATATTCCGACATCCCCATTGTGTCGATCATATTTTCGAAATCGTCCAAGGAAACGACATCGGAAACGGTTCCCTCAATAACACTACAAGTAGAGTCGCTATCAATAACATCATCTATGTTATCATTGAATTTCGGTGTAATGTTTTTAGGAGATGTGACCTTGCAATCGCTGAGCACACCATATGACTTATAGTCTTTAGAAATTGTACCGGTAACAGTAATTTGGTCTCCTGAACCAATAAACATACTTAAATTAGGATCCCCATCCTTGAAATAACAAGGAAACGCGTGTTTACCGTTGGAAGATTCGATTGTAAAGCCAACATCAGATTCACTTTTAAAGCCAGTTAGAGTAATTTTCTGATTAAAAGGAAGCCCGGTTTTGCTTGAACATTTTTTGTAAAGAGAATAAGCCTTGTCACTGGACAATTCCTTCATAGTAAAATCAGCACTTTCTTTTGCAAACATTTTTTGCGTCTTGGTGTATAAAACACCAAAATCATCCATATCATAGGTTGTCTGAGCGGCAGATGACTTATCAGATTTGCCGCATGCAGCAAATGATAAAATCACTGCGAAAACCAGAAATATGGAAAGCAGTTTCTTTTTCATAATTTTTCCTACCTTCATTTTTATTACATAAAATTACAAGTATAACAATGACGGAAATACACATACTTAATGTATGAAAATATTACTCGACGAACTAATGAATAAGAAAAACTTAACAATCCGCCAAGTATCTATTCTTACAGGCGTCCCGAAATCAACCGTGTCGGACATAGTGTCCAGAGGGCGAATACCGCGGTTAGATACCATGGAGCTATTGGCAAAGGGACTAAAAGTCCACATCACCGACCTGTTCGAATCGGATTATAAATAAGTGTCCGAGAACTCGGACAAATTTCAAAAACGCGCCAGTTTTATAATTTGTAGGTGTTTTATATGTAGAAAGACAATAAGATTCTTACAATAAGAACGAATGTTCGAATAACATATTGATTTTAAAATGCATAAGTTGTATTATTAATTCAGAATAATTCGAACAAATGTTCACAGAGCGGAGGTGCGATACATATGAAAGAATTAAAAATCTTATTATCAAAACTGGATGATTCAGATCGCAAAATAATCCAGCAACTCTACGCTATCCTATACAGGTATTTAGAAAAGAGGGGGAGGCTTTAAGCCTTTTCCTCTTTATTCTTTATACCATCTGCTACGCTCTTAAAATACTCACGTATCACAGTCTTAGATTTATCGTCAAGAGAATGATAGGTCTTCATCATTTCGATGATCGCATCATAGAATGCGTTCCCATTTCCATCGTATTCCAACAGATCTTCAACATAATAACCGACTTCTTCTTCAGGAGAACGTTCGATAAACATTTCACCGCTTCCATTACGAAGCCATTCCTCGCTAACATTGAAAGTTTTACATATAAGAGAAACAACTGCGTCAATTGGTTCATTGCGACCTATTTCATAATTAGCAACAGCGCCGCGTTTAATGTTGAGTCTATCGGCAAATTCTTGCTGTGTAAGATTCAGCTCTTTTCTTAGTGCTTTGATACGCTCATTCATTGGTGCACCTCCCTTCGTTCTGGGTTCATCATAGCACAGTGAAATAATTAATTCAATAGAAAAATGTAACATTGTTGCAAAAAGAATATTGACAAAAGCAACAAAACGACATATAATTGCAACATAAACACAATGCGAAGCGAGGTAGAAGAATGGAAAGGTTAATAGAATCAAGAGGCCAGTACGATGAGCTGAAGTACAAAGTAGGAGAAGAATTAAGAACAATACAAAACGTAAGAGATCTGCTTGGCGAAGACTGTATCAAAGAAGAATACAACAAATATATAAAAGCCCTGCATGCACTGAAGAGAGTATTCGTGTTCAGTGTAGAAGAAAAGGAAGAGGCATTCGATGAAGTGCTTAATGACATTAAAGATGAAGAAACAAAAGATCTGGCCAGAAAATATGTTGAAACATGGAAGGAAGAACGTAGAAAAGAACTGGAAGGAATAGAGTTCGAATAAAAAGCCGAAACGGCCAGCAATGGCCGTCACACTGGGGGTGACCGCCTGGTGTCTGATGATGGCAGGTCAGAAAGAGGTGAGAAAGAAAGATGATTAAAAGAATATTTCATGAGATTACAGAAATACGGAAGGAACTCACTGGAATACGAAAAGAGCTTCAAACTATTAATTATAATTTGAAGCTCAGATCAGAAATTCGGCTTGATGGAAAAACTATTTCTCAAGCTGTTCTGAAAGCCATTCGTGATAGCGATTAAGAATCTGCATCGTCATCATAGTGCTTTGAATGGAAAGCTTTGTTCCTAATATTTCATTAGGAGCCATATCATCGGCTTTGATAGAATTCGCACGGTCATTAGCGGCATCGGCGAAAGCAACAAATTCGTCTTCTGTAATAGAAGACCAGAACTCCTCGAATGATTTCAATATCTACACCTACCTTTCTTATGAACTAAGGTACTGCAATACCTTGTAAGAAAAGTATAGGAGAAGAGGGCGCAATTTGCAACGTATAAAGAGAGGTGAGAAAAGCAATGAGTGAAAAAGAAAAGAAAGAAATCGCTGAAATGGTAGAAACAGCCAAACATCTGGCAACACATGATCCACAGGCGTTCATGATTGCGAAGAGCAACATGGAGATCCTGAAGATCAGAGCGGACATGGACAAACAGGAAAAAGAACCAGCATAAAGGAGTGATAAAACATGTATGCAAACAGAAAGAACCTTGCAGCACTTTTCGGGGTAACGACTCAGACGGTTTACCGGAGAGTAAAAGGAATAGAAGCCTTGATCGGCGAAAGATACAACCAGTACGCGGTACTGGACAACCTGGTAAGCGTGGCTGTATATGCAGACTATGAAAAGTACCACACACGTCTGGAAGATAAGAACCTGAAAAAATATGTACCGCCGTTTGACATGAAAGCGGCCGGAGCCTATATATTTGTAGATCTTAATAAGGGAGTGAGTGTGCTGTGATGAAATTAAAACCGGAAACACCGATATATGCAAAACTACAGATCAAGCGTCTGGAAGATGAATGTGAATCCCTGAAAACATGGATATGGAGAATGACGATCATTGTGGAGCTGCTGTTAATTGTAGCGCTGGCCGCCTGCGTGGCTAATTTCTACGCTATAACTTAAGGGAGCGAGCAAACATGATACAAGTGAGTAAAAAAATAAGGCACATCATTATGCGGATGATGTACCTCAAGACTTCTTCGCCTGTCGAATATTAAAGTCAATATTATAGTACCATCGGTGGGCGAAAAAGTCAAGAAACACGGGCATTTTCGCCCGCTTTCATCACTTGTTAAGAATATTAAAGATAGGACATACAGGTGGATGAAAAAGAGATATAAAAGACTGATATATACGTTTGAACATTCAGTGGAGATATATGAATATCTGGATGGGAAGTATGGAGCAAGAGGAGAGACGAGAGGGAAGAAGCGGAAAGCCACACCGGAAGTGATCAGATTCCGAAACCAATGGAATAGGGAAAGGAAAGCAAGACATAAGCTGAAGACCTGGTTCCACGAGAATGACTACCTGGTATTGCTCACATACAAAAAGGATAAGCGTCCGCCTGATATGGAGACTGCAAAGAAACATCTGGCACAAGCCATGAGAAAGGTGAGAGAAAAGTATAAAAAAGCAGGAAAGAAAATGAGGTGGATGGCAAATATCGAAGTAGGTACAAAAGGAGCCTGGCACGTACACATAGTTATAAACCGGATAGCGGATGCAGACATCATCATAAAGGATGCCTGGGAGCATGGAGCAGTAACGTTTAAGCACCTGTATGAGGCGGGAGATTTCAGAGATCTGGCCGGATACATCACGAAGACACCTGAGACATGCGAACGCTATGGAGAACACTTAAGAGAGACAAGCTATCATGCGTCCCGCAATATGCCTCTAAAGGAGCCAAAAGAAGAACACTTTGTACAGTGGCGTGAGGTAAAAGACAGGAAAGGTTATTACCTGGATAAAGATACTTACTATGAAGGAACAAATAAATTCACTGGATACAAATACCGGTATTACACAATGATTAAATTGGACAGGAGGATTTAAAAGATGTTGATATTAGATGGAGCAAGCGAAAACAAGCTGACTGAACTTGTGAAAGTATCAGAAGAGTTAAATGAAACTTTGAGAGAATACTATCCGGGCGTACATAAGATTATACCGGACAGAGCAGCACTGATCTGGTGTGCGATCGATGGCGAGATAGCAAAAAGGCAAGACCAGATCGATAAAATATTGAATACCAAAAAAGGAGCAGAACAGATTGTACTACGGAGAGCCTGCAGTGAGTTAAAAAAAGAATACGAACAGTACAACCAGTTAATGGAAGAACTCTATGGAGAAGAACTTCTACCAGCCACTACTCCGGAACTGCTGATTGGATCCGTGAAGAGAGCAACACTGGAGATGAAAGAGTCGAACCAAACACTGCAGAATATCAAAGAGGCAATGAAAGAACATGTTTAGAGTAGATATTTACACAGCTGTAAAATCCAGTTCCAACAGTAAAACACTGGGAAAATACGGATTCATATGCACGTGCGTAAAGAAGTCCGGAGAGATTGGAAAAATCCAAGATACCGGTCAGATAAAAGGCACACGACACGAAACAGAAGTAAAGGCGATCACAGAAGCATTGAGCCGCCTGAACCAGTCATGCGAGGTCCATATTCACTGTGAGGATACGTTCGTGGTCAACATGATCGACTATCACATTAGTGGATGGGCTGGAAATGACTTCCGGAAAACCAATGGAACACCGATCGCCAACGCAGAAGGCTGGCAGAAGCTCTGGAAGAAGATGCAGGGGCATCTGATCCGAATGGAAAAGGGACGGCACATATGCAGCGACGAAATTAGAAAAATGATGGAGGAAAAGCAGAATGTTTGATAAATTTGGAGAATTTGACTCTGCTGAAGAGATTAACAGAGCGGCAGCAGCACAGTTAAAAGAGGGAGATCTGGACGCTATCAAGACAATAGCAGAAGAAAATGGCTTAGATTCGGAGGACGCAGAGGATTTTTGCACCGGTGCAATAGATTCTCTGACTACTCCATTACTGGCAGCGATCGGGAAATTGGAAATGGAATCGAAAGATTTAGGACTCAAAAACATGATGGAAGACTGGAAAAACTTCATGATCCAGATGTGTGAAGAAGATGACCAGATGGCGCAAGCTGTACGTAAGAAAGGAAAAAGTCTTGAAAAATGTATGGCACAGATATTAAAAGTATCGTTTGAAACGAAAGCACAACTGGATGATAGAATCGTACGGGCAGCAGGCTTAAAACCACCTATCTATCTTGGAATTCCTGGAAAAGCACAGATTAGAAAAATTGCAGAAAAATATTATAAGGGTGAAGAAAAATGAGAACATACAAAGGATTCACGGAAGATCTGAAAGCAACCTACGGGAACGGAATCTTCCAATACGAGCCTGGAAAAACATACAGGGAAGAGAAAAGTAAAACCAGAAGTACAGGCTTCCATGCTGCAGAATATCTCCCAGACTGCATGATGTGGTACGGGCTGAACGATAAAAGCCGGTTCTTCTTGTGCGAATCAGGAGGAAGTATCGATGAAGAGGACGGCTGCTCCATGGTAGTATCCACGGAATTGACGCTAATCAAAGAACTGGATCTGCTGGATATCGCCGGCCACACCATGATGTACATGGTCGAGCACCCGCAAAGAAAATGGATCAGTATGGTGGGTGGAGTAATGATCACGAGCGATGCTGCACATACAGGAGCAGGCAGACTGCTTGCAATAGCAAGAGGAGAAAGACCGATCGTATACGGGATTGAGGGAACGGCGGTCGGATGGATCCTTGAGAGTGAAGGAAACATTATAGCGGCCAAGGTTGGCATAGTAGGACAAGCTGGAATAGAACCGGGAGTAAAATATACGATCACAGCCAACCGGGAACTCGTGGAGGTGCAAGATGAAACGGAAAGCAATTGAGAAGATAGAACCAGCAAAGACCAGGAAAAAAGGGCATATCGCGACAGTCCAGACATTAGACGATATTGCAATCATTAATGTATTCAATGACAAGGTTCTGGCAGTGAGATACTGCATCAACTGCAAAACAGGAGAACACGAATATTGGACCGAAAAGAATGGCTGGAAGAAAGGAAAACTCATAACAGCAATAGAAGGAAACTGGTACGAATGGGTATGGATGAAACATGATTATAAGTATCCAAAGATTGATTCAGAGGAAGATAGAAAGAGACTCTTGGATATAACACAGGATAAATATTGCGCAAACGATGTATGGAGTCGGATAGATCACATGGAATACAGTTACGATTATGACATTCGGCAGACTGCAGAACATAACAGAAGAGCGAAGATAAATAATTTCATGATCAAAGCACCGAAGCTTCCGAAAGATGCAGATGAATGGTTCTTTGAAAAAACAGCTGGCGAGGATTATATGTTTAAAGAAAAAGGAACAGAGAACTTCAGCTGCACAAATTGTGGAGAATCATTTGACAGATCTGAGTTAACGCCGATACATCAGGGCAAAAAGAAAGCGACTCACAATGACATGGTGCGATGCCCGTCTTGCGGGAAACTCGTTCAGGTAAAAACGCGGACAGATCATATCACAGCCCCCCTGAGAGCTTATATAAACTTGATAAGATCGACGAAACAGCAAGTGTATTAAGAATCTTCCGTGTAGATATCGAATGGGATTCCGGAAGGCATCGGATAGAAATTGATGAAGAAATACGCATTGTGATATACAAACAGGACCTCTTTAAGAGTAATAGATATAGTTACAAGATTTTTTACAATATCCCATGGGAAGGATGGCACAAAAGCAACAACCTGAATTACCGGGCAAGAGACGGCTATATGTATCCCGGGGATTACAGTGAAGCACTGAAAAACACAGCATACAAGGATGCCATCAGGATCATAGAATTCCTGGCAGCAGCCGGTTGGAAATTAAACTACAACCGTCTGCTATCCGGAGTATACCAGGTAAAAGGTTACGCAGAAAAGATAGAATATCTGGCCAAAGGACGATTCCGGAATCTACTGAGAGAAACTGTTGCATGCACAGAATATCTGGGATGGAACATGGCATACTACGGACCATTAGACATAAGGGCAAAGAGCATAAACAAAATGTTCTACATCAACGATCGGCAAAAAATCAACCGGATCCGTGACGAAAACGGCGGAAATGAAATGGTTCGCTGGATGCAATATTCAGACGAAACAGGAGAAAAGATACCGACAGAAACTCTGAGATGGCTGCTGAGATGCGGACTTGGGCCGGAGAATATTAGATATCATGCCGGAAAGTATCTGAGCACTACACAGCTGATGAATTACATCCGCCGGCAGCAGAAAGAACAGTATCCGGGATTCACGGAAGAAGCTGTCCTGGAGCAGTACAACGACTATCTGAGCATGTGTAAAGCATGCAACAAGAATATGAAGGACGAGCTTACATATCGACCGAGAGAGCTGAAAAGACGGCACGATGAAATCGTGATCGATAAACAACAGATGGATATTCTGAAAGAAATGATGGCAAGCCAGGCAGAAAGAGAACAATATGCTCAGGAAATGCGGGAGAAATACCCGACAGCAGAGCAGACCTTACACGAGATCAAAGAGCGCTATGAGTACGAAAACGAAGAATACAAGATCATCGTACCGGAATCACTGGTGGATATCGTAAAAGAAGGACGTGCCCTGCATCATTGCGCCGGCAGCAGCGAACGGTATTTGGACCGAATTGAGACAAGAGAAACCTATATCTGTTTCTTGAGAAGAAAAGAACAGGAAGGCGTGCCGTTCTACACGATTGAGGTAGAACCATCCGGCACGATCAGACAGCACAGGAGTTACATGGACGAAGAACCGGGAATTGAACAGATCAGAGATTTCCTGAAGGAATGGCAGAGAGTTCTGAAGAAACGTCTGACCAAAGCAGACAAGGAGCTGGCCAAGATCAGCAAAGAGAAGAGAAATGCAAATATAGAAGATCTGAAAGCAAAGAACAATACAAGAGTCCTGCAGGGACTGGCAGAAGACTTCATGGACGCAGAAGAAATCGAAGAATTATTAGAAAAGGCGGTATAAGATGGACGAGCTTATAAATTATAACGGGTATGAAGAGTTCAAACAGGCAGTAAACAGAGTATTAAACAGAACGGTAGAGGACTTTGTCCTCACCGGCTATCTGCTGAAACAGGCAAGAGATACAGACATTCTGCAAGGTTCCGGATACAACAATGTGAATGAATTTGCCTGGGGCGAATACAAACTGGATGCCTCACAGGTATCGAGGTATATAAGAGTCAACGATAAATTTTCAGAAGGTGGCTATTCCCCGAAACTGCAGGACCAGTACCAGGGGTTCGGTTATGCGAAACTTGCATTAATGTTGACACTTCCGGAAGAAGTAGTAGAAGAATTGACACCTGCATACAGCAAAACAGAGATTCAGGCAGTAAAAGAGGAAATCGAAGAGGAAGAGAAAATCACAGATATCGAAGTAATCCTGGAAGGACAGAAGGAAGAACAGAAAGACCTCGGCAACCTGGAGAAAGCATTGCACCAGATATTCCATGATGAGCCGGAATTATATAAAACCATGCACGAAACAGTACGGACAACCTGCGGGATCAAATATCTGCAGGAAGTGCTTGCACCGGATGGAGATAAGATCTACAGCACCCGTATTCAGGGAATTGGCCGAATCATGATCTATATGCACGAATCCAAAGATATTACATTACATATGGTCCGGTCGGGAGATAAAGAGTTCTATTCCTGGGACGATGCATTGAGCTACTGCACAATGATCACAGACGGCGAAGATGCGGAAAAGACCTGGGAAGAGGTGTATGGAGAAGAATTCCCGAAAAAAGAAGAAATTGCACCGGTGCAACCGAAAAAGAGAAAAGAATCCAAGGTGGTAAAAGCAAAGAAACCAGAACGGAAACCTATAAAAACGGAACGTCCAGCACCAAAAACGGAACGCCCAGTACCAAAAACGGAACGCCCAGTACCAAAAACGGAACGCTCGGAAGCGAAACAGCCGGATCCACCGACAAAAAGTGAGGAAATACTTACAAAAGATGAAGAAAAACAAACTGAGACACCTGACACCACTACAGTACCTGCAGAAGCAGAAGAAAAAGAAAAGGAAAAGACAGAAGAAACTCCGGAAGTAAAACCCGAGTTTCAACAGGAAAATACTGATGAAACTCAGATTCCGGGACAGACAGAATTGACGAAAGATTTTCCGGAATATTGTCCACCGGATATGAATCCACCAGAAGAGATAGAACAGCCACCAAAGGCATATAAGACCAGACATTACTACATGGCCAATCTTCCGGAAGAGCTGGCAGCAGTCTATATGGCCAAAACGATGGAACGCACAATCCGAAAAATGACCGGAATGAGCTACGCAGTATTGACCAAGGAAGACTTCTGGAAGGAATTCTTAGGTGCTGAGGTAGATTGGGAGGGAAACGAAATAGAATGTGTGAATTAATGTTCCCGAAACCAACCAGGAAGAAAAAAAGGAAACACCACCCAGCTCCGATCGTGGACACAGTGAAAGGTGAATGCTTTCTATGCAGAATGGAAGGCATCCGCCGGCAGCAGTACACAGAAGAGCACCATGTATTCTACGGTGGCGGATTAAGACAGGTAAGCGAAGAGAATGGCTTCAAAGCCTATCTGTGTCCGGCTCATCACAAAGACGGACCGAGGGCAGTACATAACTGTAGAGAGACTAGGGAACTGCTATGCAGGATCTTTCAAGCCAAATACGAAGAAACTCATACACGGGAAGAGTTCGAAAGATTAATAGGACGGAACTATCTGGAAAGGAGCTGATATTTTGAAATTGCGATTCAATGTCTGGAAAGATTGGTATAAAAGGTGTTTAGACGGAAGGGTATACAAGATTATGGTGCTTTTAGGGCTGCGACACAGTCCTACATTTGAACGAGACCTAAGAATGGCCAGGTGTGGAAAGATTATTATACAAGGAGTTGAGAAAGAGGAATGATAGTTACAGATATTCTATTTAAAGCAAAATGTAAAGATAAAGACACGTGGGTAGAAGGATTCTATTTCAACATGCCGGACAAAACTCGCCACTATGAAGAAAGTTGGAGAAAAGATATTATACCGGTTGGATCATACATCGCAAGTCCGTCACCAGATGGCCTTGAGATGCATGAGGTGGATCCAATTACGGTATGTATCTGGACGGGAATGGAAGATTGGAAAGGCAAGAAAATATGGGAACACGACATTCTCATGTGCGATGGAAATCCAGGAGAACTGATGGAAGTTGTATTCGGAAAATTCAATCTTGTTACACGCCCGCTCTTTTGCCCCGTCATTGAAGAAGTTACAGGCTGGCACTGCGTCCGATATCCATTGGGAGCTATGGAAGAGGGACGTTGCAAATGCCCAAGAATATTAAGGGAAGGCGATACAAAGTTTTATAGGTTTGAAGTGATTAAGAACATATTTGATGATGAAAGGTGTGGCAAGAATGAGACTGATTGATGCTGATGCAGAGATAAAGAAAATCGAAGAAGAAATTGAGCGGTCATACAAAGCCATTGACCGATGGAGATCAGGAGGAATGCCTGGCAGCAGTCTATATGATATAGACGCGAAGGTCCGGCAGATCAAAAACAATATAGCAGACTGCAAACGGGAAATCCGTATGTTGAAAAGCTACACTACAGCATACAATCCCGAAGCAATTGTAAAGAAACTGGAAGACAAGATAGAATATGCCGGAAGATTAATGGTAGAAAAACCGGCGGATAAGCTTGATGAAATTGCCAATAATACAGCAGAAGATTACATACAGGCATATATAGAAGCGATCGAATTGGTGAAAGGCGGTGGAAACATTGAACAGCCAGGAATATGACCAGATAGAAGAAGCGGCCAACAGACTGCAGCATGAAGCAAGCGTCAAATGTAGCAGAGAGCTTGAAAAAGCACAGAAGTATAAAGAAGGTTATACACAGGGAGTAGAAGATCTGTTGAGATGCATAAGAAGAGGTGAATGACATGGAGATAAAAGAAAAATTAAAACACTGGTTCATAATGGTAAGCACAAACCGGTGCCTGGGATGCTGCTTATTCTGCGAATGGTGGGATATGTGTAAATGGGAAACAGAGGAGAGGAGAAAGAAAAAATGAAAAGACGAAAGATAACAGGATTAATAGCATGCATAGTGCTAATAGTGTGCCTGACAGGATGCGCAGAACTTGGTTCAGCACTAAATGACCTGCAGGGGGATTTGACAGGAAATACATACACAATCAACACCTACGATAATTACGGAAATAAGATAATGACGACACAGGGAGAAAAGATCAATATCGAAGGGAATAGAGTGGAAACAACATCGTATGATAGCGATGGATCTGTAATAACCGGATATGAGTTATCATCTGTGGTCACGATTAACATTGACGGCAAAGAAATACAAAGCTGTGGAGACACCTGCATATTTGAGCAAAATGGATTAAAAGCAGAGGTGAATTTTGCGCAAGAAGATATCCAAAGCCAGTCAACCGGAGCAATAACAGACAATACGATCATAGCTGGAATCGTTAATAAATATAAAAACTCTTTTGGAAAATCAAGGGTAGTAGTAATCAAGTCGCAATTAGGTCAGCCGATCACAGCATATTCAGGAGATAAGGTATATTGGAAAATTCCGCAAGATCTTCCAAAGATGACAAAATTAATGATAGACGGCAAGGCATTATATATTCACAGAGCCAACTTCCAGATAATAGACAAGGAATTATTGAAGTAAGAAAGAGGCGGGAAATGACAAGAAAAGATATTCTTAAAAAATACGGATTCAGCTGGATGAGCAATGTCAACCTGAAGGAAGAACTTTCAGAACAGGCGGCAGCAGAATTTGAAGATCTGATAAGGACTCTGGCCGAACATAACCGTGGACCGGAACCACCAGAAACAGGCTGGAAGAAACAGATGTACAGCCAATTCATGAAAGGGGCAGACAGATGATACGAAACATGATCATCGGGATATGGCTAACAGCATTCCTGCATCCTGTGATTTTTCCGTGTGTTTTACACACAGCAAAGGAGATAGAAAAATGGTGGGATAAGAAGAGAGTACTGTGGCACGTAGAGCAGCTCCGGAAGATAGAAGAAAAATATAAAACATAGCACCAACCTGGTATTGTATCACATGCAACCGGTCAATATAGAATTCCCTCCGGCAAAAGCCGGATGGCAGCAGTCGGAGGAGGAAGGAGCATCGTTGAAAGACGTAAGCACAGAACAGGCGAAGATCATCAAAAAGATGGTCCTCGACAAAAAAACGAATAAAGAAATAGCAGAAACTACCGGATTAAAGTACTGGGAAGTACGGGATTATATTCAATATATAGGACTGGCCGGAATCAGAGAAGAGATGTTCGGAAGAAAGCCGGGAAGACGAAAGAAAGATGGCTACAACAAAGGAAAGGCAGGTCCAAATGCGGACAGACACCTGTGTAAGACCTGTGTATATCGTGGAAGATATGATCAGGTCGGGAACTGTAGCTATATTGAAATAGAGGGACATAGCAGGGGGATGCCGGCAGCAGAATGCACGGTGTACAAAAAAGGCAGAAAACGAAGGCAGGCATTGTGGTAAGGGCTAAAGAAAGAGTATGGGGAAAGGAGCAGATATTATTGGAACAGATGACAAAGGAAAGACTACTGTCATACAGGAGCAATAAGGCAGAAATACTGGAACTTGACTATGCAATTAACAATAGATGGAAATCAGATACGATGATCGGGAATGATGTCATATTCGATTACAGCAAGGGATATCCGATGCCACAGAGCGTGACGGGTTTTGATTCTGAAAAGTATGAGCGGCTACAAATTCGTGATATGGAGAGAAAAGAAAGACTGAAGAAAGAATGCGAGGAGATAGAACGTTTTGTGGATGATATAAAAGACAGCATAACTCACCGGATTTTCAGGATCTATTTTATTGACGGAAGGAAAAATGTAACATTGCGAGAAGTTGGAAAGCGAGTACATATGGGAAGAAGTGGAGTTGGAAAAAGAATTGAAAACTTTTTAAAAGTGTCCCGTAATTCCCATGATTCTCATTTACAATAATACTTGAGCCAAAGGCGGAAAACCGTCGGCTCGATTATAGGTTCAACGAAGACATCCGACATATCGGATGTCTTTTCTTATAAAGGAAACGTGAAATACATGAAAAGAAATAGACCAGATAAAGATGGGACTCATCGTGGAGCGTTTGAAAAGAATAAGAAGAAAATATATGCAACACAGACCGTGTGTGGAATATGTGGGAAACCAGTAGACTTTTCTTTAAAGTATCCGCATCCGCTATCACCTTGCATTGATCATATAATCCCGATTGCTAAGGGCGGTCATCCGAGTGATATAGATAATATGCAATTGGCGCACTGGACATGCAATAGACAGAAGAGCGACAAGCTGATAGATAACAGCGTGACAAAGCAAGATGAAATATTAGGGAACCGTGTACTGCCACATACATTCAATTGGAGTGATTATAGACCTAAATAATTTTGATGGACAGGGGGCATACCTCCCCCACCGTGGGCGCGCGCGGACTTCACACCGTCACTGCGAAAAAAAACACACGCCGGAAAAAAATAGCGTAGAAAGGAGAAATAAATGGCAGAGTACAGAGGCATAGAGTACATGAGAAAAAAGCTGAATCGAAAGCGAAGCCGAGTCTTAAGGCGGTATAAATTCTATGAGATGAAAAATATAGCACGGGACATGGGGATCGCTACGCCGCCCAGCCTACAATGGTTGCAGGCTGTACTTGGCTGGAATGCAAAAGCTGTAGATTCGATTGCGGATAGGCTTGAATTCAGAGGATTCCGTGACGATAATTTTGACATGACTGGGATATTTAGGATGAACAATCCAGATATTCTGTACGATTCTGCGACGTTGTCGGCATTGATTTCTTCCTGCTGTTTCATATATATATCGAAGGGAGAAGATGATTTCCCGAGATTGCAGGTAATTGATGGGGCGAATGCAACTGGCATTATTAATCCAATCACGAATCTTCTTACGGAAGGCTATGCGGTTCTGGAACGTGACGATTACGGAAAAGCGACTGTAGAGGCTTATTTTGTGGAAGGGTGGACGGTAATATACAGAAATGGAATTCCGGATCAACTTTTTGAAGAGAATGTGCCAGCACCATTATTAGTGCCAATTATATTCCGGCCAGATGCTAAGAGAGCATTTGGACATTCTAGAATCAGCCGGGCATGTATGTCAATCACAGAATCGGCCATGAGAACCTTGAAGCGGTCTGAGATTACAGCCGAGTTCTACTCA
>ERZ827168.2854-NODE-2854-length-18901-cov-27.357689_pt1 | contig 18901 bp, 14 predicted proteins | sample MGYA00519868_ERZ827168 | MGnify/ENA primary metagenome ERZ827168 (study PRJEB31778, sample SAMEA3449271) | human gut metagenome | biome: human gut; feature: human-associated habitat; material: faeces | place: United Kingdom | collected 2010/2012 ...
ATTTTTCAAAAAAGGGTTTCTTCCTTATTATAGGATAGCCCACTTTACAATACAATGCTCAAACTATGAACAATAAAGTTTAGCAACAATGCGCTTTGCATCATTTCGCCAATCGTCCATGAACTATAAAATGTATATGGGTGATGCAGAATGGCGAAAATCGAGGACTGTCCCGGCTTTGAAACGTTCGGAGCGGATGTCAAGGCAGCACGAAAGGCAAAACAGCTTTCCCGCAGTGCGCTGGCTGACATGATACATTGTGACAGCCGGTATCTTGCGAATATTGAGAACGAAGGCACGCTGCCCAGCCTGCCGGTGGTGATTCAGCTGATAAAAATATGTGGTCTGCCCGTGGAGCGGTACTTTAACCCGGAACTCATGCGGGAAGAAAGTGCGGAACGTCAGCGGGTCAGCCACAAGCTGCAGCTTTGCCCGGAAGAATACTTACCCATCGTAGAGGGTGCCATTGACGGTGCCTTACGAATCCATGAACAGGAAAAAGAGCCCGTGTGCGTCTGATTGTCATGCACGGTCATTGAGAGGATGCAAAAGCGTCCTCTTATTTTTTTTTTTTTGCATTTTGTGGGCAAAACGGGGGTGTTGTGGTGTCATAGTAGTGGGGAAAGGTAACGTAGCAAGCATAGGGAGTGTAGCCACTCCCGGCAGAAATGCTTGCTGGGGAGTACCCCAGACCCCCAAGAAACGAGGTGAAACTATGACGAACCGAACCCGAAAAATTGTTCTGCGTGTTCCCGTGACGCCGGAGGAACAGGAACTTATCCGGCAGAAGATGGCTCTGCTGCACACACGGAATTTTTCTGCCTACGCCCGGAAGATGCTGATAGATGGTTATGTTGTCCACATCGACACCACCGACATCCGGGCGCAAACCGCCGAACTGCAAAAGATTGGTGTCAACGTCAATCAGATCGCGCGGCGGCTGAACAGCATGGGGCCGCTGTACACACAAGACGTTGCGGACATCAAGGGAGCATTGGCGCAGATATGGCAATTACAAAGATACATCCTATCAAGTCAACGCTGAAAAAGGCACTGGACTACATCGAGAATCCGGCAAAGACGGATGAAAAGATGCTGGTATCCTCCTTTGCCTGCTCCTACGAAACCGCCGACATCGAATTTGAACTGCTGCTGTCACAGGCCATGCAGAAAGGCAACAATCTGGCCCACCACCTGATACAGTCTTTTGCGCCGGGCGAAACCACGCCGGAGCAGGCCCACGAGATTGGCCGACAGCTTGCGGATGAAGTGCTGCAAGGAAAATATCCCTATGTGCTGACAACGCACATTGACAAAGGGCACGTCCACAACCACATCATCTTTTGCGCTGTGGACATGGTGAATCAGCGCAAATATGTTTCTAACCGGCAGAGCTATGCCTACATCCGGCGCACCAGTGACCGGCTGTGTAAGGAACATGGCCTGTCCGTGGTAATGCCCGGCCAAGACAGGGGCAAGAGCTATGCCGAGTGGGACGCGCACCGCAAGGGCACGAGCTGGAAGGCGAAGCTGAAAGCCGCCATAGATGCAGCCATCCCGCAGGCCAAGGATTTTGACGATTTTCTGCGGCTCCTGCAGGAGCAGGGCTACGAGGTCAAGCGTGGCAAGTATGTTTCGTTCCGTGCGCCCGGACAGGGGCGGTTCACCCGCTGCAAAACACTGGGAGAAGCCTATACCGAGGAAGCTATTACCGAGCGCATCAAAGGGCGGTCCGTGGAACGGAAGCCCAAAGAAAACCATAAAATTTCGCTGCGGATTGATTTGGAGAACAGCATCAAGGCCCAGCAGTCCGCAGGGTATGAGAAGTGGGCAAAACTCCACAATCTGAAACAGGCTGCCCGGACGCTGAACTTTCTGACGGAGCATGAAATTGATAGTTACCCGGATTTGGAAAGCCGGGTGGCCGAGATCACCGCCGCCAGCACCGAAGCTGCCGCCGCATTGAAAGCAGCAGAGCGCCGGCTTGCAGAAATGGCCGTGCTGATAAAGGATGTAACCACCTGTAAGGAACTGCACCCACTGTTGCAGGAGTATCAGCGGGCTGCTGACAAAAAGCAGTTCCGACGTAAGCATGAAGGAACCTTGATTCTCTATGAAGCAGCGGCGAAAGCTCTAAAAGAGCAGGGCTTTCAAAAGCTGCCCGACCTCTACGCCCTGAAAAACGAGTATAAGCAACTGGCCGAGCAGAAAGACCAGCTGCAACAGCAGTACACCGAAGCCAAACGCCAGATGCAGGAGTATGGCATTATCAAGCAGAATGTGGACGGCATCCTACGGACAACACCGGGAAAGGAGCAGATGCAAGAACGGTAAATCTGCACAAAATATTGCTCGGATTTTTGAACCCCAAACGCTTAGACCGGGTGGCGTTTCCACCCGAAATCATGTAAAATAGACTTAGACAACGAAAGCGAGGAACCCTCTATGGCAGAAGTGAACGATAACAGCTCTATCCAGCTTTTTGAAGATCAGAAAATCCGTACTGCATGGGATGCAGAAAAGGAAGAATGGTATTTTTCGATTGTGGATGTGGTTGCGGTTTTAACCGAGCAAAAGGATAGTCGAAGTGCTGCTAAATATTGGAGCGTTCTGAAAGTTAGACTGAAAAACGAAGGCAGTGAACTGACTACAAATTGTAGTCAGTTGAAAATGAAGGCAGCAGATGGCAAACGTCGTCTTACGGATGTTGCCAATACGGAGCAGCTTTTACGCATCATCCAGTCGATTCCTTCCAAAAAGGCTGAGCCGTTCAAGGCATGGCTGGCAATGGTGGGCAAGGAACGCATCGAGGAAACCATCGACCCGGAACAGGCCATCGACCGCGCACTTGATACCTATTTGAAAAAAGGCTACTCCGAAGAATGGATTCACCAGCGACTTTTGGCAATCCGCATCCGCAACGAACTGACGGATGAATGGAAGAAGCGCGGAGTACAAAAGGGCAAGGAGTATGCTATCCTGACCGATGAAATCTCCCGCGCATGGTCTGGCATGACCACAGGGCAGTACAAGCGGCTGAAAGGTCTGACGAAAGAAAATCTCCGGGACAATATGACTGATTTGGAACTTGTGCTGACCATGCTGGCGGAAGCCTCCACCACGGATATTTCCAAAACTGCAAAGCCACAGACCTTTGAAGAAAACAAGCAGGTTGCCAAACGCGGCGGCAAGGTGGCCGGCATTGCGCGGCAGGCTCTTGAAGTGGAAACCGGCAAGCCTGTTATCACAGAAAAGAATGCGTTTGACTTCCAGCAGCTTGTGACCGACATTGTAGAAGATGCCGCCGAACTGCCGGAAAATCCCACCGAGAAAAAAGATAAAGACTGATACATGAAAAATAGCCGGACACAGCAACCCCAAGGCCACCGTGTCCGGCTATTTCTGTGTTGACAATGGCACATTACTTTCACTGAAAATAATGTGCCATTGTTAAGCTGGCGGTATTATTCACCCGTAAAATCAAACCTCTGTCCGTCAAAGTCAGCATCGGTCATGTGCTCCAACTTTGCAATGGTGCCGTTTGCCAGCCGCCGCATTTCCGTGTCCATGTCCGGCAGGGCGGTCAGCATCCGCGCCATCGTTCGGCGGCGGTCAGAGGTGTGGTACATACAGATCAAATTTTCTTCTTCCACGCTGAAATTCATGGTCAGACCTCCATTTCATGTTGTTTGCTGCGGGCCGCTGCCTTTTTCGGGCTGGCGGCCTGCTTTGTTTCGGAAAGCTGCTTGCGGACGGAAGCACGGGATTTGCGAATGTTCTTATCTCGGTTCTCGTTTTTGTCAACCAGCGCATAGATGCCGAAACGGTCTTTCACGCTGGAAAGGTGCATGGATTTGTACGGCAGCATGGCAAGCAGCTGGTCCGTGTCCCGGCTGGATGCCAGTTTGGTAAAATAGGGCGATACCTCCACCATAAAATGATTCTTGTCCGGGCTGTTGGGAGCAGCCAGACGCTTCATATCGGCTACGATACGCTGTGCCTCGGCCTCGATCAGCCCGGTGTGCAGTGCCGCAAGATGTTCTTTGAAATCACCGGGCCGTGCCGGTTCCCGGCTGCGCTGCTCCTGCCGGATGGCCGCTTGCAGAAGTTCCGGGTCACGGGGCTGCATTTCATACCGCACGAACTCCCCGAAATATTTGTCCGGGCGGCTGTCGAAATGCTTTTTCGGGCCAATCTCCCGCATCCCGCTTTCGTAGATCAGACGATTGGCACCCACAAGCAGAGCGGCATCCCGGATATGCTGGAAATGCTGCTGATAGTCCAGTTCATACAGATCGCCTTGCACGGTTCCGTTGGCCGCGCCGGTCAACTCCACCGCATAGGCAAGGATCCTGTCGCAGGTCTGCTCGCCGCAGAATTTCCATGTGTTGTAGGCTTGCGTGTCTTTGAGCAGCACGTCCCGTTCCCGGAAGCAGAATGTTCCAGAAGGCCGGGACAGCCACAACAGCAGCTTATCTTCCGGCTGGTCGCTGCGGGCGGCCTCCCGCAGCATCTTGATGTCATAGGCAAAATCGCTCTGATAGTATGCGGTGTTCTGGTGCATAATGGCTTCCAGCGCAGCGATCAAGTCCATATTTTCAAACTTCTGCACGGTTTACACCTCCAATTCTTTTGTCTTTTCCCGTGGCGGCGGTTGCTTGCTCTGCTCCTTTTTTGCGGCATCCAGCTGTGCCCGGATGGACGGCTTTTTCGGTTTTGCGGCGCGGGACTTCTTGGCTTTCGGTGCCTTTTTCTCGGCCTTGACTGCGGCGGCAAGGTCCGTCAGAGAAATTTGTTCCCCGGCTTTTGCTTCCAATTCGCCCAGAGAGGGCGCATTGTTCAACACACCATCAATCATATTTTCGTTTTGTTCCGTGGAAAGTTCTGCGGTGCGCAGCGGATTTTCCCGCAAAAACTCCGGCACCTGCTGGAAGCCCACACTGTCGCAGTAGTGGGCGGTATCCTGCCCGTTCTGATGCAGCACCACCACATCCGAAACAGACAACGAATGTCCCTTGAAATCTGCCGGATGGTCCACGTTGAACGTGCGGTAGAGGTCCTCCAACGTGGTGCCAGCAGCCAGCGGCGCAGAGTAAACTTCTGCGTAGTTGGCCTTGTCCACAGTCCGGCCAGCGGCCTGCAGGCGGTCGTATGGCTCAAAACGGTAATCACGGGTGGAAGCCTCATTGCGCAGCTGGTAGATGGAAAAGCTGTCCTGCTGCGGTGCTTCAAAGCCTGCCGCTGCGTATTCCTCTACGGTCATTCCGGCAGCAGCCGCTTCCTGCGCGATCTCGGCCTGCACCTGCGCCTTGTAGTCCTGCAAGCTCTGGTCAAAGTCGGCCAGCTTGGGCGGTTCCGGCAAGTCATACTGGCCTTGGTTGAGCAGCGGGCGGCAGTCCTGCACATAGGTTACAATGGCATTGTAATAAGCGGTTCGTTCCGGCGAAATATCCTGACCCTCCCGCAAAGCGGCGGTAGCCGTCTGCTCCATAGCGGAAAGGTTGCAATGCTGTTTGAGGTACGGGATAAACTCAGTCAGCACCATTTCCCGCTCTGCCTTGTCCTGTTCCCATGCTTCCGGGCCTTTGTTGTGCAGCACGAAGTTTTTCCAGCTCTCGTCCTTGGCGTAGTATTCGTGGTAGTTCTGGATATGCTGAACCAAAGAACCCTCCCCATCCCCGAAATCCTGCCGCCCCTCGTAGTTGTCCGGCTGGCCGTTCAGGGTAAAATCAATACGGAATGCGGTCTTGTCATACCAGCCGCCCGTGTAGCCATCCTTTTCCCGTTCTGTGTGCTGGGTGGTGTCCAGTTCTTCAAAAACACGATTCGCCACGGACAGCGGCATGGTTTCGCCGTCCTGCAGCTTGTCGCTTTCACTCCACAAAATCGTGACCGTGGGCTCTGCGGCGGGGTCTGGAATTTTAACGGGTGCAGGAATTTCATTGGCCTTTTCCGCCGCCTCTCGGAACGCTGTCAGCTTATCGCCCAACAAAACTTCCGATACCGGGGCTGTCTGCCCCAGCAGATTAAGTGCTTCCTGTCCGGCATCCGGCATAGTCAGACCGGGTGCGTCCAGTTGGCCTCCGTCCAGAGCCTTATTATCCGGGCCATACAGGGTGTAGTCATAGCCGGAATCGCAGGTCTGGATGAATAAAATATTGCCGTTGTCCAGCGCAAATGCGGCTTCCTGTGCGGCGGAAAGGTCTGCTTCCCGCTGCTGGCGCAATTCGGCCAGATGTTCGTCCAGCGCGGAGATCAGTTCATGGGCCGCATTGCGGATAATTTCCAGAGAGGCTTTCAACTCGGCCAGTTCCCGGCCCGAACTCCACCCGGCCACATAACCAAAGGAATACTCGGATGTGTCCAGCCCGTAGTGCTGGCAGACTGCATAAGCTACGCTTTCGGCCTGCACCTCGCGGGTGCGGCTGTCCGGGCGGTTGGTCTGTTCCGGGTCGGTGGGGTCGATGGCGTGAAGTTTGGCGTGGGCAATTTCATGGATAGCCGTCTTGATGGTTTGCAGCTGGCTCATGCCCTCTTGGATGGCAATGCGGTTGTCGAGCAGATGAAAGTACCCGTGCGCCCCGCCCTCGATGTCCTCAAACCCGATGGGCACCGGGGAAGCTTGCTCCAACGCTTTGAAAAAATCTTGATAGTCCTGCACGCTGCCGGACAGTTCATCCACGGCAATGGTCGGCAGCGGTTCGCCCTCGGTCTGGCTGACATCGAACACGGACACCACCTTGAAAGCCGGAATCTGCACCGTCTTTTCTTCCGTCAGCGGCTTGCCGTCCTTGTCCAGAATCGGCTTGCCCTGTTCGTCCAGCTTTTCCATCTTCTGCTTGACCTTGTACGGCGCGGGGGCAAGGATTTTGATGCCCTTTTCGCCCTTTTTCACAGTGCGGTGGAACGTATCCTTCCACTTGTTGAAACCCGCCACCAACTGCCCGCCCTGCATGGCGATCAGCAAGGTGTTGTTGAAACTGTAATTGTGGAATTTCGCCATCGTGGTGAGGTAGGCTTTGTAGCGGTCGCTGTCGAACAGCTGTTGGATGCCCGTTTCTAACCGGTCCGTGATTTCTTTCATGCGCTCTGCGCTGTCCTTGCCGTTTAGGATAATGGGAATAACTTTCTGCGGTTCCGTTTCAGGCTGAACAGGTGGTGGGATGTTGGCCGCATCCCGCAGAACTTCCGGCGCGGGAAAGGACAGTACCCGGTATTCCTCCGGCACAGGCTGGCCCTCGTGGACTTTCTGCCACGCGTCCCCGCTTTTGACAAAGTAGCCATACTCGGTAAACACGCCCTGCTCCTGCTGGGCCACATAGCGGCCAAACTGCGCCGTGTCGATGCCGCCTTTCCATTCGTCCGGCATATTCACCATGCCGGAGCGGTTCAGGTAGTAGTCCCCCAGCTGGGCAGGCCCACGCACATCCGGCAGGTACACATAATATTCCACGTTTTCAGGAAAGTCTGTGATTCTCCCGATGCTGAAAAGCTCACTCTGCGGGGCTTGCAAGGCGGCGTTCAGTTCTGCGCGTTCCCCGGTAGAGAGTGTTTCCAGTCGTGATGCCAGAAAGTTCAGTTCGTCCACACTGGATGCCAGTACCATGTTGTAGGGAATCGCAAAACGCTTTTCTTCCTCGGCAAAGTAGCCGGAAATGAAAAGGCCCTGCGGATTATCGGACGAAATGCCGATTTGCCGCAGGGCCGCTTGTACCTGTTCGGTTGTAGTGGGCAGGTCCAGCCAGACGCTATCTCCGCCTTGTTGTTGTCGATTTTGCAGCTGGATGGAAAATAGTTCGCTCATTATCGCACGCTCCTTTCAAAGAACTGTCCCTATCCTACGGATAGAGAGAACCGGTTATGGCAAAATGAATGCTTCACCTTACCATAACCGGCCCTCGTATTTTTGCCTTACTCTTTGCGCTCTACCCGGTAATTGACGTACTTGCCTCCCGTATCTGCCAGAAGCACCGTTGCATCATAGGTTTTGCCTGTCTTTTCGGAATAGAGGCCCTTGACCTTTGCCTTGCCGTTTTTGAGCAGAGCAGCGGCGATCTTCGGTGTGAACGCCTTTTTGCGCTGCTCAAAGAAGCGGTCATTCTTCCACATCACGAACTGACAGCCACGATTTCCGCAGTAGAAGTTTTTCTTGCCCTCGTAGACGTTTTCACCACACCGGGGACACTTGCCGATGATGACCCGTTCTGACTGGAACAGATTTTGCTTGTCCGCGCTGATGCAGGAATAGGTCTTGACCAGCTGGCGCACCTGCGCTTCAATTTCGGCCATGAACTCGTCCGGGTCTGCATTGCCCTTGGCAATCTCGGTCAGGCGATTTTCCCATTCAGCAGTCAGAGCGGGAGAGGTCAGGCTTTCCGGCAGAACCACCGCCAGATTGATGCCGTCCTTGGTGGGGACAAGCTGTTTGCCCTTGCGCTGCACAAAGCCCATTTGCACCAATTTTTCCAGAATCGCGGCGCGGGTGGCGGGTGTGCCCAGCCCCTTGCGTTCTGCATGGCCCAGGCCACCCTCTCTTGCTCCTGCGGAGCAATTCACCTTGTCCTCCGGCATATCCTCGGCCCCGGCCCGCTCCATTGCTGACAGGAGCGTATCTTCGGTGTAGGCTTTCGGCGGGGATGTGAAGTGTTCCAATACGGTAGAAGTTACGCGGAAACTCTGCCCCTCGGCCAGTTCTGGCAGGGTGTTCAGGCTTTCCGCTTCTTCTTCGCCGTCTGCTTTCATGGTGGAGTGGAACCGTTGGTCGATCTCTTTCCAGCCGGGGACAAGCACGGTCTTTCCCTTGGCGGTGAACTCGTTCCCTGCACAGGAGAACACGGCGGTCACTGTTTCGTACTCGTGGGGTGCGGCCACCGCACAGAGCAGTTTGGAGCAGACAAGGTTCATCAGCTTGCATTCACTCTCGGCAAGACCAGTGAAACCCTGCTTTACAAATTCGGCCGTGGGAAGGATGGCGTGGTGGTCCGATACCTTTTTGCTGTTCAGCACCCGGCCCACATCCGGGGTAAGTGCAAGCCCTTGGGCAATGGGCAGCAGCCTCAGCAGGTCAGACACAAGATGTTGTGCTGTCTGGCCCATATCCTCGGTCAGATATTGACTGTCCGTGCGGGGATAGGTCAGCAGTTTCTTCTCGTAAAGCTGCTGGGCATAATCAAGGGTCTGCTTTGCCGTAAATCCGAACAAGCGGTTTGCTTCCCGCTGCAAGGTGGTCAGGTCATAGAGCTTGGGCGGCTGTTCTGTCTTTTTCTCCCGCTTGACAGAAGTACAGACGGCAACTGCACCCGTGCATTTTTCTTTGAGAGAATTTGCGGTTTCTGCATCCGCACGCCCACTGTCTGCTTTCAGGCTGCCGGAATGGATGCCGACCGTGTAATACTTTTCTTTCTGGAAGCGCAGGATTTTTGCATCCCGGTCCACCAGCATTTTCAGCGTCGGGGTCTGCACCCGGCCTACGGTTAGGGTCTTATGGTACAGCACCGAAAACAGCCGTGTTGCATTGATGCCCACCAGCCAATCCGCCTTTGCACGGCAGAGGGCCGACTGGTATAGCGCATCGTAGTCCGAATCCGGGCGCAGGTTTGCAAAGCCCTCCCGGATAGCGGCATCCTCCATGCTGGAAATCCAGAGCCGCTTCACAGGTTTCGTGCAGCCGGCCATTTGGTAGACGAAACGGAAAATCAGTTCTCCCTCCTGGCCTGCGTCGGTCGCGGCGGTCACACTGTCCACATCCGAGCGGTTGAGCAGGGCGCGGACGATTTCAAACTGCTGTTTTTTCTCGTCCGGCACGATGAACTGCCACGGCTGGGGCAGAATGGGTAAATCCTCATACCGCCACTTGCAGTATTTTTCGTCGTACTGGCCAGCCTCGGCAAAGGACACCAGATGCCCGATGCACCAGCTGACAAGATACCCGCCGCCCTGCCAGTAGCCGTTTTGCTTTTCATCGGCCCCGATCACGGCGGCAATGCTGCGGGCCACACTGGGTTTTTCGGCGATCACCAGCTGAAAACTCATGTTTCATCCTCCTGTCCGTCCTCCGAATGGATCTCGATTTCAGCAGGTTCCTCGTCTGCATCTTCGTCCTCGCCAAAATCGTATTCGTCCAGATCATCGTGCCCGGTGGTGTCGGCCTTGGGTTTGCGGAACTTGAAATAATAGAGGGCCGCGCCGCCGCCCGCCAGAGCCAGCACCAACAGGATCATCAGACTGCCCATGTTGGACTTGGGCTTTTCCTGCGGCGTTTCGGTGTCGGTTTTCACCGCTTCCGGGGCCGTGCAGTTGCGCAGGCTCTTTTCACACAAGGGGCAGTTTTCGTTGACGTTCCCGGCCTCACATTTCACGGTGCAGATGCAGAACTCGGTGTCCTGCGGTTCTTCGTCCAGCAGGGCCAGCAAGTCGGCATCGTCCACTTGGTTCAGGAAGTGAACGGACGTTTCCTTGTCCTCGTTGGCACGGTCAATGAGAATGTAAAAATAATTCCCGGCCTTGGTGGTCACGGTAATAAGCTGCTTGTCGCCGTAAAAGTCATCCACCAGTGTTGCGTTGCCTTTGGGCGTGATGGGCACACCCTCCGGCTCCATGCCGCCAGTGGTAGTTTTCTCGTCCAGAATTTCCGGCAGAGGTTCCGGGGCAGGGTCAGAGCCGCTTGCAAAAGCTGGCATGGAAAAGGAGCAGAGGCAGAGCAGGATAGCCAGCAGCCCAGCTGCAAAACGGCGGTTCCAATCAGGTTTCATCGGCGGCATCCTCCTGTTTGTGGTACGGGGTGACAGTGGGTGCAGCGTTCAGCGCACCGCTGCGCAGAAAAGCCGCAAACTCGTCCGGCTTCATATTCATGCTGCGCACCAGCTGAATGATCTGCAAGTTTTCCTGTTCAGTTTTTGCAGCCTCCAGTTCTTTCAACTGCTGCTGGTATTCAGAGATTTTTTCTTTGAGCCGTTCGATGTCGCGCTCAATGCGGGAAAGTCTTTTTGCCATACAAAATCCTTTCTGGCGTCACGGTAAACGCCCATAGCTGTAAAAATGTTCCTGCCAATATTTTGAGTTGAGGTTTGTGTAAGAGATAGGGTCGCCGCAGTGCAGCATGATGGAATTGCCTACATAGATACCGCAATGGCTCACGCCGGGGGTATCGTAGGTGCCCTTGAAAAACACAAGGTCGCCCGGTTTGACCTGCGCCGTCGAAACAGGAGTACAGAGGTTGTAAAGGCCCTGTGCGGTCTGGCGGCCCACGTTCCAGCCGGAGTGATTCAGCACCCACGAAATGTAGCCGCTGCAATCAAAGCTGGTGCTGGGGGAGCTGCCGCCCCACACATACGGGTAGCCGATGTACTTCGTGGCTTCCTCCATCATGGCGGCAAACCTATCATCCTTTAGTGCTTCCGGGGGAATATCGTAGTAGGTGGGCTGCTTGATGGTGGACGCATTGGGGTATTGCGCTTTGCCAAACAAATCCGGCCGGTTGCCCAGCGTGCGCATATAGAGCGAATAAGCACTGAGTTGTTCTTCGGTCAGCACTTCCACGGGCAAATGGGACAAATCCTTGTTTTTCAGCTTGACCGTGCAGATGTAGTATTCATACGGTTCTTGGTAGGTGATAACTTGCGGCACACCATACGGGCCAATAATGACCATCATTTTTGTACGGTAGCGTATCTGCATGGTCACGGTCTCGGTCAGGATGTATTGCTTTTCAAAGAGCATTTCAAGTTCGCCCTGCACCTCGGCCAGTGTGAACACGCCGTCATGCAGCGCGGACAAAATCGAGATCAGCACATAGGGGTCATGCTCGATTTCATCCAGATAAAAATGATACTCGTCATAGTTGTGGGTGGCCTCGTAGGTGTCGAGATACCGTTGCAGCTTTTGTTCCAGCTTGGCATAAGCCTTCTCTGCACCCAGCATATCCTTGTCCTTGGAAAAATAAGAAGATGCCGTCACGCCGGTTCCAGCGGTGCCCGCCATCACGGTGCAGGACTGCAACCCCGTTATCAGGAGCAGAGCCAGCAGACCAAACACCGCCACGATCAGAATAGTTTTCCAGTTCCGGGCCGCAAATTCGGCTACCCGTTCGCCGCCCTCGGCCGCCAGCTTCGTTACCCGGAAACCGTTCTCTGCGGTGGCGGCTGCACCCTGCGCGGCGGCTTGTCCGGCCTGCCGTGCAGCTTTGGCATACTGCTGTTTGATACGCCGTTTCTGCCACATCCGGGAAATGGGGTTGCTGGCCGCCTGTGCAATTTGCGGATTGTCCCGCAAGGATTTCTGGTAAAAGTATTCTGCATTGGCAGACATGAGCTGACGCTCTGCCTTTTCCACGGCCTTGTAGGGCTTCATCTTGTGGTGCCGGATGCCGCTGCGGATGGCTTTGGCGGTCTGACGCTCCACCAGTTCTTCACCTTTGTGGCCGCCCTCCACGCCCACATTTTCGTGTTCGACCTCGTGGATTTTTCCGTGAGCGAACAGCAGTGCTTCCGACAGCGGGCGGCTGGCCGGGTTTGGTTTCAGGCTGGGCGGGCCTTTGTCCTGCTGCTCAAACCGCAGGGTGGATTTTGCCTTGCCGCTGGCTGCATCGTAGACTTTTTCTTTGACCGGGACACGCTTTTTCGGCAGAGCGGCGCGGGCTGCATCCAGTTTGTCGGCTTTCGCTCCCGCCTTTTGGATATACGGCTGCAACGCCGGGTCTGCCCGTTCTTCCTCGGTCAGTTTCAGACGGGCGGCGGAACGGTGCAGACCATCTTCACTCTCGGCGGTTTCCGCAGCTTGTTTGGCTTTTTTCTTTGCCTTGTGCTTGTCCTTGATGTCCTCGGCCCGTTCTAAGATTTTTTCGGTCTTGCCCTCGGCATCCGTGGAGTAGTCCTGTTCCGCTTTCCGACTAGAAACATTCTCTACAGTGCCGTCCGCTTGATTTTCCACCACCAGACCGTCACGGGTCATAGTCTGGGTGACTTTGGCTTTTGCCTGCAATTCTTTCAAAGTTCTTCACCTCCCATCGGACAGCGGCCCGTTTCAATGTCCGCAATGTATTTGAGAATCGGGAACACCTGCGGCGGCGAAACTGCATTGCCCAGTGTTTTCATCCGCTTGCTGCGGTTCGGCACATCTTCGGTCAGGCGCGGGATGTCGGCGGGTTCTTTAGCCCAAAGGGAATGTCCGTCCATTTGCGCGGGAAACCCATCAGCCACTCTACCCAGTCCGGGTTGAGGTAGGGCTTTTCCAGCGTGGTGGGGGTCATGCGGTAGACCACATGAGAGAGCCGCGCCGTCCATGCTTTGCCATCCTTGTTCATCTTGCGGTAACTGCCGTTCGCAGAGATTTGGATGTCCAACCCCTTGCCCACATCCCCGGTGTCGCTGGCAAGGGGTGTGGGAAGCAGCGGAGCCGATGATGAATACCCGTTTCCGTTCGTGCCACGCGCCAACGGCAGCAGCAGGTAATACGAAAACCCGAACATCGTAACCTGCCTGCTCCAAGTCAATGAGCGTTTTGTCGAGCCCCATACGGAGGAAGCCAGCAACATTTTCTCCAAGCACCCAACGGGGCTGCAATTCCCGGATGACCCGCAGCATTTCGGGCCAGAGGTAGCGTTCATCGTGGAAGCCGCGCTGCCGCCCTGCGGTGGAGAACGGCTGGCACGGGAAGCCGCCTGAAATGAGGGTGACGGTGCGAAGTCCTGTTTTTTCAAAGAAAGCCTCCTTTGTTACGGTGGTGATGTCCTGAAAGCGGGGCACCTCCGGCCAGTGGCTTGCCAGCACAGCGGCGGGAAATGCTGCCCACTCGCATTGGCAGACCGAAGTAAAACCCGCTGCTTCTGCGGCAAGGTCGATGCCGCCGATGCCGGAAAACAAGCTGAAATGTGTTAAGCTCATAGCTCCACCACCTCGCTGAGCCGGGTGGTCATGATCTTATAGAGCTGTGTGTTTTTCGGGATGGGGTTGGAAAACGGAAGCACCACGTTTTCAAAAATCAGCAGTCCTTCGCCCGGTTCCGAATTGTCAATGTACTTCTGCTGGTCTGCAGAGAGATTCAGCCGTTCCGAAAGGATTTTGCGGTCGCCGGATGCCTGATTCAGCAGCGTGATGAAGTCGCTGTTTTCCAGAATGTTCTCGATCTCCGGGGAAGAAAGAAGGTCCTTCACATTCTGGGTGGCGCCCGTGGGTACGCCGCCCCATTTGCGGAAGCGCTTCCAAATCTCGGCACTGTACGCGGCGGTCTGTTCTTCTTTCAGGAGTAAGTGGAACTCGTCCGCAAAATACCATGTAGCCCGGCCTTGGCTGCGGTTCTGGGTGACGCGGCCCCATATCTGGTCTTGGATAATGAGCATCCCCAATTTTTTTAACTGTTTTCCTAACTCTTTGATGTCAAAGGCCACAAGCCGGTTGTGGATGTCCACATTCGTTTTGTGGTTAAACACGTTCAGCGAGCCGGACACATACAGGTCCAATGCCTGCGCTACCCGGTCCGCTTCCGGCAAGTGCTGGTCGAGCAGGGCTTGGTGGAGGTCAGACAAAATCGGCATATTCTCCGGGCAGGGATTCGCCAGATAGGGGCGGTAGATGGCTTTCACGGCACGGTCTATCACGGTGCGTTCAATCGCTTCCAGACCTGTTTTGCCGCCCATGACCAGCTCACAGAACGACAGCACAAAATCCGATTTCAGGGCAAGCGGACTATCATCCTCGGAGTAGTTGAGGTTGATGTCCAGAGGATTCACATAGTCCTTGCTGGTGGGCGAAAGTTTGATGACCTGCCCATGCAGCCGCTTGACCAGCGGATAATACTCGGCTTCTGGGTCTGAAATAAAAATATCGTCAGCAGTCGTTAAAAACACACTGACGATTTCAGACTTGCAGCTCATGGATTTGCCGCTGCCGGGCGTGCCCAGCTTTAGGCCGTTGGGACACCGGGCCTGCTTGCGGTCCAGCATGATCATGTTGTGGGATTTTGCGTTGATGCCGTAGTACATGGCCGCGCCGCTCTGGAAAAGCTCCTGCGTCACAAAGGGCACGAACACCGCCACGTTGGAGGTGGTAAGGCTGCGCTGAATCTTTATCTGGTTGATGCCCAGCGGCAGGCTGGACACAAGGCCCTGTTCCTGCCGGTAGTCCAGCCGGACAAGGGAGCAGTTATACTTCTGCGCCACACCTGCGGCTTGGAACACATCGTTGCCCAGCTTTTGCTTGGTGTCGGCCACATTCAGCACAAGAAAGGTCAGCATGAAAAGCCGTTCGTTCCGGGTCTGCAATTTGTTCAGCAGCTTTTTGGCGTCCTCGCCGTAAGTGGCAAGGTCGCTGGGCAGGATGTCCATGTCGTACCCGGAACGGACAGCCTTTTTCTGCTCCTGAATCTTCATGGCGTCAAGGTCTGTGATCTTCCGCTTGATGGTTTTGATGGCCTCGGTCTGGTCGATGGCCTGCACATGGAGATTGACGAGAATGCCGCTTTCCGTTTTGAGAAAATCGGCCAGCATTTCATCCGAAAGTTCCGGCGCAAGGATTTGTAAAAAGCTCACAGCTCCATATTTGCCGCCCAGTCCAAAAGTCTTGGCTGTGCCGAAGCAGAGGGAGGACGGGGCCACAAAATCCTTAGTGGACAGGCCGGAGGGCGCCAGCCAGTCCCAGTCAAAGCGGAACGGTTCCCCGTCCGGGTGGAAGATGCCGTGCAGCACCTCCAAACGCGCCTGTCCGTCCATGACGTGCGCCACGCAGCCCATGGTCTTGAAATAGCCCAGCAGGTCAAGACCAATGCGGGTCAGCCGCGCCCGTGCGGTTTTTAGATTGTCTGCCTCGATGGTGAAGGTCAGGTACTTGGTTTTGACAATGCCGTTGTTTCCGCTGGCAAGCTGCTTTTGCAGGATGGCGGTGTACTCGGCGCGGATGTCGTCAAAATCATCCCCCTGCGGTGCGATCTCAAAACTTTTTGCGTACTGCACCGGGTCAATCTTGCGATTGAGAAACGAAAGCTGCACATGGATGGAGGCATCCACATAGTTGTACAGGTCGCACAGGTGTTCAAAGATGGCGGTCCTCGTTTCCGGCTGGGCCAGCTGATAGCTGATGTCCTCAAAGGCAATGCACTTGGAGAACGTGCGTCGGTCAATGCGGCACACACCGTCCGGGTAGATGGCCTCATACGGGATGGTGGCCTGTGCCGTGCGGGGCTTGCCGTCACCCTTGTACTTGCGGAGAACGGCATCAATTTCTTTTTTCTGGGCGCGGGTGAGCTTTTTGGGCTTTTCGGTTTCGCGGGGTATCGTTTTTCTGGACAATGGCCTTTACCTCCTGTTCCATTTGGTATTGCCGCACAAGGGCGGCGTAAGCATTGTTGGTCTGATAGGGCCTTTCCTTGGGACGAATAAAGCAGCACTGGATCATTTGCTGAATCACCACTTCAAGGGGCTGGCCGTGCCGCTCGAACAGAGCGAACAGCAGCCCCGGCAGCATGGCAAAAATCATCAGCAGGGCCGCCGCGCTGTTGGAAAGATAGTCCCGGGTCAAAAAATAAAGCGGCCCGCCCGTGAGGAGCGCGCCGCCGAAGCAGACCAGCTGCCGCTTGGTCAGCCCGAATAAGACTTTGGATTTTACATGGGTCAAATCTTTGGGAACGGTCACATACGCCATACGTTTTTCCTTTCTCGGCCTTAGTGGGCACCAAACACCGACTTGCTGATGCTGCCGGTCTTGAACAGACAGAAACAGAGTAGCACGGTGTAGCCCATGCAGCCCCAGATGGCCCCGGCAATGTCCGCTGCACCTGAAATGTTGCGTATCAGCACCGCATAGATGCCCACGACAATCATAATCAGGAACGCTTGGAAGCCTAACGCCAAAAGCGATTTCAAATAGTTCTGCCCGGTGCTGCGCCACTCGCTGCTGCCCATGGTCGCCAGCGGGATAGGCCCCAGTGCGGTCACAACGTAAATCTCAATCATGCGGCCGTAGGTCACAAGGAAGATGCAGATGGACAGGATGTTCATGGTCAGGCCCACCACAAGGGTCTGGAACCACAGGCTGAGCAGACTGCCGATGGTCATGCTTTCTAGCTGAAATTCCAGTCCGGGTATCAGGCGGTCAAAGTGGATGGATGTTTCGCCAATGATAACGCCGGAACTTTGGTTGACAACGCTCTGGGTGGCATCGAACACACCCATAACGATATTCCATGTGTTGCTGACTATGAGGATGGCAAAGGCAGACTTGAAAATCCAGCGGAAGAACATGGAAGTATCGAAGTCGTGCATATTGTTCTTTTCGGTAATCATCTGGATAAACTCATGGCACATCACAAGGGCAAGGATAGCCGCTGCAATGGGCAGCACCACCGTTTCGGAAAGACTACGCAGCATATTGAAAATGCCGCTGTTCCACGCCTGCGGGGTAGAGCCGACATCCGAAGCGATTTCGCCCACCTTGGCGTTCACGTTATCGAACAGGCCGGAGAGGTTGCCCGTGATGCCATCGATCAAAATGCCTTTTATCCATTTCTCGATGATCTCACTAATCAAGCAAAGATACCTCCTTTCCCGCGCCCTCCCATGTGAGCTGGAGAGCGCGGAGTAGGATTTTAAGTGTTAGTTGTTCGGAAAATTGTGGGCAGCGATGCAGGACTTAGCCCAGCAGCCCGGACAGCAGCGGGACAAGGGTCACGCCGATCAGGGCAACGCCGCCGCCCGCGACCAGCTGCTTCACGCCCTGGCTCTTGCTGCCGGGGTTATCCTGTCCATAGCCCTCCAACAGGTTGATGCCGCCCCAGACACACAGGGCACCGCCCAGACCGACCACGATGGTCTGCAAAGTATCGACTGCGCTGTTGAAAAATTCCATAAGGTCCTCACTTTCTGCCGCTTGTTCTGCGGCACTCAAAAATAAAAATTATTCGGCTGTGTTTCCATCCGACAGGTCGATTTCGTACAAGTCAAACGGCTCGTCCTGTGCGACCACCTGCTGCCGTTTCCGGCGTAGAGTGGATAAGAACCTGTCCACATCAAAGGTGTTTTTCTTGTCCGCGTCCGCAAGGTATTTGTAGTGCGGGTGCTTGGTGATGTCGAACTTCTCCGAGAAGAACGGCCTCACACCCCGCAGCTGCAAAATACATTTGCCGCCGTCCATGATTGCGATTTCGTCCTCTGACATCAACGCCTTTCCTAATTTTTGATAGTTCAGTCCGTGGGAGGTTTGAGAACCCCGGTTCTCGCTGGTGTTAAAACTGTCGATGGTCTCTTTCCCCAGCGCATCGGAGACCTCTTTTGCATTCTTGCCCCGCCCACTCAAAAAGAGAACAGAATCGCAGTTGTCTGAAATGATTTCGGCCGCATCCTTATAGATAGCTTTCAGCTGCGACTGGCTCTGCAAAATGATGGATGCCGAGATTTCCCGGCTGCGGATGGTGGCGATCAGCTTGTCGAAGTTGGAAATCTGCCCGATGTTGGCAAACTCGTCCAGAATCAGCCGCACATGGACAGGCAGCCGACCGCCGTATTTATCATCCGCACGGTCACACAGCAGGTTGATAAGCTGGCTTTGGAGCATGGCAAGAATGAAGTTGAAGGTGGTGTCCGTGTCGCTCATAATCAAAAACAGCACCGTCTTTTCATCCCCAATGGTGTCCAGCTCCATTTCATCATCCTCCATCAGTTCCCGCACCTCCCGGATGTCAAATGGGGCTAAACGGGCACCACAGCTTATCAGGATGGAGGAACGGGTCTTGCCCGCCGACAGCAAAAACTTTTTGTACTGCCGGACGGCGAAGTGGTCCGGGTCTTTCTGTTCCAGCCGCTCAAACATGAGGTCCACCGGGCTTTGAAAGTCCGGGTCATCTTCACGGGCTTCACTGGCGTTTATCATTTCCAGCAGGGTGGTGAAGTTCATTTCTTCTGCCGGGGCCTCGTACC